>Ga0193752_1001800_pt1 | contig 17207 bp, 11 predicted proteins | sample H1c1metaG_FD_144924 | JGI IMG/M metagenome (GOLD analysis project Ga0193752, IMG submission 144924) | Soil microbial communities from a riparian zone of the East river system, Colorado, United States - H1c1 | ecosystem: Environmental > Terrestrial > Soil > Riparian zone | place: USA: East River... | reverse complement strand
CTACAAGGTCGGCCCGCGCATCGTGCGGGTCGAGACCGATATCGCAGGATCGCTCACGCAAAGCGGCATCAAGGCAGGCGCGCCGGCAGCGGCGATGGGTGAGTTCATCAAGGCGCTGTCCTACGACGTCGATTTCCAGCGCGAGCTGAAATCCGGCCAGCATTTCACCGTGCTGCTCGAACAGCTCGTGACCAGCGACGGACGCGTCACCCACCCCGGACGATTGCTGGCAGGCGAGCTCAAGCTCACCAAGCGCACCGTCACCGTGATCGGTTTTCGCCCCTGGGCGGGTGCTGCGCAGTTCTACACGCCCCAGGGCGAAAGCGTGGTGAAGTCCTTCCTGCGCACGCCGATGGACGCCTCGCACATCACCTCGCGCTTCGGCGTGCGCGAGCATCCCATCCTGGGCTACAGCGCCATGCATACCGGCGTCGACTTCGCGGCGCCCATGGGCACGCCGATCCTGGCCGCTGGCGCCGGCAAGGTGGTGACGGCAGGCTACACCGGTGGCTACGGCCTCTTTGTGCAGCTCTCTCACACGGCCGACATCGGCACCGCCTACGGGCACATGTCGCGACTGGGCCCCGGTATCAAGCCGGGCGTGTCGGTACGGCAAGGCCAGGTGATCGGCTTCGTCGGCTCGACAGGCATGTCGACCGGCCCGCATCTGCATTACGAATTCCGCCGCGGCGGCAAGCCGGTCAATCCGCTGGCCCAGAAATTTGCCATGCGCAACGCACTCTCGGGCAAGGATCTCGCAAACTTCCAGGCGCTGGCCCGCCAGTATCGCATTCAGCTCAAGAATGCGCCGCAAGTGCCGCAGGTGGCCAAGAAGGTTTCGACGATGGACAACCTTTAAGAGAGCGAAGCGCAGCGATTCTATTTGGCAGTGCTGGCGCGCAGCTTCTGGGCATAGACGTTGATGACCAGCGCGGCGAGCAGAATGAGGCCGCGGATCAGTATTTTCAGGAAGCTGTCGATATTGACGTGATCGAGGCCGTTGTTGAGTACGCCGAGCACGAAGAGCCCGACAATGGTGTTGCCGATCCCGCCGCGTCCGCCGAACAGGCTTGTGCCGCCGACCACGACGGCGGCGATCGAGTCGAGCAGGTAGGTGTCGAACTCGTTCTGCTGGGCGCTGCCGAAATGCGCCACGCCAAGCATTCCGCCAATGCCCGCGCAAACCGCCGAGATGACCATGGCGCTGCCCAGGATCAACTTCACGTTGAGGCCGGAATATTCTGCCGCCTCCCGATTGCCGCCGACCATGTACACGTAGCGGCCGAAGCGCGTGTAGGTGAGCACGACATGGCCGGCGAGCAGCATGGTCGCCGCAACGATCACGATCCACGGGATGCCGCCGATCGACGATGAGCCGAGCGTCGCGACGAGGTCGGGAATCTTGTAGGCGATCTGGCCGCGCACCAGGAGCGCCGATACGCCGGCCGCGATCTGCATCATCGCCAGGGTCATGATGAAGGACGGGATGCCGATGACCGTGAGCCCGAGCGCGTTGACGAGGCCAAGCAGCGCGCACAGGCCCAGCGCCAGCAGGATCGCGGCCCAGCCCGGCATCGCGATATTGGCAATGTTCACATAGGAGTCCTGCAGCGTGAAGTAGGCGACGGCGATTCCGGTGACGTTGGCGACGCTTGCGATCGACAGGTCAATTTCGGCACAGAGAATCACGAAAGTCAGGCCCACGGCGATGATGCCCGTCACCGACACCTGGGTCAGGATGTTGCCGACATTGTCGAGCGTCGCGAAGGAGGGACTGGCGGCGGCGAAGAATCCCGTGAGGAAGATGAGCGTCAGAAACGGCGCGATATTGCGCATCTGGGCGCGCAACAGCGCGCCGATCCTGCGGGACGGCTTCGGCGGTTCGTCCGTTACGAGACCTGTCACGCTGTCTTCCTCCGTTCCATCACGCCGCCTCGAGCAGACGGTCCTTGCTGACCATCTCGCCTACGAATTCGCGCACCACCGCACCTCGCTTGAGGACGACGATGCGATCGGCAAGGGAAAGCACCGTTTCGGGCTCGGTCGAGACGACGATGATCGCAAGGCCGCGGGACCGCAGATCGCGGACGATATTGACCACATCGTTCTTCGCGCCGACATCCATGCCGCGCGTCGGTTCGCAGAGAATCAGCAGCTTCGGCGGATAGCTGAGCCACTTGGCGAGGCCGACCTTCTGCTGATTGCCGCCCGACAGCATGCCGAGATCGAGATCGACGGCGGCCGGCCTGATCTGCAGATTCTCGACCTGGCGTTTGGCGATTTCCCGCTCGCGCGACGGCTTGAGCAGGATGGCCGCCACCCGATCGAGGATGCTGATCGAGATGTTTTTGTAGACCGGCTCCTGATGAAAAAGCATGGCGCGGCGGCTCTCGGGCACGAAGGCGATGCCGGCCCGCCGCGCAGCCGCCGTAGTGCCGAACACCATTTTGCGGCCTGTCACGGCAAGTTCGCCCCGGTCGGGCTTGAGCTTGCCGAAAAGGACGCGCGCCAGATCGAGTTGTCCGCAGCCCATGAAGCCATAGATGCCGAGCACTTCGCCGGCGCGCGCCTCGAACGAGACGTCGCGCAGGCTGCGGCCCACCGACAGATGGCTGGCCTGTAGCACCGTCGGCCGATCACTGGCCGCCGGCAGCGCGATATCGTGCAGATAGCTCTCTTCGAGCTCCTCGTGACCCTTGCCGATCATCGCCTCGATCAATACCGCCTTGCTTGTTTTCGCGGCTTCGGCTTCGGCGACCTTCCGTCCGTTGCGGAAGACCGTCACCACGTCGGAGACGCGCAGGATGTCGTCGATGAAATGCGAGATGAAGACGATGCTTCGGCCGTCCTGTCGCAGCCGGCCCAGCAGGGAGAAGAGGCGCTCGACCTCCGGCGGCGAGAGTGCCGAGGTCGGCTCGTCGAGTATGAGGATGCGGGCGCCGGAAAACAGCACACGCGTGATCTCGATGAGCTGTTGCAGCCCGATCGGCAGATCGCCCATGCGTTGAAGTGGATCGACATGTATGCCGAGCCTGGCGAGTTGCTCGCCTGCTTCGCGCGCCATGCGTCGCCATTGCACGAAGCCGAACCGATTGACGGGCTGGGACCCGAGAAACACGTTCTCGGCCACCGTAAGGTCGGGGGCGACGCTCAGTTCCTGATGCACCATGGCGATGCCGGCTGCGAGCGCGTCGCGGACCGAGCGGAAGCGGGTCTCGCGGCCGTCCAGCACGAACTGGCCGACGAAATCCGCATGGGCGCCCGCGATGATCTTCATCAGCGTGCTCTTGCCGGCGCCGTTCTCGCCGACGAGACCATGGATCTCGCCGGCGCGAAGGGTGAAGTCGATTCCCTGGAGCGCCTCGACGCCACCGAAAGCCTTGGTGATTCCGTGCAGCTCGAGGACAGCGGAGCGGTCTTGCGACAACCGATGCTCCTAGATCAGGAAATGATCCTCCATCCACTGCATTCCCGCGGCGTTGGCCTTGGTCACGACCGGCCCGTCCGTGACGACGCTTTGCGGAATGCCGCCCGGACCGGTCTTCTCGCCGCCGGTCACGGCAGCCACGCCAGCGACGATGGCGCCGCCATGGATGCGGCAGGAGGGATTGCGCACGGTCGCGAACATGCGGCCTTCGCTCACCGCCTGGATCGCCGGCGGCATGGCGTCAACACCGCCGATCAGGATCTTCGTACGGTTGTGCGCCTTCATGATGTTGTAGGCGGCCAGCGCCATGTCGTCGTTGTGGAAGAAGGCTGCGTCGATCTGCGGGTATTTGGTGAGATAGGTCTCCCACAGCCGTGCCGTCTTCGAGACGTCCCAATCGGCCGGCTGGGTATCGAGCACCTCAATGTTGGGATACTGCTTCACGATCGCCTCGAATCCCTTGGCGCGGCCCTGGGCGCCGGTATGGCCGAGCGCGCCTTGCGTCATGATGATCTTGCCCTTGCCGCCAATGGCATTGACGAGGGCCTGCGTGACGGACGCGCCCATGAACTCATTGTCGGGCGCCAGGAAGGAATGGACTTTTATCTGATCGAGCGGCGCGATCAGCGTGTCCATGTCGATGACGGGGATGCCGGCATCGATCATCTTCTTCACCGGCTGGACCAGGGTGCCGATGCCGAAGGCCTGGATGGCCACGAAATCCCATTTTTGAGAAGCCATGTTGTCGATGGCAGCGCGCTGCTTCACGGCATCGAGCTGGCCGTCGAACCAGGTGACCTCGACATTGAACAGCTTGCCCCAATATTCGGCCGCCTGCTTGCCCTGGGCGCACCAGGTGGCCTGAAGGCCGGCATTGGAGAAAGCTGCTTTCAAGGGCTTGTCGGATCGTCCGACGGGACCGGCTGCCAAAGCACTGCCGATCCCCAACCCGCCGACCAGCACCGTTGCTGCGCCGGCAGTGGCTGCCGTCTGAAGAAGATCGCGTCTGGTTGTCGAGAATTTGCCTGTCTTGGACATCATTCACTCCCACGAGCCACCGTTATTGCGATTTTTATTAGTGGGTGACGCCGATGGCACGCGCCACGAGACGACGCAGGCTCTCACATCCGACAGACGGATGCTACCGTTGGCAGAGCGCGGGTTCTGGGTGTCGGTCTGGCGAATTAGCAAGGACAGCACTCCCCGTCCGCGTTGCTGGAGACGCGGACGGGGAGGAAGTCCGAAGGGAGCGGAGGCTTAGTCCGCGGCTTCGCTCATGACGGGCTGGCCGGCAATGGTGAGTTCGCCCTTGTCGACGCCCACCCGCACCGTGTCGCCCTCCTTGATGGTGCCGTTCAGCAGCAGCACGGCCATCGGGTTCTGCAAGCTGCGCTGGATGACGCGCTTCAGCGGGCGTGCACCATAGACCGGATCGTAACCGCGGTTGGCAAGCCACTGCAGCGCCTTGGTGTCGAGCTCCAGGCTGATCTTGCGATCCGCCAGCAGCTTGCGCAGTTGGCCAAGCTGGATATCGACGATGTCCGTCATGTGCGCCCGGCTCAGCCGGTTGAACAGCAGGATCTCATCGAGCCGGTTGAGGAATTCCGGCCGGAAGGCGCGGCGCACCTCTTCCATCACCACTTCGCGCACCGTGTCGGTCGACTGGCCTTCCTGCAGCGCCGCAAGGTGCGCGCTGCCGAGATTCGAGGTCAGCACGATCAGCGTGTTGTTGAAATGCACGGTGCGGCCCTGACCATCGGTCAGGCGGCCATCGTCGAGCACCTGCAGAAGCACGTTGAACACGTCGGGATGGGCCTTCTCGACCTCGTCGAACAGGATCACCTGATAGGGCCGCCGGCGTACCGCCTCGGTGAGCACGCCGCCCTCGTCATAGCCGACATAACCGGGAGGCGCGCCGATCAGGCGGCTGACGGCATGCTTCTCCATGAACTCGCTCATGTCGATGCGCACCATCGCCTGGTCGTCGTCGAACAGGTAATTCGCCAGCGCCTTGGTGAGCTCGGTCTTGCCGACGCCGGTCGGCCCCAGGAACAGGAACGAGCCCATCGGCCGGTTCGGGTCCTGCAAGCCGGCCCGTGCGCGACGCACGGCGTTGGAGACCGCATGGATCGCCTCATCCTGACCGATGACGCGCTTGTGCAGCTCCTCTTCCATGCGCAGCAGCTTGGCCCGGTCGCCTTCGAGCATCTTGTCGACCGGAATGCCCGTCCAGCGCGAGACGACGGCAGCGATATCCTCGGGCGTGACTTCTTCCTTCACACCCTGGCCACCAACCAGTTCGAGGTTTTCCGCTGCCTGCAGCTTCTTCTCGAGATCGGGAATGACGCCGTAGGACAGCTCGCCAGCCCGCCCGAGTTCGCCCTTACGTTGAGCGATCTCGAGTTCGTGCCGCGCCTTGTCGAGCTGCTCCTTGATCTTCTGGGCATCGGCCAGCTTGTCCTTGGCCGACTTCCACGAGGAAGTGAGCGCCGCCGATTTCTCCTCGAGCTCGACCAGTTCCTTCTCGAGCTTCTGCAACCGGTCACGCGACGCGGCGTCGCTTTCCTTCTTCAACGCCTCGCGCTCGATCTTGAGCTGGATGATGCGCCGGTCGAGCTCATCGAGCTCCTCGGGCTTGCTGTCGACCTGCATGCGGATGCGGCTCGCCGCCTCGTCCATCAAATCGATGGCCTTGTCGGGCAGGAAGCGGTCGGTGATATAGCGGTTCGACAGGGTCGCGGCGGCCACGATCGCCGCATCGGCGATGCGCACGCCGTGATGCAGCTCGTATTTCTCCTTGAGACCGCGCAGGATCGAGACCGTGTCCTCGACCGTCGGCTCGGCCACGAACACCGGCTGGAAACGGCGTGCCAGCGCTGCGTCCTTCTCGATGTGCTTGCGATACTCGTCGAGCGTGGTGGCGCCGACGCAATGCAGCTCGCCCCGCGCCAAAGCAGGCTTCAGCATGTTGGAAGCGTCCATCGCGCCGTCGGCCTTGCCGGCGCCGATCAGCGTGTGCAGCTCGTCGATGAAGACGATGATATCGCCCTCGGCCGCCGAGATTTCCGACAGGACGGCCTTGAGCCGCTCCTCGAACTCACCGCGGAACTTGGCGCCCGCCACCATGGCGCCGAGATCGAGCGCCATCAGTTTCTTGCCCTTGAGCGATTCCGGCACATCGTTGTTGATGATGCGCAGCGCCAGGCCCTCGGCGATCGCCGTCTTGCCGACGCCGGGCTCGCCGATCAGCACCGGATTGTTCTTGGTGCGGCGGCTCAGTACCTGGATCGTGCGACGGATCTCCTCGTCGCGGCCGATCACCGGATCGAGCTTGCCGTCCTTGGCCGCCTGGGTGAGGTCGCGGGCATATTTCTTCAGGGCATCGTAGCTCTGCTCGGCCGACGCCGAATCGGCGGTGCGCCCCTTGCGCAGTTCCTGAATGGCTTTTTCCAGCGCCTGAGCCTTCACACCTGCCTTGCTGAGCGCCTGGGCAGCATCGGTGCCGGACGCCAGGTCGAGCGCCTGCAGCAGTCGCTCGACCGTGACGAAGGAGTCGCCGGCTTTCTCGGCGATCTTCTCCGCCTGCTCGAAGACCCGCGCGGTCTCGGGCGCAAGATAGACCTGGCCAGCGCCGCCACCCTCGACCTTGGGCTGCTTGGCCAGCGTTGACTCGACTTCGCGGTGCGCAATGCGCGAGTCGCCGCCTGCCGCGGCGATCAGATTGGCGGCGAGGCCTTCGTCGTCGTCGAGCAGGACTTTCAGGATATGGTCGGGCAGGAAGCGCTGATGACCCGACCGAAGGGCCAGCATTTGGGCGCTTTGCAGAAAACCGCGAACGCGGTCGGTGTACTTCTCTTGGTTCATCACTTTACCCTTTCATTACACGCCCCCGTCATGCGGCAGGCGAAAGAGCGGACCCTCTAAGAGGCGTCCGAGGCTCGATATGGGTAAGTTTGCGCACGGTGCAAGACCCATCGCATTCTGGGGACTTTGCGATCTGACAGGAATAAGGCGGCGCAAGCGCGCATCCAAGACGGCGATAAATCGCGCCCAGTCCCTCACCCATCCCAGCGCGCGATCAAGCAGCCTTCAGCAGCTCTGCCTCACTGCCGGCGGATTGGGCGTTTTGGGTCTGGTCTCCACCCTCACCGCCTTCGTCGCGCCGGCTCTGATCCGCTTTTTGGCCCGCCCATCGGGCAGACGTGTCGTCCTAGCTACTGCTGCTGTTGCGGCGGCCGCGCGTCGGTGGCGGAGTGACCTCGGGAATGTCGGGCTGTTCAATAACGGCCGGATCGTTCTCGACCGGCGCGCTTCGCCCACCCTTCAGAAAAGCGACGTCGCCCAAACCGGGCTCCGCTTCGGGCTCAGGCGCGGCTGCCTCGGGGGGCCTGGCGTTGCGGTCGGGCCGCTGATTGCGCTCCGGCCGGTCACCTTGCTCGAACCGCTGGTTTCGCTCCGGGCGCTCATTTTGCTCGGACCGCTGCTCATGCCGTTCGGATGGCTCGTTTCGATCCTGGCGATCCTGGCGTTCACCCTGCTGGGGATTGCCGGCGCCGTTATTGTTATAGTTGTTGCTGCCGTTGCTCGGGGCACCCTCACCGTTGCCCTGCGGCTGGCCATTCTGGCCCTGCTGAGGGTTGTTGCCCTCGCCGCCTTCGTCGCCCCAGCCCTGGTTGTTGCGCTGGCCGAAGCCGCCCATGGTCTGGATCATACGGAAATAATGCTCGGCATACTGCCAATAGGCTTCCGACAGGATCCGGTCGCCGGAGGCCGCAGCCTCGCGGGCCAACGCCTGATACTTGTCGAACACCTGGTGGGCGTTGCCGCGCACCCGTACGTCGGGGCCACTGCTATCGAAAAGCTGGTTTCGATTGGGTTGGCGATTGGGGTTGTGGGTGTGCTGCTTTTGATAGTGCTGCCCACCGCCACCACCGCCGCCACCGTTGCGACCGCCGCCGCGGGGCCGTTGCCGATTGTTTGGTCTCATTCCTAAAGCCGAGTTTCCACGCCGAACGGATGTTGTTTTTTAGCTGCCCCTGCCCGTATTCGGGCGCCGTCGCGGCTTGATGTTATGAGGGGTGGTTGCCCGTCGGTGAATACCAGCCCCGGGCCAAGCCCCTTGCGGGACGACAAGAAATTAATCCCAATCCGAGGGGTTGCCAACCCCTTATTGTCGGGCTGGGACAACTCGTTCCACCCCACCCAGGTCTTTCCAGGGGGGACCCGGGGTGAGTCCAGCGACCTTCAAAAGCTCCGCAACGGCAATGGCTTGGCCGGCTCCCACCTCGAACAGGAGGGTTCCGCCCCGCGCCAAAAGCCCGCTGAGCGAGGCCGCAATGGCCCGGTAAGCCGCAAGGCCGTCCGCCCCGCCATCGAGCGCCAAGGCTGGCTCGAAGCGGGCGACCTCCGGCATCAGCCCGCCTATGTCGCCGGCTTCGATATAGGGTGGGTTGGATACGACCAGGTCGAACGGTCCGCCAAGGTTCCGCGTCCAGCCCGGCCGGCGCCAATCACCTTCGAGCAGGGTGGCGCGCGGGGCCATGCCAAGGTCTGCGGCATTCTGCCGGGCGATCGCCAGGGCCTCGGGCGAGACCTCGATGCCGACGCCGCTGGCCTGGGGAAATTCGTGCAGCAGGGTGAGCAGAAGACAGCCCGAGCCCAGCCCGAGATCGAGCATGCGCAAGGGCCTGGCGCGATCGGGCAAAAGGCCGATGGCGGCCTCGATCACCGTTTCGCTGTCGGGTCGCGGCACCAGCACGGCCGGCGCCACCTTGAAAGGCAGCCCCCAGAATTCCCGCTCGCCCAGAATATAGGCCATCGGCTCGCGCCGCACCCGCCGCGCCGTGAGCGCACGCAGCTCGGCCGCAACGATGGGCGACGCCTCGTCTTGGCCACGCGACACCATCTGCTCGACCGAGAGGCCGGAGGCGCGCCCGAGCAGGAGCCGAGCCTCGAAGCGGACATTGTCGATGCCCGCCGCGCTCAAGGCGACGGCGGTATCGCGCAGCAACGAATTATAGGTCGCGCCCACCGCGGTGGCGATCAGGCCGCCAGCTCGGCCAGCCGGGCGGCTTCGTCATTGGCGATGAGCGCCTCGATGATCTCGTCGAGCGCCCTTCCCTCCATCACCTCGTCGAGCTTGTAGAGGGTGAGGTTGATGCGGTGGTCCGTGCAGCGGCTTTGCGGAAAGTTGTAGGTCCGGATGCGCTCGCTGCGGTCGCCGCTGCCGACCTGGCCCTTGCGGTCGGCCGAGCGGATATCGTCGACACGCTGACGCTCGGCGTCGTAGAGCCGCGCGCGCAGGATCTTCATCGCCTTGGCCTTGTTCTTGTGCTGGCTCTTCTCATCCTGCTGGCTGACGACGGTGCCGGTCGGCAGATGGGTGATGCGCACCGCCGAATCGGTGGTGTTCACCGACTGGCCGCCCGGGCCCGAGGAACGAAAGACGTCGATGCGCAGGTCCTTGTCGTCGATCTTGATATCGACTTCCTCGGCCTCCGGCAGCACCGCGACGGTGGCGGCCGAGGTATGGATGCGGCCCGAACCCTCGGTCGCCGGCACGCGCTGCACGCGGTGCACTCCCGATTCGAATTTCAGCCGTGCGAAGACACTGCGGCCTGTCACCGTGGCGATCGCCTCGCGATAGCCGCCCAGGCCGGTCTCGGAGATTTCCAGGACCTCGAACTTCCAGCCATGCTCGGCGGCGTAGCGCTGATACATACGAAACAAGTCAGCGCCGAACAGGGCTGCCTCCTCACCGCCGGTGCCGGCGCGGATTTCCAGGATGGCGTTCTTCTCGTCGGCCGAGTCCTTGGGCAGCAGCATCACTTTCACGGCACGCTCGAGCGCCGGCAGGGTCCTGCGCAGCTCGGCCGCCTCCTCCTCCGCCATCGCCTTCATGTCGCGATCGGCATCGGGGTCGGCCATCATCGTCTCGGCCTCGGTGAGCTCGCGCTCGGCCTTGCGCAGCTTGTCGACGGTCTCGACCAGCGGACCGAGCTCGGAATACTCCTTGGAGGCGGCGACGAATTTCTGCGAATCGAGCGCATTGCCCGACAGCGCCGCCTGCAACTCGGCGTGACGCGCCACGATCTGATCGAGCTTTTGCGACAGTGCCACGTTCTACCTCAGTCCTTCAGCTCGGCCGCGAGCGCATCCAATGCCACTTCGCGCTGAACACCGCTGTCGAGATCCTTCAATTGCACGACGCCGCGCGCCAGCTCGTCATCGCCGAGAATGATCGCAGCACGGGCATTGAGCTTGTTGGCCCGTTGCATGCGCCGTTTCATGTTGCCGCGGTAATCCTGCTCGACGGCGATGCCCTGGCGGCGCAGCGTGCGGGCGATGCCGAGCGCCCTTGCCTCGGCCGCGGCGCCCAGCGGCGCGATCGCCACCGGGCGCGGCGCCGGCGGGGCTGCGTTCGCCAACATGACCAGCCGCTCGATGCCGCCGGCCCAACCGATGCCGGCGGTCGGCGGTCCGCCCAGTTCGGCGATCAGCCCGTCGTAGCGCCCGCCACCCAGCACCGTGCCCTGGGCACCCAGATGCGTGGTCACGAACTCGAAGGCGGTGTGGGTATAGTAGTCGAGGCCGCGCACCAGGCCGGGATCGAGTTCGAACGGCACGCCGGCCGCCGCCAGGCCGTCCTGCACGGTCACAAAAAAATCACGGCTCACCTCATTGAGATGATCGGCGAACGAGGGCGCATTGGCATTCACCTCTTTGTCGCCCTCATCCTTGCTGTCCAGGATTCGCAGCGGATTGCGCTCGAGCCGCGCACGCGACTCTTCGGAGAGCCGGGCCAGGTGGCCGTTGTAATAGTCCACCAGCACGCCGCGATAGACGCTGCGGCATTCGGGATCTCCGAGCGAATTGATCTTGAGCACGCAGCGCTCGAGGATGCCCAGCCGCTCGAGGATATCGGCCGCGACCGAGATCACCTCGACATCGGCGCCGGGCTCGGGCGCGCCCAGCACCTCGAGATCGATCTGATGGAACTGGCGTTGGCGGCCTTTCTGCGGGCGCTCGTAACGGAACATCGGCCCGGCGGCGAAGACCTTCACCGGCACCTGCTGCTGCAGCGCGCCGTTGGACACGAAGGCCCGGCAGATGCCGGCGGTGTATTCCGGCCGCAGGGTGAGCGATTCCCCGCCGCGATCAGAAAATGTGTACATCTCCTTGGAGACCACATCGGTGGTCTCGCCGATGCCGCGGGCGAACAGTTCAGTGAACTCGAAGATCGGCGTCGCCATCTCGCGATAGCCGTAGAGGCGCGCCACCTCGCGCGCCGTACCGACGACATGGGCAAAGCCCGGATAGTCGTCGGGAAGAATGTCGTGCGTGCCGCGCACGGGCTGCAGCTTGGTCATGAAAAATCGCCTTGGGGAAATCGTCTCGAAGGATCGCAGGCGGCAGGTTTTTGGCCGCTACTCCGCGGCAGCGCGATGTCGATCCGCTTCGGCCGCCTTCGCCGCTTCGATCTCCGCCGCCTTCTTCTCGATCAGTCCGACCAGATGGTCGACGACGTTGGCGTCCTTCAGCCGATGGGCCGGCAGGCCGGCGATATAGACCTGGTGGTTGTTGGCGCCGCCGCCGGTGAAGCCGATATCGGTCTCGCGCGCCTCGCCCGGGCCGTTGACCACGCAGCCGATCACCGAGACCGTCATCGGCGTGGTGATATGGGCCACGCGCTTCTCCAGCGCCTCGATGGTGCGGATGACGTCGAATTGCTGGCGGGCGCAGGACGGGCAGGAGATCAGGTTGACTCCGCGATGGCGCAGGTTGAGCGCCTTCAGGAGTTCGAAGCCGACGCGAACCTCTTCCTCGGGTTCGGCCGACAGCGACACGCGCACCGTGTCGCCGATGCCGGCCCACAGCAGCGAACCGAGGCCGATCGCCGACTTGACCGTCCCCGTGCGCAGGCCACCCGCCTCGGTGACACCGATATGCAACGGATAATCGCAGGCATCGGCCAGTTGCTGGTAGGCCGCGACCGCGAGGAAGACATCGGAGGCCTTCACGCTGATCTTGAACTCGTGGAAATCGTGATCCTGCAGAATGCGGGCATGATCGAGCGCGCTCTCGACCATCGCCTCGGGACAAGGCTCGCCATATTTCTCCAGCAGGTCGCGCTCGAGCGATCCGGCATTGACGCCGATGCGCATCGAACAGCCATGATCCTTGGCGGCCTGCACCACCTCGCGCACGCGCTCGGCGTTGCCGATGTTGCCGGGATTGATGCGCAGGCAGGCAGCGCCCGCCCTGGCCGCTTCGATCGCGCGCTTATAATGGAAATGGATATCGGCCACGATCGGCACCTTGACGGCGCGCACGATCGCCGGCAGCGCCGCCGTCGAGGCCTCGTCCGGGCAGGAGACGCGCACGATATCGACGCCGGCCTCTTCGGCGCGGTGGATCTGGGCGATCGTCGCCCCCGCATCGGCGGTCAACGTATTGGTCATCGTTTGCACGGTGATCGGCGAATCGCCACCGACGGGCACGGCGCCCACCATGATGCGGCGCGACTTGCGGCGCACGATGTCGCGATAGGGTCTGATGCTCATACCCGCCAATGTAGCTGCGGGCGGGCGGCTAATCCAGCGGCCAGCCTAACGTGCGTCGGTGACGCTGTAGGCGATTCCGGCCGGTATCGTGTAGCTCTCGCCGGCGCGGACATAGGTCTGCGCCAGAACGTCGCCATTTGGCCCACGCAATTCGACCCAGCTATTGGCCTTCACGCTGACCAGCGTATCGCGTTTCACAGGTATTGCGGCATCGACACGGGGTGGGTCGACGGCGGTGGCTTGCTGAGGTGCCGCGGGGGTCATTGCCGGAGGCGCTGGTGGTTGGGCCGCCTGGGCCTGACCCGGCGTCGTATAGGGCGAAACATAAGGTAGCGGGGCAATCGGCGCTGTGACGGCGGGCGGTATCGCGGCGGCGGGCGGCACAACGGCGGCCGGTTGGACCGGCGCGGTCGCCGTCTGTGGCGCAGCGGCGGCAGGCGCCGGCGTGGGCGCCGCAGCGCTGTCGACCTTCGGGGCGTCTTGCCTGGGAGCTTCGGGCTTGGTCTTGGGCCACGCATCGGCCGGCGCCGGCGGAGGAGCGACGGCCGTCTCGACTGCGGGCGCCGCAGGGGCCGCGGGCGCGGCCGGCGGCTGCGAGGCCATCAGCCGATCCGGTACCGGCGGCACCTTTTCGGCGACGGTGACCTGCTCGACGGGCATGTACCGCCACACGCCATAGCCGGCAGCGACAACGAGAATGACGGTGAGCACGGCCAGCCCGACTGGCGCACGCCGCTCGACCATGGGGAAAGCGGCGGTAGGCAGGGTGACCGGCCTTTCGATCGGCACCGCACCCGAGAGCTGGTAGGCGCTCAGCACTTTTTGCGGATCGAGTCCGACATGGGTTGCGTAAGCGCGCAGAAATGCAGGGATGTAGGCGGCACCGGGAAGCAGATCGAATCGTCCGGATTCGATCGCCTCGATAAAGGCCGGCCGAATACGCAAACGCTGAGCGACATCGGCAACGCTATAACCGAGTGCTTCGCGCTGGTCGCACAACAGGCGGCCAACCGCTCGACCAGGACTGGCCTCGCGTTCAACCATTCGCCAATCAAATTGATCCGGCATGAAATGTTCCGCTCGCCCCTCTTGAGAGCGTTCTATCAGAGGGCTGTGAGCAGGGCAAAAGCGATTCGACTCTTTCTCGCTAAATTTCAACCGCATGATCGGCGGCGAACAATCGCAGCGTTTCACGCAACGGCCGATCAGGCTGCGTGAGCGTCGACGTGACAAAGTCGGTTGCTTCCTTGAGATCAAGAGAACGTATCATGGCCTTGACCGGGCCGATCGAACCCGGCGTCATCGACAGCGTGCGCACACCGACGGCCAGCAGTGCCAGAGCTTCGACAGGGCGGCCCGCCATCTCACCGCACACGGCAAGTTCCACACCGGCCGGCCGAGCCTTCTCGACCACAAAATGTAGCAGTCTGAGCAGCGCAGGGGACAAGGTATCGTAGCGGCCGGCCAACCTGCTGTTGCCGCGATCGGCGGCAAAAAGAAACTGCATGAGATCATTCGTACCGACCGAAACAAAGTCGACATGGGGCAGCAGGCTGTCGAGCTGCCACGCCAGCGCCGGAACCTCGAACATAACGCCAACACGCAGCCGCTCCGGTGTTGCCTGCCCACGCGCACGCGCACGCTCCAGCTCGAGTTCCAACAGCCGGCGTGCCCCCATCAACTCGCTGACTTCGGAGATCATCGGAAACATGACCGAGAGTGGCCGGCCATTGGCGGCCATCAGCAAGGCACGCATCTGCCGACGCAGCATGGCCGGCCGATCCAGCCCGATACGGATGGCACGCCATCCCATGGCAGGATTGTCGTCGCCGAAGGTGCCGATATAGGGCAGCACCTTGTCGCCGCCGACATCGAGCGTACGAAAGACCACCGGCCTGCCGTCGGCGAGATCGAGAACGCGGCCATAAAGCCAAGCCTGCGCATCGATGTCGGGAAATTCCGAACGAACCATGAAAGGAATTTCGGTACGATAGAGGCCGACGCCGTCGGCACCGGTCTCGTCGAGGTGCGACATGTCGATCAGCAGGCCGGCATTGATGTTGAGCGAGATGCCGGCCTGATCGCGGGTTACCGCCGGCAGTTCGCGCAACGCCGCGTATTTGCGCCGGCGCCGGGCGCGCACCTCGAGCGCTTCATATACCGAGAGCAAGATATCCTCGGCCGGCCGCACCAGCACCTGAGCGTTGTCGCCGTCGACGACGATCGAATCGCCCGCCTCGACGCGCAACAGGAGGTTCGGCGTCTGTCCGACCACGGGAATGTCGAGTGCACGCGCGACAATGGCGACGTGGCTCAAGGCCGAGCCTTCCTCCAGCACCAGCCCGCGCAGGCGCGTACGGTCGTAGTCGAGCAGCTCCGCCGGACCCATGTCCCGCGCAATGACGATCATGTCGTCGGGCAGCGAGTTGGGATCGGCGGAACTGCGCCCGGTCAGACGCAGCAGCAATCGGTTGGCGAGATCCTGCAAATCGCTCAGCCGCTCACGAATATAGGGATCGGTCGATTGCCCAAGACGGGAGCGCACATCGTCGAAAGCGCGCTGGACGGCCGCTTCGGCGGTGAGGCCCGACCCTATGCCCTCCCGCACGCGCTCGATCCAGCCTCGGTCGTCGACGAACATGCGGAAGGTCTCGAGCACCTCGCGATGCTCGCCCGACTGCATGTCGTGCGCCTCGAGCATGCGGTCGACATCGTCGCGTACGGCAGTCACGGCCTCGTCGAAGCGCTGCTGCTCCTGGCCTATATCCTCGGCCACAACGCGCTGGATGATGATACGCGGCTCGTGCAGCACGGCATGGCCGATGGCGACGCCGGGCGTGAGCTGCACGCCGTCGACACGAAGCGGCAGAAGTCCGATGCCATCGACTTGCGCCACTTCGTTCGGGCTGACCAGATGACCCGCCGCCACCATCTCGGCCAGGACCATGGCGATGGTCTGCAGCGTCTCTATCTCTTCTTCGTCATATTGACGGCTTGTGCGGTTCTGCACGACCAGCACGCCCAGCATACGGCCGGCACGCAGGATCGGCACGCCGGCCAGCGACTGGTAGATCTCTTCGCCGGTTTCCGGGCGATACGCGAAATGAGGATGGCTCTGTGCATCGGCCAGCGCCAGCGGCCGTCCGTGCGCGGCGATATCGCCCACCAGACCCTCGCCGACGCGCAGCCGCGTGCGGTGCACCGCCGATGGATTGAGTCCCTGCGTGGCGAACAGCTCGAGGACTTCGCCCGCGCGCAGCAGATAGATCGAGCAGACCTCGGCCACCATGGCATTGGCCACCGTGCGCACGACTTCGCCGAGCGTATCCTCGACGGAAGCGGCACGCGCCATCGTGTCCCGGAGCCGCTTGAGGAGCATTCGCGGTCCGGCCAGAGGAGATGATCTCTCCATGGTCAGACCGCTAGATGCTTGAGTCGGATGACAATAAAGCGACGGTCTCTGGCGCGGGCGCGAACCCGCCACGACGCGGATGCGTGCGTATTTCGGCAGGCTCGAAGGATCAGCCGCAGGCGCATGGCCAGCTTATAGCAAGACCCGCGCCACCGTGCCTACCCGCTTATTAAGCCCAAAGAAATTAGGTTTTTGGGAGCGTTACGTCGCGTCCAGTTCATAGGCTGTGTGAAGAGCCCGCACCGCGAGTTCGGTGTACTCGGCGGCGACCAGCACACTCACCTTGATTTCCGAAGTCGAGATAACCTGGATGTTGATGCCCTTGGCGGCCAGCGTCTCGAACATCTTGAGCGCCACGCCGGCATGGCTGCGCATGCCGACGCCGATCACCGACACCTTGGCGACATTCGTGTCCGATTTGATTTCAGCGAACTTGAGATCGGCCCGGGCCCTGTCAAGCCGCTCGACCGCGCGGGCGAGATCGGCGCGGGGGACCGTGAAGGTGATGTCGGTCGAGCTGCCGTCGAGCGAGACGTTCTGCACGATCATGTCGACATTGATGTTGGCCTCGGCCAGTGGCCCGAAGATCGCCGCCGCCACGCCCGGCCGGTCGGCCACGCGCGTCACCGTGATCTTGGCTTCGTCCTTGGCGAAGGCGATGCCGCTCACGACGGATTTCTCGAGTCCCTGGGCCATGATTTCGTCCTCGTCCACAACCAGCGTGCCAGGCAGATCGCTGCCGAGTGCCCCGTCGAATGACGACAGCACCTGCACGCGCACATGATGATTCATCGCCAGCTCGACC
>Ga0193752_1001799_pt1 | contig 17210 bp, 17 predicted proteins | sample H1c1metaG_FD_144924 | JGI IMG/M metagenome (GOLD analysis project Ga0193752, IMG submission 144924) | Soil microbial communities from a riparian zone of the East river system, Colorado, United States - H1c1 | ecosystem: Environmental > Terrestrial > Soil > Riparian zone | place: USA: East River... | reverse complement strand
CAGGACTAAGGTTTTTAGATGAAGCAAAGCATAGCCGCGAAACTCGCGCAGCTTTCGAGGCGGCTCGAAGAAATCAATCGCACGCTGAGTTCGGAAAACGTGACCAGCGATATGGATAACTACCGCAAACTCACGCGCGAAAGTGCCGAGATCGGTCCGGTGGTTGAACTGTATCGTGAATACGAAAAGAGCGAGGGTGATCTCAAGGCCGCCGAAGAAATGGCTGCCGATCCGCAGATGCGCGAGTTTGCTGAAGCGGAAAAAACCGAAATTCGCGCGCGGCTCGAACAGCTTGAAAATGATCTGCAGAAGCAACTGTTGCCGAGCGATCCCAACGACGAACGCAATATTTTTCTCGAAATACGAGCAGGTACCGGCGGCGACGAATCGGCGTTATTTGCGGGCGAACTGTTTCGCATGTATTGCCGCTACGCCGAGCGCAACCGCTGGCAGGTGGAGATCATGTCGCAGAGTACATCCGATCTCGGCGGTTATCGCGAAATCATTGCCAAGATCATCGGCCGCGGCGCGTATTCCAAGCTGAAATTCGAATCCGGGGCGCATCGTGTGCAGCGCGTGCCGGTGACTGAAACGCAGGGCCGCGTGCATACGTCGGCGTGCACGGTGGCGGTGCTGGCGGAAGTGGATGAAGTGAGCGATGTGGTGTTGAACCCGGCCGATCTGAAGATTGACACTTTTCGCTCGTCGGGCGCGGGCGGCCAGCACATCAACAAAACCGATTCTGCGATACGCATCACGCATTTGCCGACCGGCACCGTGGTCGAGTGCCAGGACGACCGCTCGCAGCACAAGAACCGCGCGCGCGCGATGTCGGTGCTCGCCGCGCGCATCAAGGACAAACAAGTGCGCGAGCAGAATTCGAAGATTGCCGCCGAGCGCAAATCGCTGGTGGGCAGCGGCGACCGCTCCGAGCGCATCCGCACCTACAACTTTCCGCAGGGGCGTATTACTGATCATCGCATCAATCTCACGCTCTACAAAATTGCGCAGATCATGGATGGCGATATCGATGATGTCACCGGCGCGCTGGCCGCCGAGCATCAGGCCGAGCAACTCGCGCAGTTGGCCGAAGAGATGCAGCCGGCGTAAACGCGCCGCGCCGTGATGGCCGCCGCTTACGCCCTCGTCGCTGCGGCCTTGTTCGGCGCGGCACTGGTTACCACGCAATTCGGTTTGCGCCACATGGATGGACTGGCGGGCGCCAAGGTCAGCATTACATGTGCTACAGCGTTGTTCTGGCTGCTGTTTCCGTTGCGAGGATTCGACGGATGGAACACGCAGGCGGCGGGCGTGTTCCTCGCGCTGGGCCTGTTTTTTCCGGTGGCGGTGACGCTGCTCGCGTATGAGGCGAACCGGCGCATGGGGCCGACCATCGCCGGCGCGATCGGCAGCACCGCGCCGCTGTTCGCGGTATTGGGTGCAGTGCTGTTTCTCGGCGAGACGCTCGGACTGACGCAGATTGCCGCGACGGTTGCAATTGTGTGCGGGTCGGTGGTGCTGGTGTGGCGTAGCGGCAGGGGCCGTAGTAACTTTCGGCGCGGCGCAGCATGGGCTTCGTCGGTAGCGTGGTTCGCGGCGGCGCTGCGCGCGCTCGCCCAAGTGGTTGCCAAAGCGGGCTTGTTGCTGTGGCCCAATCCGTATGCTGCAGCCGTGTTGGGTTACTCGGTGTCTGCGCTCACGATCTGGATCATCGCAGCGTTCAGCCGCCGTCCTGAATCACGTGTCTACACGCGACGAGGCGTGTTTTGGTTTGCGTTGACAGGGTTGTTCAACTGCTCGGCCGTGCTCGCGCTTTACACTGCACTCGACGGCGGCGCGGTTAACATTGTGTCGCCGATCGCCGCAACGTATCCGATGTTTACCCTGGTGCTCAACAGCGTGATCTTGCGCGAAGAACGGCTGAGTGCGCGTTTGATCATCGGCGCGGCGCTCATGGTGAGCGGTGTCGCCGCCTTGTTAATTTATTAAAAAAATGTTTAAAAACAAATACTTATGATAAGTATAGCGGATCTGATGCAGCGCAGCGGTATTGACGCCGTCGACGCACGCGTGCTGCTGCGCGCGGTGCTCGAAGTGGATGACGTGCATCTGATAGCTCATGGCAGCGATACCGTTAACACGCAACGCGAAGCGCAATTTCGTGCGCTTGCGGCGCGGCGCGTGGCAGGCGAGCCAGTCGCCTACATCGTCGGTGAACGCGAATTTTACGGGCATGTTATTAAAGTCACGCCGGCAGTGCTGATTCCGCGTCCGGAAACCGAATTACTGGTTGAGCTTGCGTTAGAACGACTGTCGCGCGACGATCCACAACGCGTACTGGATATGGGTGCCGGCAGCGGCTGTATCACCATCAGCATTGCGCTTGCATGTCCAGCCGCGCGCGTGACTGCGGTTGATCGGTCGGAGTCCGCGCTCGCGGTTGCACGCGAAAACGCGGCACGGCTGAATGCGCGTAACGCCGAGTTTCGAAGCGGCAACTGGTTCGACGCTGTGCGAGACGAACCCTACGATTTGATCGTATCCAATCCACCCTACGTCGCCGTGGGTGACAGGCATCTGACACAAGGTGATCTGCGTTTTGAGCCGGCATCCGCGTTGGTGGCGGGCGAAGACGGCCTCGCCGATATTCGCGTTATCATCGCCGGCGCGCACGCACGCCTGACACCCGGCGGCTGGCTGTTGCTTGAGCACGGTTACGATCAGGCGCCGCGTTGCCGGGCGCTATTGATACAGGCCGGATTCGGCGACGTGCAATCGTGGGGGGATCTTGCCGGCATCGAGCGGGTGAGCGGCGGACGTGCGGCGTCGTTATAATCACATCGACACGATTCGCCTGGAGGGTTCCATGCTTCGATCAATACTGATAGTCGGCATCGCGCTGCTGGTGCCAAGCCTGTTGGGCACGCAAGCGGGCGCGCAAAGCTACCCGAACCGCACGATACGCATGGTGGTGACGTTTCCACCGGGCGGGGCGACCGACATACTCGGACGCATGACCGCGCAGAAACTTAACGAGCGTTTCGGCCAGCCGGCGGTGGTGGAAAACCGTGTCGGCGGGGGCGGTAACATCGGCGCGGATTTCGTGGCGAAGGCCGAACCCGACGGTTACACTTTGCTGATCGGCGGCGTGCCGCATGCGATTGGCATGAGTCTTTTTAGCAAGTTGCCGTACGATTTCGCGCGCGACCTTGCGCCGGTGGTCAATCTTGCGGTGTTTCCGAGCGTGATTATCGTGCACCCGTCGCTGCCGGTGAAATCGATCAAAGAACTCATTGCGCTGGCCAAGGCGCGCCCCGGACAACTCAATTACGGCGGCACCTACGCCTCGCCCAATCACCTGGCGATGGAGTTGCTGAACAGTCAGGGCGGCGTCAACATCGTGCTGATTTCCTACAAGGGCACCGGTCAGATTGTGAGCGATCTGGTCGCCGGGCATGTGCAAATCGCATCGATGGGATTCCCGGCCGCGCTGCCGATGGTCAAAGCGGGCAAGTTGCGCGCGCTGGCAGTGACCAGCGCGCAACGCTCGGCGTTGCTGCCGGAGGTGCCGCCGGTGGGCGAATCCGGATTGCCCGGCTACGACGTGACGTCGTGGTATGGCGTGTTTGCGCCGGCGGGCACGCCCGACGCGATCGTGACGCGGCTATACACGGAACTCGCCACGCAATTCAAGTCGCCCGACGTGGCCAAGCGTTTGTCGGCGCTGGGCGCGGAAATCGCCATTATGTCGCCGGCAGAACTCGCCCGATTTTTGCGTGACGATATTAAAAAGTGGGCTGCGGTTGTCAAAGCCTCGGGCGCAAAGCCTGAGTGATGTGCTGCGGGATGCGAGGTATGGGAAATTCACCACTGCAGCAGTCAACTTGACGCGATACCCCTCGGGCCGCTAAACTAATACCCCATTAAATTTGTCGGATATAGATTTTTTCAGAACCGCATTTGGAGCAAAAACCATGAGTATTCAAGACGATATCAAAACGCAGATCAGCAAGAACAAGGTCATGTTGTACATGAAAGGATCGCCGGATTTTCCGCAGTGCGGCTTTTCCGCCAACGCAATCAATATTCTGCGCGAGTGCGGGGTCGAGGAAATCGCCTCGGTCAATGTGTTGGAAAATCCGGAAATCCGTCAGGGCATCAAGGAATTTTCCAATTGGCCGACGATTCCGCAGCTTTATGTCAACGGCGAGTTCGTTGGCGGCTCGGACATCGTGACCGAGATGTACCAGAACGGCGAGTTGCAAAAAATATTGAAGTAGCGTGCGTCGGCGTTACGCACGGCGAGGGGGCCTTGGTAACAAGGCCCTTTTTATGCCGCCATCGCGAAAGTGCTGTACCCGTACTGAATGACCAGAATCAGTGCAATCACAAACAGCAAACGCAGCAACCAGCGCCGGTAACTTCCAGCGTCGATCCGGTCGCGAATCTTGACGCCTGCGATGGCCGTCGCGGTGGCAATTACCGCAAACGGCAGCGTGACTGCCCATTGCGTCCAGGTGACACCGCCCTCCAAGGTCAGTACCGCCATTTGCGTGGGCTTGCCGACGGTGAAACACAGATTGAGTATCTGCACGAAAGTCATGCGATCCACGCCGAGTGAAAAGAGATACATCAACAGCGGCGGCGCTGCGATGTTGGCGGTGCCTTCGGACAAGCCCGCGAGAAATCCAAAACCGACACCGCTTGCCACGCGATGTTGAGAAACGAAAGCCCATTCGACGCGTCCCAAACGATCCAGATAAAGGTACAGCAAGATCACGCCGGACAGCAGCAGCGCGTAGGGAAAACCCGGAAATGCCACGAACAACCGCGCGCCGATGGCAGCACCCGCCAGCATGCATAAAGGCATGAACCAGTAACGTCGCAACGTCTGCAGGAACCGCCCCGACATCACGATATTGGTGACGGTGGTGGCCACGCACGGCAGCAATACTAAAATCACCGCCGTTCGCATATCGGTTACGGTCGCGATCATCGGCGTGGCAAGCATGGGGAAACCCACGCCCAGCGCACCTTGCACGGCGCCTGCAAACGCCAGCACCAGCGCTACCCAGACCAGGGTTAGCAACGACAGATTTTCGAAGCCGGGCATTCAGGATTTTACGGAAAACGCGCATTGTAGCCGGATTCCCGGATACTCATAATGTATCGTAAGTATTTGTTTTAATTATATTTTTAATCAATGCGCTCAGAGCGGTAACTTTATTTCCCTTGGGTTGTTCGCGTATAATCGTGGCGTCTTGCCGGGGTACGCCCCAACAAGTAAATTTACGTGTAGCGGTCGGCAATGCGTGCTGCTTCCGCCAATTTCCCAGAGGGGTTCCCGCATGAACACCATGACCGATAGCAAGATGCTCGCCAAACAAGCCGTGGCCACAGGCGGAAAAATTCGCATGACGCCCAGCGAAGCGTTTGTCGAAACGCTCGTCGCGCAAGGCGTGAAGGATACTTTCGGCATCGTCGGCTCGGCGTACATGGATGCGCACGATTTGTTCCCGCTCGCAGGCATACGGTTTTTATCGGTGGCGCACGAACAAAATGCCGCGCACATGGCCGACGGTTATTCGCGCGTTACCGGCAAGCACGGCGTGTGCATCGCGCAAAACGGCCCCGGCATCACCAACTTCGTCACCGGCATTGCCGCTGCGTACTGGGCGCATTCGCCGGTGATCGCGATCACGCCCGAATCGGGCAGCATGAGCATGGGCCTCGGCGGATTTCAGGAAACCGAGCAAATGCCGATATTTTCCAAGATCACCAAGTGGCAGGTGCATGTGAATTCGCCGATGCGCATCGCTGAGCTCACTGGACGCGCGTTCGATTACGCCATGGCCGAACGCGGCCCGGTGCAGGTGAATATCCCGCGCGATTATTTCTATGGCGACGGTGAATTCGAGATTCCGCAGCCGCAGCGCATCGAGCGCTCCGCCGGAGGCCCCGAGTCGCTGGATGCGGCCGCGAAATTACTGGCAAAAGCGAAATTCCCGGTGATCCTCTCCGGCGGCGGTGTGATCATGGGCAACGGCATCAAGGAATGCCAGGCGCTCGCCGAGTACCTCACCGCGCCGGTGGTGAATTCGTATTTGCACAATGATTCTTTCCCCGCCAGCCACCCGCTGTGTTGCGGCCCGCTGGGTTATCAGGGTTCCAAGGCCGCGATGAAAACCATCGCGCGTGCCGACGTGGTGCTTGCACTCGGCTCGCGTCTGGGGCCGTTCGGCACCTTGCCGCAACACGGCTTGGATTACTGGCCTAAAGACGCGAAAATCATTCAGGTCGATTGCGACCCGCGCATGATCAATCTGGTGAAACGCGTCTCCATCGGTATCGTTGGTGATGCGCGCCAGGCGGCGCTGGCGTTGCTGGAGCGACTCAAAGCGCAAACCAAACTCACCCCTAACAAAACGCGGTTGGCAGAAATCAAAATCGAAAAAGCCGCGTGGACCGAAGAGCTCGCCAAGTGGCCCTCACCCAATGAAAAAGGCCGCATCGGCCCGCGTCAGGCACTGGCAGCGCTGGCGCGCGCGATGCCCAAAAATGCCATGGTTTCCACCGACATCGGCAACGTGTGCTCGGTGGCCAACAGCTATTTGCATTTTGAAGGCGCGCCATCGTTCCTCGCGGCGATGAGCTTCGGCAACTGCGGTTACGCCTTCCCTGCCGCTATCGGCGCGAAAATTGGCCGCCCCGATCGTCCGGCGATTGCTTACGTCGGCGACGGCGCCTGGGGCATGAGTCTGAATGAAGTGCTGACCTGCGTGCGAGAAAACATCCCCGCGATTGCGGTGGTGTTCAACAATGGCCAGTGGGGCGCGGAAAAGAAAAATCAGGTCGATTATTTCGAGAAGCGTTACCTCGGTACCAACCTGAAGAACCCGAACTTCGCCGATGTCGCCGAAGCGATGGGTGCACACGGCCTGACGGTCGAACACGTCGATGAAATCGGCGACGCACTGCGTGGCGCGGTGAAGTCGAACAAGCCCACCGTGATCAACATGATGCTCACGCAGGAACTGGGCGACCCGTTTCGCCGCGATGCGTTCAAGCAGCCGAAACGTCTGCTGCAAAAGTATCGCAAGTTCAGCGCGAAGGAATTTCGCTGACCTGTAGCGTATCGCAGCAATTCCCTATTGACCGGCCCCTGTGTTGACAAGGGGCCGTTTTTTTTCGCTGCAAAATCGTGCGAATTGCACACGGACGCTCGTGATAAAAATCACGATAAAACAATAACTTACTTGCGCTAAATGCAGGCTCTGGTAAATTTGCAGCGTTTACAAAAGCGCGTCGCCGGTTCAGGGAAAACCACAGTTATGACGCGACGATAACCAAGGGATCGCTAAGGGGCAAAAGCATGGCCGAGCATAATTTTTACGACATTTTGGAAGTCAGCGGTGCCGCATCGTCGGAGACGATACAGGCGGCCTATGAACGGCTTGCCGCCAAATTCGATCTCGCCGGGGAAGGCAATGCGAACAACGCGGCTGTGCGCATGCAGTATGACGCGATCAGGCAGGCATACCTGACACTGAACAATGCCGAAAGCCGGGCGCAGTACGACCGAAAACTGGAATTGCGCGCGTTTACGCCGGCACGACAGGTGGAGGTGCTCGAACCGTTTTGGACCTTGCCAAAAATGCTCGTCGTGGGTGTCATTGTTCTCGGCATCAGCGGGTTTTACTTCAAGCACCAGAGAGAACAGGCGCGGCTTGAGGCCGAGAAAGTGATCGTCGTCGCCAAAGCGAAAGAAGCCGAAGAAAAGGCCAGAGCCGAAGCAGAAACGGAACGTCTGGCGATGTTGCGCGAGAACGATCGTGAACGCGCGGAGCGCACGGAAGCGGCCCGTTTGCGCCGCGAACGCGATGCGGATCTGCGCCAGGTGCAGCGCGATATACGCGCCAACGAGATGACCAATCGCGTGTTTTCGTCGGCCGACCGCGCGCAGGCGCAAGGCGATGATTACAGAAAACGCGCGGAAGAGTCGCGCATTAAACGCGAAGAGGCGCAGGCTACTGCTGCAGCACGTCAGCAGCTTGCGCGTGATCGCGCCGAACTCTGCCGCATTGAACGTGAGCGTTACGGCAAATCAATTTCCTGCTGAAATTTTTCATATGAACAGTATTGCGCGAAAAAGTATTGCTGCCCTGACGTTGTTGGCGTTGGTGATCGGCGCCAACGCGTTCGCGCAGGAGCGCAAGGCGTACCGGCACGTAGATGCCGCAGGCAATGTGACTTATTCGCAGACGCCACCGGTGGACGGCAAGGACGCAAAAAGGGTGGACATTGCACCTGCGCAACGCGGCCGCGGCGGCAATACCGCCGGCTATTCTCCCTATGACGACCCGCGCTACTATTCCAGGCAGCCGTCGTATGATCGTTACGCAACGGCAACACAGCCGACGGCGCAGGAACGGCGTCTTGCAATGCTTAAGGCCGAGTGCGAACGTCAACGCGGTACCGATTGCAACAACCCGGCCGCGTTGCAGTACCAGGATTCGACGAGCATTCCGCGCCGCGGCGGCCGCTACCATTAGATTTACTTCAGGACGCTTGCTTTAGCGCCTCATTTTAGCGCCTTGCGCGCCTTCGCAATCGCGGATTTCACGCGCGCGGGCGCAGTGCCGCCGATATGCGAGCGGGCGTTCAATGCGCCTTCAAGCGTGAGCGCGGCGTAGACGTCGTCGCCGATCAATCGCGAAAACTGCTGCAACTCCGGCAGCGTCAAATCGGCAAGATCACAGCGGCGCGCCGCGCAAAAACGCACGGCCTGCGCAACCGCTTCGTGGGCTTCACGAAACGGCAGGCCTTTGCGTACCAGATAATCGGCGAGGTCGGTGGCGGTGGCAAAACCCTGCGCTGCTGCCGCGCGCATGGCATCCCTGTCGACGCTGATGCCGGGGACCATTTCGGTAAACACCGCGAGGCTGGTGCTCACGGTGTCGATGGCGTCGAACAGCGGCTCCTTGTCTTCCTGATTGTCCTTGTTGTACGCGAGCGGCTGGCCTTTCATCAGGGTTAGCAGTGCCACCAGGTGGCCGTTGACGCGGCCGGTCTTGCCGCGAATCAACTCGGCGACGTCCGGATTTTTCTTTTGCGGCATGATCGACGAACCGGTGCAGAAGCGGTCGGCGATGTCGATAAAGCCGAAACGCGGGCTCATCCACAGAATAAGCTCTTCGCAAAAGCGCGACAAATGCGTCATGGTCAGCGCCGCACAGGCGCAAAATTCGATGGCGAAATCGCGGTCGGACACCGCGTCCAGCGAGTTTTCGCATACGCCGTCGAACCCCAGCGCCTTGGCGACCATCTGGCGGTCGATGGGATACGAGGTGCCGGCGAGTGCCGCAGCGCCCAGCGGCAGCCGGTTCACGCGCTTGCGGCAATCGACGTAGCGCTGGGCATCGCGCGACAGCATTTCATAGTACGCCATTAGATGATGGCCGAAGGTCACCGGCTGCGCCACTTGCAGATGCGTAAAACCCGGCATCACCGTGCCGGTATGAGGGTCGGCGAGATCGAGCAATGCGCTTTGCAGCGCGCGTATCTGGTCGATGATGTGATCGATGGCCGCGCGCAAATAAAGCCGGATGTCGGTCGCCACCTGATCATTGCGCGAGCGCGCGGTGTGCAGCCGTTTGCCGGCATCGCCCACCAGATCGGTGAGGCGCCGCTCGATATTCAGGTGCACGTCTTCGAGATCCAGCGACCAGTTGAAGGAACCGGCGCGGATTTCGCCGAGGATTTGCGCGAGGCCGCCCTCGATCGCAGCCAGATCTTCCGCGCCGATAATGCCTACGGCGTGCAACATGCGCGCGTGTGCAATCGAGCCGTCGATATCGAACTCAGCCAGCCGCTGATCGAAGCCCACCGATGCGGTGAAACGCTTGACCAGATCGGAAACCGGTTCGCTGAAGCGGCCGGACCAGGGTTTGCTTACGGCGGTAGGAACCGGCGGAACGTTAGGGCGGTTACGCTGCGCGGCCATGATGCTGATAATATGATGCAATCATGGCTCGAAGTATAAATCAAATCGTACGTTCCCACGCGGCGCCGGCTGCGAGCCGCAGCGCGATTCAGAATGCGTATGGCGGCGCGCTGCCGAATTTTCGCAATCTGGGGATTTTGTTGCGGATATTGCTGAGCGTGAATGCCGTAGCGCTGCTGGCGGTGATCGTCAAAAGCCCCACGCTGACCGGGCTGGGCGCGCCGTTGATGGAAGTGACCGCGCTGGTCGAGCCGTTGCTTTTATTGGTGCTCGTTGCGCTGTACGTTCTGAATGGCTTGTTAGCGCGTCTGTCTTATAGTACCGGCGCCATGGTGGTGATGGGGATCACGCTGGCGTCAACCACGGCGCTGTATTTCAGCACGCGCGGTTACTTGCCGATCGAGATGTCTGGCATCGGGCGTTATTGGCTGCTGGTGGGGCTGGTGACAGCGATGCTGCTGTGTTATTTCGACCTGCGGGGGCGTGCGCTATCGCCCGCGCTGTCGGAGGCGCGCTTGCAGGCGCTGCAGGCGCGCATCCGCCCGCATTTTCTGTTTAACAGCATCAATGCGGTGCTGTCGCTGATACGCCAGGAACCCAAGCGCGCGGAGACGGCGCTCGAAGATATGGCGGAGTTATTTCGCGTGCTGATGGCCGATAACCGCGAACTGACGCCGCTCAAACGCGAGGTCGAGTTGTGCAGGCAATACCTTAATCTGGAGCAGTTGCGTCTGGGCGAACGGCTGCAGGTGGAATGGCACATCGACAACATGCCCGCCGATGCGCTGATCCCGCCGCTGGTGTTGCAGCCGTTGCTGGAGAACGCGGTGTATCACGGTATAGAGCCGCGCACCGAACGCGGCATCGTCAGTATCAACATATACGCCAGCCGCGACGAAGTGCACGCCGTGCTGCGCAACCCGTATGCGATGACGGGCAATCATCACGCGGGCAACAAAATGGCGCTGGGCAATATCCGCGAGCGCCTGCAATTGCACTTCGATGCCGAAGCGAGCCTGACGTCGCGGGTGACGGATGACGCATACCAAGTGCACATCGTGCTGCCCTATCGCCGCGAGAAAACCGCATGACGCCGCCGGTGCTGCGCGTAGCTATCGTCGATGATGAAGCGCCGGCGCGCAGCCGTCTGCGCGATTTGCTCGCGGATTGCGCGGAACAGCAGCCGCTGGAGATTGTGGGTGAAGCCGACAGCGGTGCCGATGCGCTGGAACTGGTGTCGGCGCAGCCCACGGATGTGGTGCTGCTGGACATACGCATGCCGGGCATGGATGGCATCGAGACCGCGCAGCATTTGCGCAAATTCGATAATCCGCCATTGGTGATTTTTACACGGCCTACGATGCCTACGCATTGAAGGCCTTTGAAGTGCACGCCATCGATTATTTGCTGAAGCCGATACGCGCTGCGCGCTTGCTCGAAGCGTTGGCCATGGTGCGCTCCAAAGCCGCGCCCAAAGTCGAGGCCTTGGCGCAGATGCGCCACGCGCCGCGCACTTCGCTCTCGGCGGGCGAGCGCGGCAAGGTGCATTTGATCCCGGTGTCTTCGATTATTTATCTTCGCGCCGAGTTGAAATACGTGACGGTGCGCACGCGCGAGCGCGAGCATCTGGTCGAAGAATCACTGACGCGGCTGGAAGAAGAATTCGGCGAAAAATTCGTGCGTGTGCATCGCAGTTGTCTGGTGGCACGCGCGGCCATTCGTGGCTTTGAACGCGCGTCAGGTACCAGTAGCGAAGGCGTGAGCGGTGAAGGGGGGCAGTGGGAGGTGCTGCTCAACGGCTGCGACGAACGTATCGCGGTCAGCCGCCGACAGCAGCATATCGTGCGTGAATTTTCTAAATAGTCAATAAAAACAAATACTTACATTATATTCATGCAATGCAGATCTACTGCGGTTTAAATTTCTGCACGCGCCGCCCGAAGCCCGCTTCCGCGGTAAAGATATTGCCCTTCGAATCAATCGCGATGTTGTGCAGGTTGCGGAATTCGCCCGCCATGCGTCCGGGGCGGCCAAAGCTGCCGATAATTTTTCCGCTGTCGCGCGACAGAATGTTGATTTGCGCGTTGCCGCCGTCGGCGACGAACAGATAACGCTGTTGCGCATCGGTCGACGCTACCGTGTCCGCCACCGGACCGCTCAAGGTCTGTGACTCGATAAAAAATTCATGCAGAAAATTGCCGTTGGCGCGGAACACCTGCAAGCGGTTGTTGGGGCGATCGCAAACGTAAATCAGTTTGTCGTTCGTTTGGCGCACGCAATGCGGATTGCCGAATTGTTTTGACGGCGTAGCGCCCGGCTTGTACGGATCAACCTTGCCGTCGTCGGGCACCGCGCCGTAGGCGCCCCAGTGGCGTTTGTAGGCGCCGGTGGTGGCGTCGAATACGATCACGCGCCGATTTCCGTAGCCGTCGCCGACGATAATTTCATGGGCGGCGGCATCGGATACTATCGCCGCCGGACGGCCGAGTTGCGTGCGGCTGTTGCTGCCTTCGGATTTTCCAGGCTTGCCGATTTGCAACAGAAATTTGCCGTCACGCGTGAACTTGAGCAGATGATGATCGGTGGGATCATTACCCGACACCCACACATTATCCTGAAAATCGACGTGTATCCCGTGCTCGTTTTTCGGCCAGTCGTAACCCTGGCCCGGCCCGCCCCAGCCCTGCACGAAGTTGCCGTCGGCATCGAACTCCATGATCGGCGGCGCCGAAACGCAGCAGCGGTTCGCCGGCGGTTTCTGTTGTACGCCTTTGTCGTCGGGCAGCAGCGTGCTCGGCCGATGCAGCACCCACACATGATCGCGGGCATCGACCGCCACACTCGATACCTGTCCCCAAATCCAGTTGTCCTTCAGCGGTTTGGGCCAGAAGGCGTCCACCTGATAGTGCGGCACACTGCCCGCGCTGCCTTGTTGCGTGGGTTGCTGCGCACAGCCGATAACCGTGATGATGGTGATCAGTGCCGCAACAAAAATGCCTGCCACACTGTTAACCCCAAAGATTTTTTTCATGTGATCTCCCTTTGAATTATCCGCAACATCTTTTGCCGATGACGAACCCGATGTTACTGCGCGCAACGCCAAATTGGTTACACAAAATATTGTTTAAAAACAAATACTTACGATTTTGTGCTGCAAGCCTTGGCGCCATAGCGCGATCCGCGTCACGATGGCAATGAAGTTTGAGCCAGCACGTGGCGCCGCTACAATGCCAGCCTACACAAAAGGCCCGCTATGAAAAACAAACAAGTCCTGCTCGCCGCACGTCCGCGCGGCGCGGTTGAAGAAAGTCATTTCAAGATTGTCGAATCCGAAATCCCGCACGCGGGTGAAAATGAATTTGTGGTGCGCACACATTATTTGTCGCTCGACCCCTATATGCGCGGACGCATGGACGATGCCAAATCGTACGCCGCCAAAGCCGAGGTCGGCGGCGTCATGGTCGGCACCGTCGTCGGTGAAGTGATCGAATCGCATCACGAAAAATTCAAGACCGGTGATTTCGTTGAAACGCGCACCGGCTGGCAGGAATATGGTTTATCCAACGGCGGCGGCGTGCGCAAGATCGATCCTAACTATGTCCCGCTGTCGGCGTACCTGGGCGCAGTGGGCATGCCCGGCGTCACTGCGTGGATCGGCTTGAACGAACACGGCAAGCCCAAGTCGGGCGAAACCGTGGTGGTGTCCGCCGCCAGCGGCGCAGTCGGCAGTGCCGTCGGACAACTCGCCAAACTCAAAGGCTGCCGCGCGGTGGGCATCGCCGGCGGCAAGGCCAAGTGCGATTATGTAGTGAACGAGCTGGGCTTCGATGCCTGCGTCGATTACAAAGCGGGCGATCTCGACGCAGCGTTAGCCAGCGCTTGCCCCAAAGGCATCGACGTCTATTTCGACAACGTCGGCGGCCCGATACTCAATGCCGTGCTCGATCATGTCAACGCCTTCTCGCGCATCGCGCTGTGCGGGCAAATCTCCGGTTACAACAATCCCGACGCACTAACTGTGCGCAACTTCCGCAGCTTTCTGGTGAACCGCATCCAGGCGCGCGGCTTCATCTGCTCCGATCACATGGATTTGTGGCGGCCCGCGCTGAAAGAACTGGGCGAACTGGTGCATGAGGGCAAACTCAAATACCGCGAGAGTATTGCGGCGGGGCTGGATAATGCGCCCAAAGCTTTTATTGGATTGCTCAATGGAGCGAATTTTGGGAAGCAGTTGGTGAAGTTGGTTTGATGGATTGATAGGCGTGTAGTTAGCTGCCAAATGTCAGGCCCATTGATTTAGGATGGCGTGGCATCGCTTGTCATCGGGCTATACTTATTGCAAGGCCATGCCAAAAAGAGGAAGGTATCGTGGGGTTGAACTCAATAATTTGTGTGCCACTTGTTTTTACGCTGGCCGGATCTCCCGCTTGGGGCAATCCCGACACTTCCGCACGAGAAGCCGCACAAGAACGGCCGGGCTCCGGCAAAAAGCTGGTGATCGGCACCGTTGTGGGCCATAAGCGTCCCGACGGATTCGTTGTCGAAGACCTTCGTGCTGGTATGATGAAAAAATCGGAACGCCGTCAAACTTACAAGCGTGAATATGCACCGTTCAGGGTGCAGCGGGGTCCATTTGCGATATATGAAACCAATGTTGGCGATACTGACTTAAATGTTTCATCGATAGACTTGTTCGCGGAGCAGATGATTTCGCGCTACGGCGACAAGCTCACTGGTAAGCGATTGCTTGTGCGAGAATTCTCGTTTACGTTGAAAGAGAGTGTCGATAAGCCCCAAGGTGTGTACTTTATTCCGCTGGGCCCTGCAGCCGTCGGTGCCGCAATTATCGGCACAATTGTGGGCACAGCCACGATGCAAGCGATGGGCGGCCGCTCGTTGAGCCTGGTGGTGAAAATCAACGCGGAGCTTGATGGCAAGCGCTTCGAGAGTTCTGACTATGGCTCGGTAATTCCCGAGACAGTGGACGAACGGCCGGCAAACATCGTTAACGGAGCGCTCAAGTATGGATTTTACAAGTTCGAATTACCGGAGTTGCGCCTTGACGAAACAACGGCGCCTAAGCCGGACCATGGGGTCGATAAGCCCGCACCTGAGCCCGAACGCGAGACTGATGCCGCCATCAAAAACTAGAATTTAAAAATTTATTTGTAGATCATAAGATTATTTAGAATCAAATATTAATTTTTAATCGTTGATTCGATCATGACTTCTGTGGCCATCTACTCCACCCCAATATCCGACACCTGGATTGCCCGCGACTTCCGCTTCCACACTGGCGAGGTCTTGCCTGAAGTAACGCTGCACTACACCACGGTAGGCGCGCCAACCGGAGAACCGGTGTTGATCCTGCACGGCACCACAGGCTCCGGCACAAACCTGCTCAACGCGCAGTTCGCCGGCGAATTGTTTGGACCGGGGCAGCCGCTGGATGCGAGCCGCTATTTCATCATCCTGCCCGATGCGCTGGGCGTGGGTAAGTCGAGCAAGCCTTCCGATGGGTTGCGTATGAAATTTCCGCGCTATAACTACGATGATCAGATTGATGCGCAATACCGGCTGGTGACGGAGCATCTCGGCATCAAGCGTCTGCGCCTGGTGCTCGGCAATTCCATGGGCGGCATGCATGTGTGGCTGTGGGCGCAGAAGTATCCGGACATGATGGATATCGCGGTGCCGATGGGCGCGCTACCCACGGAAATGTCGGGACGCAACTGGATGATGCGGCGCTTTATCGTCGAATCCATTCGCAACGACCCGATGTGGATGAACGGCGATTACCAAGAGCAGCCGAAGAGCGCGCACTTTGCCTCGGTGTTTTATACGATAGCCACCAACGGCGGCAACTACGGCCACTACAAGGCGGCATCCACGCGCGAGCAGACCGACAAGGCGCTGGCGCAGCGCATGAGTGCGCCGTTCACAGCGGACGCCAACGATTTCATCTATCAATGGGAGTCCTCGCGCGACTACAATCCCGCGCCGGGCCTTGAACGCATCAAGGCCACCCTACTCGCGATCAATGTCGCCGATGACGAACGCAATCCACCCGAACCGCCACTCCTGCAACGCGAAATCCAACGCGTGAAAAACGGGCGCGCGCTGATCATCCCCGCGAGCGAACAGACCGTGGGGCACAGCACTACAGGTAATGCGCGTTTCTGGAAACAGGAGCTGGCGGCGTTGCTGGAATCTGCGCCGCGCGGGGGAAATTAACAACGATCACTGCTTGGCGTTGCGCCTGCACAGGCGAGAGTTCACGTCAGCAATGGTCGTGCACCCTTGTCGAAGCTAATCCAGCTTAATTCCCGCCTGTTTAATCACCCGCGCAAACGTCGCGCTTTCATTGCGAATTTCGCTCGCAAACTGCTCGGGCGTGTTGCCCGATGCAATCGCGCCGTCTGCCAGCAGGCGCGCCGCGACTTCCGGCATCTTGAGCACTTTCACCGTGGCAGCGTGTAGCGTCTTGATGGCCACCGCGGGTGTGCCGGCGGGCGCAACGAGGCCGTACCACGAGCCGCTTTCCATGCCGGGCAGGCCCGATTCATTGAGCGTGGGCACGTCGGGCAACACCGGCAGACGTTGCAGACTGCCGACCGCCAGCGCACGCACGCGGCCGCCTTTTATGTGCTGAATGAAGACGCCGGGCACCGCAACCAACAGTTGTACATTGCCGCCGATCAGGCTTACCAGCGCCGGTCCTGCACCCTTGAAGGCGACATGCACCGCCCTAGTTTTGGTGCGGAGCTGAAACTGCTCGATGGCGAGATGTCCACCGGTGCCTATGCCCGATGAAGCCCAGTTCACCTTGCCGGAATTCGCCTTGCAGTACGCTATCAGTTCCTCCACGTTACGCACCGGCAGCGATGGATGCGCAGCCAGCACATTGGGCGCGTTGGCAAGCTTGGTGATGGCGCTGAAATCTTTCGCCACGTCGAAGGGCATTTTCGCGTAGAGATGCGGGTTGGTGGTCATAATCGCTGGTCCACCAACCAGTAGCGTGTAGCCGTCGGGTGCGGCACGAGCGACGATTTCGCCCGCAATCATGCCCCCGCCCCCACCGCGATTGTCATAGACAATGGGGTAGCCGAGCATTTCACCCATAACCAACGCGATAGGGCGCGCGACGACATCGGTGCCACCGCCTGGCGCAAAGGGGATGACCCAGCGGATGGGGCGGTTGGGGTAA
>Ga0193752_1001798_pt1 | contig 17216 bp, 19 predicted proteins | sample H1c1metaG_FD_144924 | JGI IMG/M metagenome (GOLD analysis project Ga0193752, IMG submission 144924) | Soil microbial communities from a riparian zone of the East river system, Colorado, United States - H1c1 | ecosystem: Environmental > Terrestrial > Soil > Riparian zone | place: USA: East River... | reverse complement strand
TCCGATCTCTCATCGCGGGGCGCGTGCAGTGCAATTTGCGTGTCATCGCAGCACACGCGCGGAGGTGGAAACAACACGTAGACGCTCTGGTCGTCGTTGCGCAAAACCTTCACGTTCTTCTCCCGCGGAAACGCTCATTACCTATAGAGCGTAATTTCGGGGAGAAACGGCTCATCCCGGCAGCAAATGGGGCCTGACCCCATTTCAGGCAGAATGCGGGCCGATGGACTTGCCCGCGCTGCTGCACACTTACGGGTACCTGCTGATCTTCTTCGGCACCCTCGCCGAGGGGGAGTCGCTGCTCGCGCTCGGCGGATATTTCGCGCACCAGGGCTATCTTCAACTGCCGCTCGTGATCCTCACGGCGTTCTGCGGCGCGGTCTGCGGTGACCAGTTGTTCTTCTATATCGGCCGGCACCACGCGAAGCGACTGCTCGCACGGTTCCCGAAGATGCGCGACAAGGTGAACGTGGCATTGACCAGGATCGAGAACCACCAGGTGAAGGTGGTGCTCGGCATGCGTTTCATGTGGGGATTGCGCGTGGCGCTGCCGATCGCGCTTGGGCTCACGAACATCCGCGCGCTGCGCTTCCTGTGGCTCAACCTCATCTCCGCCGGCGTGTGGTCCTGCGTCTTCGCGCTGATTGGATTCGGCGCCGGGCGCGTGATCTCGCAGCTCGTGGCCGATCTCAAGCACTACGAGCTGTGGATCGCGGGCGGCGTTGCGGTGCTCGCCGCGATCGCGCTGGTCTGGGCGTTTGGCCGGCCGCGCGCCACGAATCCCGAAAAGCCCCAGTGAGACTGGTTAGAATGCGCCATGGCACTGAGCGTTTTCGATCTGTTCAAAATTGGAATCGGGCCGTCGAGCTCGCACACGGTCGGACCGATGCGCGCCGCGCGTCAATTCGCGCTCCGGCTGCGCGACGCCGGCTTGTTAGAGCACGTCGCGCGAATCACGGTGATGCTGTACGGCTCGCTCGGCGCCACCGGCAAAGGACACGGCAGCGACAAGGCGGTGTTGCTCGGGCTCTCGGGGCACGAGCCCGATAGCGTCGACGTCGAAGCGATCGCCGGCATGGTCGAGAAGGTGCGTAGCACGCACACGCTGCCGCTGCTCGGCACGCATTCCATACCCTTCGAAGAGCGCGCGGATCTGGTGTTCAACCACAAGGACACGTTACCGCTGCATTCGAACGGCATGCGGTTCACGGCGTTCGCGGATGGCGGGGCGGAACTCGCGGCCGGCACTTACTACTCGGTGGGCGGTGGCTTCGTCGTGAGCGATGAACCCGCTGCAGGCGGAGGCACGCAAAAACGCATCGTGCCGGACCTGACGGTACTCCCTTTTCCGTTTCGCAATGGCGACGAGTTGTTGGCGGTGTGCGAGCGCGAGAAGACCTCCATCGCCGGCATCATGCGGCGCAACGAACGGCGCTGGCGCAGCGACGCGGAAATCGACGAGGGACTGCTGCGCATCTGGGGCGTGATGCAGGCCTGCGTGAAGCGCGGCTGCGCAACTCCCGGCGTGCTGCCGGGTGGGTACAAGGTGAAACGCCGCGCGCCGGACCTGCACCGGCAATTGACGGCGCCGCAGACGGCGGCGCCGCACGATCCCCTGATCGCCCTCGACTGGGTGAATCTGTGGGCGCTGGCGGTGAACGAAGAGAACGCCGCGGGCGGCCGGGTCGTGACGGCGCCCACGAATGGCGCCGCGGGCATCGTGCCGGCGCTGATGCACTACTACGCGCGGTTCGTGCATGGCGCGAACGACGCCGGCATCGTCGATTTCCTGCTGACCGCCGCGGCCATTGGCTTCCTATATAAGGAGAACGCCTCGATCTCGGGCGCCGAGGTCGGTTGCCAGGGTGAGGTGGGCGTCGCGTGTTCGATGGCCGCCGCCGCGCTGACTGCCGTGTTAGGCGGCACGGTGCTCCAGGTGGAGAACGCAGCCGAGATCGCGATGGAACATCACCTGGGCCTCACCTGCGATCCGGTTGGCGGGTTGGTGCAGATACCGTGTATTGAACGAAATGCCATCGGCGCGGCCAAAGCCATCAACGTGGCGCGCATGGCGCTGCGCGGCGACGGCACGCACTATGTGTCGCTCGACAAGGTCATCAAGACCATGCGCGAGACCGGCGCGGATATGAAGACGAAGTACAAGGAAACATCGCGCGGCGGACTGGCCGTGAACATCGTCGAGTGTTAGGGAAACAGCGTGGAATCAGCATGAAAGCCATCAACAAGAAAATGAGCAGTGTCCCTTCTGTCGTCGCACTGGCAGCCATGGCGCTCCTCGGCTGCGTATCTCCGGGCGACGTGAATCAGAAGCCGATCGACAAGCCATACGCGGCCGGCTCACCCTCGGGCGGAATTCCGCTGTGGAAGCCGGGTGAAAAATTCGTCGCGATCGCGGGCGGCGCTTGTCTCGGCACCTGCCCGGTTTACGAGCTGTACGTCTTCGACGACGGACGAGTCGTGTTCTCGGGCAAGAAGAACACGAGCAAGAGCGGCGTGTTCAACAAGCAGCTGGAAAAATCGGTCTACGCCGAATTGCTGGCGACGATCGTGCGCACCGGCGTGCTCGAAGACGCCATCAAGCGCGGCACCTGCCTCTCGGATCGTCCGATGCTCACGGTCATGCGATCCGCGCCGGGCGGCCAGACCGTTCGCACGGCGTCTTTGAACACCGGCTGCGAGGGTCACGAAGATATCGCCAAGCAGATCGAAAGCCAGTTCCTGCTGTTCACCGAAACCGAATCCTGGATCGCGACCTCGAAGCGCTTCTAGGAAAGGGAGACATTCCGCCCCTTCCGCAATGACACAGATCCTGATCGAAATCCTGCTGTGGTTCTGCGCGCTGGGATGCGCGTTGCTCGGTGGACTCTACTTCGCGTTCTCCGCGTTCATCATGCGCGCGCTGGCGCAGATCGGCGCGCCTGGCATTGCGGCAATGAATTCCATCAACGCGGTAATCCTGCGTTCGTCGTTCATGCCATTCTTCCTGGGCACCACACTTGGTTGCGCGGTGCTCGCAGTCTACGGCCTGGTCGCCGACGATCCGCGCCGCTGGTTCATGGTCACCGGTGGCATCCTGTACGTGGCGGGCATGTTCGGCGTGACGATGTTCTTCAACGTGCCGCTGAACAATGCGCTCGCGTCGGCGGGTGAGCAGAACTGGCCGCGATACCTCGCGCGCTGGACGCGCTGGAACCACGTGCGCACGCTGACATCGATGGGCGCCGCCGCGCTGTTCATCGCTGCCATTGCACGAACCTGATGCGCAGTAAAAAAGTCAGGCGGCGGTCCGCGCCGCCGCCCTTCCCGACACTGCCTCGCTAACTACGGAAGAATCGGCTCAGGACACTGGCCGACTCTCCTCACGACTCAACGCGGGAACAGCGTCTCCGGAATCTCCACGATCGATTCGAACGGCGCACCGCTCGCCTTCGCGGCACTTTCCACGGCGCTGAAGTTAGGCGCCTCATAGACCCAGTACGAACCGTGCTTGTCGGCGGTGCCGTAGGAGGTAAGCAGGGTCACGCCATACTTCTCGTCGCTGTCGCCGCGCACCTTCACGATGCTCGGACGCTTCACCAGGTAACGGTGCTTGGCCTTGTCGATGTGCTGCACGGCGCCACGCGGCTCCGCCTTGATATCGCTGGGAATTTCCGTGACGACATCGACGGGGAGGCCGTTGAGTGTGGCCGCTTCGCGCACCGCCGATTCACTCGGACCGGTGTACACGCAATACGTCTTGGTCTTGTCGGCGTTGGCGTATGACTTTTCCCAGTTCACATCCAGCGTCTTGTTGTTCGCGTTGACCTTTTGTTTGGCCGCCGCATCGACGCCGTCGAGCGCGCCAACCGGAAAAGTGCGCTCGACCAGATAGCGGTGGGTAGGCGTTGCCGGCCCGGCGGCCGTGTCGGCCAGACACGTGCCTGCAATGGTCATCGCCATCGCGGCGCAAAACGCTTTCATCATTTTCATCTCCCTAAAACTTGAGTTGCTATCCATCTCTGACGTCTGACAGAGTAAAGAGGGAACTGCGAATTTCGAATGATCGCGAGTCCGGCGTTGTTGCTATTTCGTCCGGGCAAATCGCGCGGCGAGCTTGGGAATGACTGCGAGTCCGGCGTTATTGCCATTTCGTCCGGAATGCAGATTGGGAGGTTTTCATGGATGCCTTATCTGACGTGTTGCGCGCGGTGCGTCTCTCGGGCGCGTTCTTCTTCGACGTGCAGGCGTGCACTCCCTGGGTTGCCGAGACTCCGCACGGCAAGACGGTGGTGAATGCCATGTTTCCCGGCTCCGACCACATGATCTCGTATCACCTGCTCATAAGCGGCGGGTGCTGGGTCGAGATCGAAGGCGAGCAGCCGATCAAACTATCCGCCGGCGACATCGTCGTGCTCCCGCACGGCGATACGCACGTGCTGACCACGGAGCTCGGTAAGCGCAAGACACCCGAGATGGCGATGTATCGCATGCCCGACGACGGACAACTGCCGGTAACGATTTCGATGGGCAGCGCGGGCGGCGAAGTCGCGCATTTCGTGTGTGGATTCCTCGGCTGCGACTCGCGGCCTTACAACCCGCTGCTCACCGCGCTGCCCAAGGTCATACATATAAGAGATCACGCGAGCGGCGCGCTCGGAGCCTATTTTCGTGCCGCTTTGGCCGAATCGAAAGGACGCATGGGCGGCGCGTCGATGCTCGGCCGCATCAGCGAATTGATGTTCGTCGACGTCATCCGGCGCCACCTCGAATCGCTGCCCGCCGATCGCACCAACTGGCTGGCGGGTCTGCGCGATCCTTACGTCGGGCGCGCGCTGACGGCATTGCACGCGGATCCCGCACGCGACTGGACGCTCGAAGCGCTCGCCGCTGAAGCTGCGCTGTCGCGCTCCGCATTTGCGGAGCGCTTCAATCAATTCGTCGGACACCCGCCGATGCAATACCTCGCCAACTGGCGCATGCAGCTCGCGACCAGCTATCTGCGCAATGGCACCGAGAGCATCGCATCAGTGGCAAACCGTGTCGGGTACGACTCCGAAGCGGCGTTCAGCCGCGCATTCAAGAAGGCAGTGGGCGCGCCGCCGAGTGAATGGCGCACCTCCCATGTAACTGGAGACGCCGCTTAGGTTCCGTCGCGCGATCGCCATTCGATTCAGTAAAACTAAACACTCAGTCAGAACAACAGAACTCGCGGGACTCTCAAATCGTCAGGATGTGCTCCACACAAACCCAAGGAGCAGATCATGTCGAAGCGTCTCACCCAACTACTCACCGTCGCAGCCGCACTCGCCCTCACCGGCGTAGCCGGCGCCACCACGCGCAGCGAAGGTGACGTACCCAGCACGATCGTCAAATACGGCGATCTCGCACTGAACACCAAGGCCGGCGTGGCCAAGCTGCACGCCCGCATCCACGCCGCCGCGGAACTCGTCTGCGGCAGCATCGACAGCCGCGTACTCGGCCTGCGCGAGCAGTTCGACGTCTGCGTGTCGGATGCCATCACGCAGAGCGTAACCGCGGTCGGCAACGCGAACCTGAGCGAGTATCACCGCTACGGAAAGAAGGCGGCGTTGCTGGCATCCAACCGGAACTGAACCTCGTAGGAGGAGGTAGGGGGCGTCGTTGCGGACCCTGCAACGCGTAGCGACGCCCCGTTTGTTTGTCTGCAGTGCCGCGCGAGCCCCTTTTTCAAATCGCGCGGGATCAGCTCATGTAGCCATGCAGGCGCTTTTCGATCGCGACAATCCTCGCCGTGGCACGTTGACCACGGCGGGGATTCCGCATTGAAGAACCACGTGCAACAAATCTGCAATCTTGGCGCGGGAGGATCGCCCCTCCCCTCGCCTGGAGCGCATATTTATGAGCACCGCCACGTTGTCCGCCGCCGCACCCGAGCTCGATCGCAAGCCCGGTCGCGTGACGGTTTTGTTGTTCGTCGCGTTACTGATCGGCGGCGCTATCTACACCGCCACGAGCCTCAACCACGACGTGCAGGCCTCCGGCTGGGAGGCCACTACCTACCTGCCGTTCCTGCTGCTGGGCATCGCGCTGCTCATCGCACTCGGGTTCGAATTCGTCAATGGCTTCCATGACACCGCGAATGCCGTAGCAACCGTCATCTACACGCATTCCCTCCCGCCCAACTTTGCGGTGGTGTGGTCGGGCGTGTTCAATTTTCTGGGCGTGCTGGTATCGAGCGGCGCCGTTGCCTTCGGCATCATCTCGCTGCTGCCCGTCGAACTCATCCTGCAGGTGGGCTCGGGCGCGGGCTTCGCCATGGTGTTCGCGCTGTTGATCGCGGCCATCGTCTGGAATCTCGGCACCTGGGCGCTGGGGCTGCCTGCCTCGTCGTCACACACGCTGATCGGCTCCATCATCGGTGTCGGCGTTGCCAATGCATTGATGCACGGACGCGACGGCACCAGCGGTGTGGACTGGGCACAGGCCACGAAAGTGGGCTACTCGCTGCTGTTGTCGCCGCTCATCGGCTTCACGGTGTCGGCGCTGCTGCTGCTGCTGTTGAAGTCCCTCGTGAAGAACAAGGAACTGTACGAGGAGCCGAAATCGAACGCGCCGCCGCCGTGGTGGATCCGCAGCATTCTCGTGCTGACCTGCACCGGCGTGTCGTTCGCGCACGGCTCGAACGACGGTCAGAAAGGCATGGGCCTGATCATGCTGATTCTCGTCGGCACCGTGCCGCTGACCTATGCACTGAATCGCGCCATGCCCGCGAGCGAGATGACGCAGTTCGCCGCCGTGGCGCAAGTGACGCAGCGCTCGCTGCTCGAGAACACGTCCGCGACCGCGCCTGACGATCCACATTCCGTTCTCACGGAATACGTGCGCACCAGGCAACTCAATACTGAAGTGGTGCCGGCGATTGCCGCGATGGTCGGCGACATCGGCCGGCAGGTGAAGGACTACGGCACGCTGGCGCAAGTGCCGGCGGCGGCCGTCAAGAACGTGCGCAATGACATGTACCTCACCTCGGAAAGCTTGCGCGCGCTCGACAAGAGCACGGCGACGCTGAGCGCGGATGCGAAGGCGAATGCCGCAGCGTTCAAGAAGGAGATCGACTCCGCCACCAAGTTCATTCCGCTGTGGGTGAAGGTGGCGGTGGCGATCGCGCTTGGGTTGGGCACGATGGTCGGATGGAAACGGATCGTGCGGACCGTCGGCGAAAAGATAGGCAAGACGCATCTCACGTACGCACAGGGCGCCTCCGCGGAACTGGTCGCGATGACGACCATCGGAGCGGCCGACATGTTCGGCCTGCCGGTATCGACCACGCAGGTGTTGTCTTCGGGCGTCGCCGGAACCATGGCCGCGAACAAGTCCGGCCTGCAGTGGGGTACGGTGCGCAATCTCGCGCTGGCCTGGGTGCTGACCTTGCCCGTGGCGATGCTGCTTTCCGGTAGTCTGTACTGGCTGCTGAACAAGCTGTTTCACTAGGTTTTTTTTACTGGGGTCGATGTATGTCACTCAACGGAATCGATCACGAAGAACTCATCCAGCGCATTCGCCGCGATCTCGCGGACAGTTGGGATGAAGAGATCGAGATGGACGTCGAGGACTACCATCCGCTGCCCGGGTTGCCGGACGGCGGCGCGGGCGTCGCCGGCGAAAAAGACTATCGGCGCAATTATTTCCAGCAGCTGTTCCGCCTGCAGGCGGAGCTGGTGAAGCTGCAGGACTGGGTGTACGCGTCCAAGCAGAAGGTGGTCATCCTGTTCGAAGGGCGAGACGCCGCGGGCAAGGGTGGCGCCATCAAGCGCATCACTCAGAAACTGAATCCGCGCGTCTGCCGCGTGGTGGCGCTGCCGGCGCCGAACGATCGCGAACGCACACAGTGGTACTTCCAGCGCTACATCTCGCACCTGCCCGCGGCCGGCGAAATCGTGTTGTTCGATCGCAGCTGGTACAACCGCGCCGGCGTCGAACACGTGATGAATTTCTGCAGCGACGAGGAGTACGAGGAGTTCTATCGCTCGGTGCCCGAGTTCGAAAGGATGCTGGTCCGCTCCGGAATCCGCTTGCTCAAGTACTGGTTTTCGATCACCGACGAAGAGCAACACGTGAGATTCCTGGGGCGCATCCACGATCCGCTCAAGCAATGGAAGCTGTCGCCGATGGATCTGGAATCGCGCCGGCGCTGGGAGGATTACACCCGCGCCAAGGAAGTGATGCTCGATCGCAGCCACATTCCCGAGGCGCGCTGGTGGGTGGTGCAGGCGGTCGACAAGAAACGCGCGCGGCTCAATTGCATCGACCACCTGCTCAAGCAATTTCCGTACGCGGAAGTGCCGAAGCAAGGCGTCGTGCTGCCCGAGCGCGAACGCCACGAGCACTATTCGCGGCAGGCTGTGCCCGCCGAAATGCTCGTCCCCGAGATCTACTGAGTTAGAGGGGACATTCCTGGTTTTGGTGTCACATTTGCAACGCTCAGCGTAAGGTTTCGCGAGCCGTTGCAAATGTGACACCAAAACCAGGAATGTCCCCTCTCATGACCGACACCGTCTTCCTGTTCGATTGCGACAACACGCTGCTCGACAACGACCAGGTGCGGCAGGATTTACGCACGCACCTCGAAGGCGAGTTCGGCGCAACACAAAGCGCTCGCTACTGGGCGCTGTATGAAGCGTTGCGCGATGAAATCGGCTACGCCGACTACCTCGGCGCGATGCAACGCTTCCGTCTCGGTGCCGAGGGCGACCCGCGCATGCTGCGGCTCGCCTCGTTCCTGCTGGACTACCCGTTCGCCGACCGCCTGTATCCAGGCGCGCTCGCGGCGCTCGCGCATTGCGGTCGTTTCGGCCAAACGGTAATCCTTTCCGACGGCGATATCGTCCTGCAGCCGCGCAAACTCCAGCGCTCCGGACTGTGGGATGCGGTTGAAAACCGCGTTCTCATCTACATACACAAGGAGCGCATGCTCGACGAAATGGAAAAGCGCTTTCCGGCGCATCACTACGTCATGGTCGACGACAAGATGCGTGTGCTCGCGGCCATGAAGGCCATTCTCGCGCAGCGTCTGACGACCATATTCCCGCGCCAGGGCTACTACGCCCTCGACGACGCCGCCAACGCGGCATTTCCAGCCGCGGACATCACGATCGAACGCATCGGCGAACTCACTCAATTCGACTTCGCCAACGCGCTCGCCCCTATGAGGACCTCATGAAAGCCACCCAACAATTGCACGACGCCGGTCAGAGCATCTGGATCGACAACATCACGCGCGGAATGCTGACGAGCGGCACGCTCGCCGAATACATCAAGAATTTTTCCGTCACCGGTCTCACTTCCAATCCGACCATCTTCGAGAAGGCGATCGGCGACAGCGATTTCTACGACGCCGCCATTCGCGAGAAATCCGCCGCCGGACTGCACGATGAGGAGCTGTTCTACGAGCTTGCGCTGGAAGACCTGACGAAAGCAGCGGATCTGTTCCGCGGCATTCACGATCAGACCAAGAGCGTGGACGGCTGGGTATCGCTCGAGGTGTCGCCGTTGCTGGCGGATGACACCGCCGGCACCATCGCGGCCGCAAAGCAGTTGCACGCGCGCGCGCAACGTCCCAACGTTTTCATCAAGATTCCCGGCACCACCGCCGGCATCCAGGCCATCGAAGAATCCATCTTCGCCGGCATTCCCATCAACGTCACGATGCTGTTCTCGCGCGAGCAGTATCTCGCGGCGGCTGAGGCCTGGACCCGCGGTGTCGAGCGGCGCATCGCCGCAGGTCTCGATCCGAAAGTGGCATCGGTCGCCTCGTTGTTTGTCAGCCGCTGGGACGTTGCGGTGAAAGACAAGGTATCGGCGCCGCTGCGCAATCGCCTCGGGATTGCGATGGGCAGGCGCGTCTACAAGTCGTACTGCGATCTATTGGCCTCGACTCGCTGGAAACGGCTGCTCGATGCGGGCGTACCGCTGCAGCGCTTGCTGTGGGCCAGCACCGGCACGAAAGACCCGGCAGCGCCGGCCAGCTTGTACGTGGATGCGCTCGCGGCGCCCTTCACCATCAACACCATGCCGGAGAAGACATTGCAGGCTTTCGCCGAGCATGGCGAGTTGAACGGCGTCATGCCACCCGATGGCGGCGATGCGGAGCAAGTGCTGGCCGCTTTCGCCGCGGAAGGTGTAAACGATGCCGCGCTCGCCGCGCAACTGCAGGTCGAAGGAACGCAGGCGTTCGCGAAATCGTGGCAGGACCTGCTGCAAGTCCTCGCTGCAAAGGGGACGGCACAAAAACGGGCTGGCGCGGCTCGATGAGGGGTGAATTCTCCCGCGGGGGCGTACGCACTGTCCCGTATCAACATCGACCCGCTCCTCACGCGAAAATGCCGCATGAACAATCACACACACTCGCTCGTCTGGCTCGATCATCGGCAGGCCAGGATCTTCAGTTTCGATACCGACTCGAACACCGCCTCGCTGGTGAACAGCACGCACTCGCATGAAAACCTGCATCAAAAGGCGAATTCCGCAGACAGCGGCCACGCGCCAGTGGACAAGATATTCCTCGAAGCCGTCGCGCATGCGATCCCCGCGGCGGGCCCGATCCTGATCGCCGGCCCCGGCAGCGCAAGGAAGGAGCTGCACACTCATCTGCTCCACCGCCACCGGGACATCGCCACGCGGGTCGTGGACGTCAAACCGCTGGATCACCCGACGGATGGCGAACTACTTGCCTTCGGCCGCAACTTCTTCGACGCGCACGACCGGATGCACGCGCAACAGGCTCCGTAAAGGACTGACACCAACCTTGCACGCCCCCGGCGAGGGTGCAATCCTCCGGCTCCTCTGCGGCTCCGGTCCCTTTCTATGCTGACTTCCGTACTGGTACGGAGCGTTCTCGATTCCCTGCCGGACGCGATGATCATCATCGACTCCGCGGGCGAGATCCTGTTCGCCAATCACCAGGTCACCGAACTCTTCGGCCGGGCGAACGAGGAAATCGTCGGGCAGCCCATCGAGACACTGCTGCCCGAGCGGTTCCGCCAGCGCCACGTCGGCCACCGCACCAGCTATACGAACAACGTGCGCGTGCGACCGATGGGCATGGGGCTCGAGCTGTTTGCGATGCGCGCGGACGGTACGGAGTTTCCCGTGGAAATCAGCCTGAGCCCGATCACGCAGGGCGATGACGTACTGGTGGCGGCCGCCATCCGCGACGTGACACCACGCAGAAAGGCCGAACGCGCTCTCACCGACGCGCGCCGTGAAGCCGAGCACGCAAATCTCGCGAAGAGCCGCTTTCTCGCGACAGCCAGTCACGATCTGCGTCAGCCGCTGCAGACGCTCGGCCTGCTGACCGGTGCGTTGCGGCGCATGGTTCGCGATACCGATTCCCAGGATTTGCTGGCGCAGCAGGATCTGGCGATCGACGCCATGTCGCGCCTGCTCAACGCTCTGCTCGATATCAGCAAGCTCGAGTCCGGCGCCATCAAGCTCGAGCCCACCGATTTTGAGATCGCCACGCTGTTCGACGAGATGCGGCGCGAATTCGCGGGCGTCGCGGCGTCGAAGGGGTTACGACTTTCCATCGACTCACCCGCCGATCGCGTGCATTCGGATACCGCGCTCATCGGCCAGGTGCTGCGCAATCTCGTGTCGAACGCCGTCAAGTACACCGAGCGCGGTGCGGTCGAGCTGTGCTGCGAGCGGCACGGCCAGCGGTTGCGTATCGAAGTGCGCGACACCGGCGTGGGCATTCCCGCCGACCAGGTCAAACTCATCTTCGATGAGTTCTACCAGGTGGGCGTCGGTCCCAACAGTTCGCGCGAAGGTTACGGCCTGGGCCTGAGCATCGTGCAGCGCATCGCGCGCCTGCTCGAGTTCGACGTCATCGTGACATCGGCGCCGGGTGTTGGCGCGGTCTTCAGCTTCGAGCTGCCCATCGCGAAAAACGATAACAAGAAACTGGACCAGGTCGCTTCGCACAGCGCAGATGTGATGGCGCCGGCGGGCAGCGGACACCGCGTGCTGCTGGTCGAGGACGAGCCGGGCGTGCGCAATGCGATGCGCATGCTGCTCAAGATAGAAGGCTACGTCGTCATCGTCGCAGCCACGGCAGCCGAAGCGATCCAGCGCCTGCGCGAGAACGCCGACATCGATCTGCTCATCACCGATTTTCATCTCGAGACCGGGCGCACGGGCACGGACGTCATCGCGGCGGCGCGCGAGGTATTAGGCGACTCGCTCAAGGCCATTCTCGTCACCGGCGACACGTCGTCTGCGGTGCGCGAGCTTCAGGTCGATGCAAACTTGCGCATCACCAGCAAGCCGATCAACTCCAACGAATTGCTGGGCCTGGTCAAAGCATTGCTCGAGATTTGAGCGGGACGTAACTGCGCCCGGCGGACGCTCTCGACGCTTCCTTTACCAGCACGACGTCGCCGCGGAATGCCGCGAGGAGTTTGCGGGTCAGCGTGGCAAGCGACGCTGAGAGTCCCTCGTGATGAGAGAGCGCACCCAGAATCAGAATGTCGTAGTCGCCTGAGGCGGCGATGAGCGGCAGCGTCTCTTCGGGCGTGCCATTGATGCGCCGCAGGTGCTCGCCGTCGATTCGAAATTCGCGCATCAGGCGCGCAAGCTTGACCGCGCGCGCCATGCGCAGCACTTCATCCTGCTGCTCGCGCTCGCTATAAAGGACATCGAGCTCGCCTTCGACTCCGAAGCTCAGGAATCCCGAGGTGTGCACGAGGCTGCGCGCGAGCGCGCTGTCGTCGCTCGAGATGTCGACGGCAGCGGCGATCCGGACCGGGCTGCGCCAGGGGAGTTCGCGCATGAGGATCAGCGGCACCGGACATGCGGCTGCCAGTTGCTGGTCCTCGTGTCCGCCGGCCGGCGCCTTTACCACCAGATCGGGCGACCGCTCAAATGCGCGCCTCAGGATCACGTAGTTGAGCGGCTCGGCGCAGCGAAAGACGCTGCACAGGACCACCTCGTCATAGCCGCGTGCAGTGCAAAGTGCAGCAAAATCCTTCGCGTCACGCGGATTACCGAGCAGCAGCTCCACGCGTGCGCCAAATGACCGCGCGAGCTGGATCGTCTTTTCGAGAATCCTCGTTCCCGAATCGACGTCCTCGGCGATCAACAGGATTGAGGTGAGCTTTTTCATGCCTCAGGCATCGGGCGCGCAGGCCATGCAATGGGTGGCGTCTGGAATCGCGACGAAGCGCGCCGCTTCGATTTCGTGCCCGCATTCCTCGCACAGGCCGAAAGTGTCATCTTCCATGTGATCGAAAGCGGACTCGATTCGGGAGAGCTCGGCGCTGTCCGACCTTTCAATCGCCAGCAGGACCTCATCGGTCTCATGTGCCGCCGCCGCGTCCGCCCTGGTACGCCGCAGATCCGCCTGCACGCGCTGCATGCGATCGCGAAGCAGGACTCCGCGGGAGAGGAGCTTCTTGCGCGCATCGCGCAGCGTGTCTTCGCTGAGGGTTTTCATGGCGCCATGTTTCCATAAGCGCGCGCAGGCAGATATTCGCCCGTTTACCTACCGCGTCAGTGGTATTGCGTACTTCTTTGGAACGCCCGCAACTCCACAATCCGTCAATGTTTTCCCGCGAAGCCCAGGCGCTGATGGAAGCCGCCATCGATGCGGTCATCGTGATCGATCACCGCGGCACCATGACCGCGGTCAACGAGGCGACGCGGCGCATGTTCGGCTATCGCAGCGACGAGCTGCTGGGCGAGAAGGTGAGCCTGCTCATGCCGGAGCCGGATCGCCGCGCGCACGCGGGTGGCCTCGAGGCCTATCTATCGACCGGCCTCGCCGGGGTCATCGGCAAGGGGCACGATGTCGTCGCCCAGCGCAAGTCCGGCGCCTGCTTTCCCGCGCTGCTGTCGGTCGGCCGGGTTCCCGACTGCGAGCCGGCGAGATTCGTCGGCTTCGTGCGTGATACCAGCGCGCAGGCGCACCGCGAGGAAGAGTCGCGCGTCGTGCAGGAACGGCTCACGAACGCCGCGCGCCTCGCCACTCTAGGCGAGATGGCCACGGGAATCGCGCATGAACTCAACCAGCCGCTCACCGCGATCAATGCCTACGCCCGCGCCTGCGAACGATTCATCGCGATGCCCGAGCCCGATCTCGCCGAGCTGCGCGACGCCGTACGCGAGATCGGCGTCGAAGCGCTGCGAGCGGGCACCTTGATCCAGCGCATGCGCCGGATCGTGCGGGTCGAGGCCGGCAACCACGGGCCTGTCGACGCAAACGCACTGATCGAAAACCTCGAGGTTCTCATCGCAGCGGATGCGCGCATCCACGGGACCCAGGTCCGGTATCACCTCGCGAGCGGCGGCGCCCGGATCAAGGGGGACGGCGTCCAGCTGCAACAGGTCATACTGAACCTGGTCGGCAACGCCTTCGAAGCGCTCGCGGCGCAGCCGCCAGGATCCCGCCAGATCGAGATCGCCACCGCCGTCGCCGGCGGCGAACTCGAAATCACTGTCTCGGACAACGGTCCGGGGGTTTCACCGGCCATCGCGGAGCGGATCTTCGATCCATTCTGCAGTTCGAAGCCGGGCGGAACCGGCCTCGGACTAGCTATCAGCCGTACGATCGTGCAAGCGCATGGCGGCACCGTCGGAAACCGTCCGATCGCACCGCATGGCGCCTGCTTTTATGTACGATTGCCGGCATTGGAGGACTCCGCAGCATGAAGACGCAGGCACCGACCGTCATGGTCGTCGACGACGATGCGGGTGTTCGCAATGCCATGCGCGCGCTGCTCAAGTCCGTGGGACTCGAATCCGCCCTGTTCGCTTCGGCGCAGGAGTTCCTCACGACTTATCAACCCGCGCAGCCCGGCTGCCTCTTGCTCGACATACGCATGCCGGGGATGAGCGGCCTCGAGCTGCAGCAGCATCTCAACCTGCGTGGCGCCGTCATCCCGGTCATCTTCATGACCGGCCACGGCGATATCCCGATGGCGGTCGAGGCCATGCAGCACGGCGCCTTCGATTTCCTGCAGAAGCCGTTCCGCGATCAGGATCTGCTCGATCGCATCCAGCGCGCCATTGCCAGGGATGAGGAACTGCGCAAATCGCTGGGCGAACACTCGCGCATCAAGGCGCACCTCGATTCGCTGACTCCGCGCGAGCGCGAGGTCCTCGATCTCATGACGCAGGGCAAGCAGAACAAGGTGATCGGCCAGGACCTGGGTGTGAGCCCGCGAACCATCGAGATCCATCGTGCGCGCGTCATGGAGAAGATGGGCGCGCATTCGGTCGCGGAGCTGGTGCGCATGATGCTCGACCTGCAGCACATCTCTTCCGGCAGCCGCTGACCGCCGTCCGGTCTACTCGCCGGGATTCCAGCCGACGCGCGCGAGGAAATCCGACACCGCGCGTACCTGCTCGAAGTCGAGCGGCGCAATTCGTTGCGAATGCAGTCGCGGCAATGCAGGACGCCGGCCATCGACGGCGTCGTACATCTGGCGCATGAGATAGCCGTAGTGCTGGCCGCCCAGGCGCGGCACTCCACGCTCGGCGTCGCCCTGCGCTTCGGCGCCATGGCAAGACTGACATTCCTGCTCGAAAATCCGCCGGCCTTCTGCGACAAATTCCCCGCCGCCGACGCCGCGCGCGCCCGGCTGCGCAAGCTGGCTCACGTACGCACTCACATCGGCTATGTCCTGCGCGCCCGCGAGATGGTGGCGGTCGGCCATGCTTTCCATGCGGAAGTCCCAGCGCTTGCCGTAGCGAAAGTCGACCAGCTCCTTGGCGAGGACGCGATAGTGCTGGTCGGCAATGCGCGGCGTGGAGCCATTCGCTTCTCCGCCGCCATCCGCACCGTGACACGCGATGCATTGTTCGAACAGCTGGGCGCCGTGAACCTGGTCGGGCCTGGCCCGAAGCACGTCGGCGAACTCCCGCTGCGCACTGGCGGCGGCCATTGCGATGACGGGTAGCGCCAGCGCGATGTAAGCGACTCGTCGAAACTGCATTTTCATTGCGCATTTCTATCAAGGGCGAGCGCCGCCCGATATACGTGGTAGACCGAATACGGCTCCGGAATGGCCCGGGCTTCGCTGCTCCCGGCGCTTCCCTACTGTGTGCCCACACGTCACGAGAAGGTGGAATCATGAAAATTGTCGTAGCACTCGGAAGCTGTGCGTTTCTCAGGCGCGGCGAATCGGCCACGGTCGAAACGCTGCGATTCAACGTGCGGCGCGCCGCGCGTTCGCTGGCGGCGCTCGCGGGCGAACACACGCTCGTCGTCACGCATGGCAACGGACCGCAGGTCGGCATGCTCGCGTCGCTGGCGACCGACGCGCATGCGAAGCCCTATCCACTCGACGTGCTCGGCGCCGAGACCGAAGGGATGATCGGCTACCTGCTGGAACAGGAACTTTCGAACAAGCTGGGACCCGACCGGGTGGCTACGTTGCTGACACGCACCATCGTACGCAGCGACGATCCGGCATTTCGCGAGCCCGCCAAGTTCATAGGGCCGGTTTACAACAAGGAGGACGCCGAGCGCCTCGCCGCAGCACACGGTTGGAAGATCGCGCGCAACGGCGCATCCTGGCGGCGCGTCGTGCCGTCTCCCGAACCCATGGATATCGTCGAGCTGGCCGCGATCGCTCACCTGTCGAGCGCGGGGTTCACCGTGATTTGCGCGGGCGGGGGCGGCATACCGGTGCAGCGCACCGAGGCGGACACGCTCGAAGGAGTCGAAGCCGTGATCGACAAAGAACTGGCTTCCGCAACGCTGGCGCGTTGCCTCGGCGCGGATTGCCTGATGCTGCTCACCGACGTACCCGCGGTATTCGATGGGTGGGGTACCGCGAATGCACGCCGCATCTGCGCCGTGCATCCCGATGCTCCCGGCGATTATCGTTTTCCGCCGGAATCAATGGGACCGAAAGTCGAGGCCGCGCGCCGCTTTGCGCTTCACACCGGCGGGCGTGCATACATCGGATCGCTCGACGAGGCGCGCGAGCTGCTCAACTGCGGCACCGGCACCTGCGTAACCACCGACGTCAGTGGCGTTTCGTTCGCTGACGCGCAGGAGAAAGCCGCATGAGGCACACTGATCCTGTGTTCGATGAGATCGAGGAAAGTTTCGAGCGCATCGACGAGAATGGCAACCGCAGCATCGAATTCGGGGAATTCGTGGCCCTCATGCTCGAGATGGACCACACCAGATCCGATAGCGCGCTGCGCGTTCAATTCGATGCCATCGATTC
>Ga0193752_1001797_pt1 | contig 17220 bp, 19 predicted proteins | sample H1c1metaG_FD_144924 | JGI IMG/M metagenome (GOLD analysis project Ga0193752, IMG submission 144924) | Soil microbial communities from a riparian zone of the East river system, Colorado, United States - H1c1 | ecosystem: Environmental > Terrestrial > Soil > Riparian zone | place: USA: East River... | reverse complement strand
GGCGATGGTGGCGCCGGGCTGGGCAAAGCGTTCGCCCGAATCGGCGATCGGCTCGCCGGCCAGGATGCGCAGCAAGGTCGATTTGCCGGCGCCGTTGCGGCCGACCAGGCAAAGGCGTTCGCCCGGCGCGATGCCGAGTTCGACGCCGTCCAGGATCACCTGGGTGCCGAGGCGGAAGCGTATGCCGCTCAGCGCAAGAAGGGGAGGATCGGCCATGAGGGCGGTCTCATGCCGGATGCAGCCTTGGTGGGCAAGCGTGCAACGCAGCGGTATGGTCACGCATGCTGCGGGTCGTGGGGGAAGCCAAACGGATCGAACGTGCCATCAAGCGCCTGCAAGGGGCGCTCAAAGGCGTGCCTGCACGGGGCGTGCGGCTGACCTGGCGCGGCGGCGAATTGCGCACCACCATTCACTGGGCGCGCGACGACCGGTTCTGGTGGGCGATCGAGCCGCGCGGCCTGACCAGCGGCGGAGCTGGGGCGCGCCATGCGCTGCTGCTCGGCCATGCGCCCGACGCGCCGACCAAACGAGAGAGCATCACCTGCGAGATCAATCTGCCCCGCGCCGGGGTCGACCGCCGGGTGGCCGGCGTCATCGCCGCGGACGAGAAAGGCGCCCTCTACCTCGCCCATTCCGGCCGCATGGGCGGCGCCCGCACCGGCCAGCGCAAGGCAGGCTTTCGCGGCTTCCTGGCCGATGGCGTATGGCGCCGGCTGATGTGGCCGGACGGCACGGAATCGGAAGCCTTGGTCGTAGCGCCGCTCGACAGCCCGCGGCTCACCCGCCTGCTCGGCCTGTTCGTCGACACAGTGCATCGCTTCAAGACCGGCAGCGCCCCCATTGCAAGAACGGCCTTGTTTGCCGTGCCGGAGGCGGTCGATTCGGCCGCCTCCGACTGCGACCGCCGCCTGGTCGATGCGGCGCTGCACGAGGAGCTCGCCAAACGCGGCCTCTATGGCGGTACCATCGATCTCTTCTCATTGCGTGGCGAGCGTCCGCAGCCACGCTTTGCGCTGGTGGCTGACGGCCGGCCCGACGAGCTGGCGCTGGCCGTCGGCACCCTGGCGCTCGACGCCGCGCGCTGTGGCGCCGGGGTTCGACCGATCCTCATCGCGCCGGCGGCACTTGCCGACCGCGAAGCGCCTGCCCTGCGCAGCCTGCCCATCCGCTGCGTCCGCTTCCGCTGGCGCGGGGCCCGGGCGGTCTTCGACGGCCTCGACGACGCGCTGGCGTGATCAAAAGGTGTCTCGAAAAGATGTGCAGTTCAAACAAACCTCATCCTGAGGAGGCCCGCAGGGCCGTCTCGAAGGATAGGCAACAAGCGTGGTGCGTGTGGCCCATGCTTCGAGACGGTCGCTTGCGCGACCTCCTCAGCATGAGGTTGTGTCCTTCATGGTAATGGGCCTCACAACGGGCCTGTGGGTCTCGGCGCAGGTTCGGCTGTGCGACCGGGCGTTCATTCCGGCAACGGTCGTGCGCAAGGGCGATCCCGATGCCGGCGTGGTGCTGGTCAAGATCAACCGCTTCGAGCAGGGCGTCACGGTCTACGCCCAGGCAAGCACGATGGACGACGAACCAGGCTGGAGCCGCGGCACGGGACCCACGCCGGTCACCGAGGCCGAAGCCGACGCCTATATCGCCCGCCAGGTGCGGTACGACCCCGACATCTGGGTGCTCGAGATCGAGGACCGCAAAGGCGCCTACAAGCTCGACGGCAAGATCGTCTGAGCTCTACTGCCCCCGATCTCTATTGCGCCGGCAGGACCGTCGTTGGATCGATCGTCTTGTTGCCGCGCCTGACCTCGAAATGGAGCTGCGGATCGGGCGTACCGCCGGAATTGCCTACACGGGCGATGGTTTGCCCCTTCTTGACCGTGTCGCCCTTCTTCACCGCCAGAGACTCGTTATGGGCGTAGGCGGTGATGTAGCCGTTGGCGTGGCTGATCAGCAGCAGGTTGCCCATGCCGCGCACCTCGCTGCCGGCATAGATGACCGTACCGGAATCGGCGGCTTTCACGGCCGCGCCCTTCTCGGCCTGGATGTCGATGCCGTCATTCTTCTGGCCACCCGCCTTGGGCCCGTAGCCGGCGAGCACCTTGCCCTGCACCGGCCATTCGAAGCGTGGCGCCGAGGCCGAATGTGCCGCGGTGGCCGGCGGGCTGAGCGGCGTCGGTTCACCTGCAGACGCTGCGGAGCGCGGCGACTCGCTCTTGGCGGAGCCCGATGGCGGCTCGAGGGACTGGCTCTTGACCGGGCTGGTTGGAGAGACGGCCGCGGCGGTTGCCGTATCGGTCGACTGGCCGGCACCGGGCCGGGCGCCGGAAATGTCGAGCTGCTGGCCCGCCTTGAGCTGATAAGGCGCCTTCAGCTTGTTGCGCTCGATGATCGATTGCGATGACACGCCGAAGCGGCTGGCCACGCCGTCGACCGTGTCCTTTTCGCGGACGATGTAGACCGCACTAGCGCCTGCGGCGGCGCCGGAACCGGGATATTCCACGGTGCCCTGGCGGTTACCGTAGAGAGTGTTGTCGACCACCGAACAGGCACCGAGTGCACTCGAAAGCGTCGCCGCAAGAAACAGAGTGCGCCATCCTGCCGATGTCCATCGCGAGGGGGAGCGTGGAGCTTTTTTCATGGGTACAGCTTATAGCAACAAGATTCCGGCGGGAATCGGGCCTTTCGTCCGAATTCAGCCTTGACCCAGGATCGGCAGCGCGCCGGTCACCAGGGGTACGAAGCGTACCGGCATCAGCGTATCGCGGTGAAGGCCTTCCTCCGATTTGACGATCCGCTCGATCACCTGGTTGGTCGGATCGCGGCCTACCGGCACGATCAGGATGCCGCCCATCGCCAACTGGTCGACGAGGGCTTGCGGGCGCTCCTCGGCGGCGGCCGTGACGATGATGCGATCGAACGGCGCCTGGCCCGGCCAGCCCTTGCTGCCGTCACCGACATCGAACACCACATTATGGATGCGCAGATCGAGCAGCAGCCGTTCGGCTTCACGCGACAGCGGCTTGTAGCGCTCGATGGTGTAGACGCGACGGGCCAGCTTGGCGAGCACGGCGGCCTGGTAACCCGAGCCCGTGCCCACTTCCAGTACCTTCATGCGCGGGCCGACATGCAGAGCCTCGGTCATCGTCGCCACCACCAGAGGCTGGCTGATGGTCTGGCCGAAGGCGATCGGCAAGGCAGTGTTTTCCCACGCCCGCTCCGCGAAAGGGCTCGACACGAAACGCTCGCGATCGACCGCGCCGATTGCTGCCAACACCTTTTCGTCGGTGAAGCCGCAGGCGCGCAATTCGGCAATCAGGCGTTGCTTGGCCGCGACGTTCACCGATCCCGCTCCCGATCCTTCAGGCCGTCTCGAATGCCGAGCGCAGCCGCTTGCGCATTCCCTCATGCGTGAGATCGAGATGCAAGGGCGTCACCGAAATATGGCCGGAGCGGACCGCGGCGATGTCGCTGGCCTCTTCCAGCTCGTGCTCGCCCGGCGCATAGGCGATCCAGTAATACGCGCCGCCGCGCGGATCCTGGCGCTCGACGATATAGCCGCCGAATGCACGCATGCCCTGATGGGTTATCTTGACACCTTCGACCGATCCGGCGACCACGTCGGGAAAATTGACATTGACCAGGACATTGCGCGGCCAATCGAGCGTGAGGGCGCGCCGCACCACGTCGGCGCCGTGATGGGTGGCCGTCGCCCATTTCACCGGGCGGTCGTGCGTGTAGGCCTGGCTGAAGGCGATCGAGGGAATGCCGAGCAGGCAGCCCTCCATCGCCGCGGCGATGGTGCCCGAATAGGTGACGTCGTCCGCCAGGTTGGTGCCGCGATTGACGCCCGACAGGACGAGGTCCGGCTTGTGGTTCTTCATCAGGTGCTTGATGGCGAACAGCACGCAGTCGGTCGGCGTGCCTTCGAGGGCGAATTTCCGCTCGTTGACCTCGCGCATGCGGATCGGCCGCGACAGCGACAGCGAATGGCCGGCGCCGCTCTGGTTGACCTCGGGCGCCACCACCCAGACATCCTGGGAGAGCCGGCCCGCAATCTCGATCAGCGCCTCCAGCCCGGGGGCATGGATGCCGTCGTCGTTGGTGACGAGAATGCGCGCCTTGGCGATATCGTCGATCTTCATTTGCGCCCGTCCGGTCCGGGCAAAACCTCGAGGCCGCCCATATAGGGCTTCAAGGCATCCGGGACCGTCACCGAACCGTCCTCGTTCTGGTAGTTCTCCAGCACGGCGATCAGGGTGCGGCCCACCGCGAGGCCCGAGCCGTTGAGGGTATGCACGAAACGCGTGCCTTTTCCTTCCTTCGGCCGGTAGCGCGCGCCCATGCGGCGGGCCTGGAAGTCGCCGCAGTTGGAGCAGCTCGAAATCTCGCGATAAGCGTTCTGGCCCGGCAGCCACACCTCGAGGTCATAGGTCTTGCGCGCACCGAAGCCCATGTCGCCGGCGCACAGCATGAGCGTGCGATAGGGCAGCTCCAGGCGCTTCAGCACCTCCTCGGCACAGCCGGTCATGCGTTCATGCTCGGCGGCGGACTCCTCGGGCGCCACGATGCTCACCAGCTCGACCTTGGGAAACTGATGCTGGCGGATCATGCCGCGCGTGTCCTTGCCGGCCGAGCCCGCCTCCGAGCGGAAGCAGGGCGACCAGGCGGTGAAGCGCAACGGCAGATCCTTTTCGTCGAGCACGGTGTCGTTGACCAGGTTGGTGAGCGACACCTCCGAGGTCGGGATCAGCCAGAAGCCGTTATCGGTGTGGAACATGTCTTCGGCGAGCTTGGGCAACTGGCCCGTGCCGTAGACCGCAGCGTCCTTGACCAGGAACGGCGGATTGACCTCGGTGTAGCCGCCTTCGACCGTGTGAAGATCGAGCATGAGCTGGGCCAGCGCGCGCTCCATCCGCGCGAGATGGGCCTTGAGGTAGACGAAGCGGGCGCCGGAAACCTTGGCCGCCGAGGCGAAGTCCATCTCGCCCGTCGCTTCGCCCAACGCCACATGGTCCCGGGGCGCGAAGCTGAAATTGCGTTGGTTGCCAACGCGGCGCAGCTCGACATTGCCGGTCTCGTCGGCGCCGTCGGGCACGTCATCGAACGGCAGGTTGGGCAACACTTCGAGTCGGCCCGTCAGCTCGGCGTCAAGCTCGGCGGCCAGCGCCTCGCCTCTCTTCAGCGTCTCTTCGAGGGTAGCGACTTCAACCATCAAGGTATCGGCCGGCTCGCCCTTGCGCTTGGCGATGCCGATCCGCTGGCTCAGCGCCTTGCGTTTGGCCTGCATCGATTCGCTTTCCGAGATGGCGGCGCGGCGGCGCTTGTCGATCTCCAGCAGCTCGGCCGACAGCGGCGCAAGGCCACGCTTCTTCAGGCCGGCGTCGAACGCCTCTGGGGTTTCACGGATGAACCGGATGTCGTGCATGGCCTAGCCGTTCTTTTCTTCTTCCGCTTCGGCCTTTTTGTCTTCTTCCGCCTGCTTCCGCTCGATCCAGCCGCCGATCAGGATGCTGGCTTCGTAGAAAGCGAGCAGCGGTATCGCCAGTGCGAACTGGCTGACCACGTCGGGCGGCGTCAGTACCGCGGCAATGATGAAGGCGATCACGATGGCGTAGCGGCGTTTCGCCTTGAGACTCTCGGTGGTGACGATACCGACGCGCACGAGCAGCGTAAGCAGTACCGGCACCTCGAAGGCAAACCCGAAGGCGAAGACGAGCTGCAGCACGCGTTCGAGATAATCCGACGAACGCAGCGTCTTTTCGATATCGGGCGGCGCATAGACCGTGAGCATGAAATTGATCACGTAAGGCAGCACGATGTAATACATCACTGCGCAGCCGGCATAGAACATGAACGGCGTGGCGATCAGGAACGGCAGGAAGGCCTTCTTCTCGTGCCGATAGAGGCCCGGTCCGACGAACATCCAGATCTGCGCGGCGATCAGTGGAAAGCCCACGATCAGCGACACGAAGGCCGACAATTTCACCGTGACGAAAAAGAACTCGAAGATGTCGAGGACGACGACCTTGTAGCCGTCGACCAGCGCGGGCTGGATGAGGAACGAGAAGATCGGCTTGGCGAAATAAAACGTGACGAGGAACACCGCGAGAAAGCCCACCAGGGCATAGATCAGCCGTTTGCGCAGCTCGACCAGATGGTCGAGCAGCGGCATCGGCTTGTCGTCTTCGGGTCCGTCGTGGGCCTGGGTCACGTCTGTCTTCACGAAAAAGGAGCCGCCTTATGCCGCCGTTCTCGACCCAATTCAAAGCGCGATTTGGTCAAGACGTGATGGCAGCTCAGCCGGCGGCGGCGGACTTGGGTGCCGCAGGCTCGGCCGGAGGCGCCGCCGGCGTCGGTGGCGGCGCAATTTTCGGCTCGATCGGGGATGCCGTTTCGACGGCCTCGACGGCAGACGGGGCAGGTTCAGCGGCCGGCGCAGCTTCGGTATTCATCGTTTCCGCCGACTCAAGTGCAGGCGTGGGGCTTCCTTCGGCAATCTCGGGCACCGGCTGAGCCAAACCGTCCCGCGCGTCAGCCAGTGCCTTCTCGCCTTCCGCGACGCCTTCGTTCAGCGCGCTCTTGATCTCCCGCGTGGGATCGAGGGCCTGCAGATCGATGCCGGCCGTGCTGTCGACGATCTGCTTCTTGACTTCGTCGAGCTCCGACTGGCGCACCATCTCGTCGACATGACCACGGAACTCCGAGGCCATGCCGCGCGCCTTCGCCATCCATTTGCCCCAACCGCGGAGCAACCCCGGCAATTCCTTGGGGCCGACAACGATCAGCGCCACGATGGCGATGACCAAGATTTCAGGACTATCGATACCGAACATGAAATGCCCAAGCCGCGCCGGAATTTACTCCGTCAGACCTTGGCAGCGCTATCCTGGCGAACCTGTCCGCCGGGCGGCGTGGTCGTTGCCTGGCCCGTTATCGGCTTGGCAGCGTCGCCCGGTTGGCCCGCCTGGGTCGGCGGAACGTCGTCCTGCTGCCCACCGACGCCCTTCTTGAAGGCCTGCAAGCCCTTGCCGAAGTCGCCCATGAGGCCGGAAATCTTGCCGCGACCGCCGAACAGCAGCAATACGACGGCAAGTACGATTAGCCAGTGTATTGGACCAAATGCACCCATTTGAAATCGCTCCTAAAATTCGTTTGCGCTTGGCGACGGCCAATTATGACACCGCGCTGGAAGGTGCGGCAACCCGCTGGACGTAGCAGGTTTAACCGGTTAGCGCCCGGTTTCGTCGACTACCCCAATTTCCTCGACAGCGAGGGGCTCGTCGGCTTCATCAGCCTCTGCTTCGAGAGGCAGATCGGGTTCTTCTGGATTGAATATGGGGGGTTGCGCGCGCGCGTCCAAGAGGCCCGCGGCCTTCAATTCCTCATTGCCGGGAAGGTCATCGAGGCTGGAAAGGCCAAAATGCTCGAGGAAAAAGTCGGTCGTACCCCAGGTCACCGGCTTTCCGGGGGCCCGGCGGCGGCCCATCGGCTTGATCCAGTTCTGCTCGAACAGCAGATCGAGCGTGCCTTTGCTCAGCCCCACGCCCCTCACCTGCTCGATCTCGGTTCGCGTGACAGGCTGGTGATAGGCGATGATAGCCAGGGTCTCGATCGATGCCCGCGACAATTTGCGGATGACCGCACGCTCGATCTTGAGCTTGTCGGCCAGGTCGGGTGCGGTGCGGAAGACATAGCCGCCCGCCGCCTGGACCAGATTGACGCCGCGGCCGGCATAGAGCTCGGACAGCTCGGACAGCAATTGCCTGACGTCGGTGCCCTTGGGCAGCCGCTCGGCCAGCGCCGCCTCGTCGATCGCCTGGGCGCCGGCGAAAACCAGCGCCTCGACCAGACGCAGGTTCTGCGCATGATCCGGTGCTACGACGTCGGTCACGCCGTCGGCACTGGCGATCTCAGGCGCCGCCGTCTCGGATGCCCCCGCTTCTGGCGTCACGGCGTCGGGCGCGGCTTCGATCTCGGTTTCGGTTTCGGTCTGAGACATAAGGGCACTGTCACCGTTGCTCGGTACGCTTGCGAAGATAAATCGGGCCGAAACGCTCGGTCTGGCGCAATTCGACCGAGCCGTCCTTGGCGAGTTGCAGGCCGGCCACGAAGGTCGAGGCGATGGCCGAACGACGGCGCGTCGGATCGGTCAGGCCGGCCGGCAGGAAGGCCTCCAGCGACTGCCAGTCGATCGCGATGCCCAGCATGCGGCCCAGCCGCTCGGCCGCGTCCTCGACCGAAAAGAACTGCATCGGCTCGATCTGATAGGTGTCGGCGTCCTTGGGCCTCACCTGGTCGCCATAGGCCTTCAGCAGGTCGTAGAGCTTCACGTCCCAAACCGTGCGCCGCACCACGACGGCGCCCTCGGGCTGGCCACGGGCAAAAACATCCTGGCCGAGCTGCGGGCGGGCCATCAGTCGCACGCCCACCTCCTGCATGGCTTCGAGGCGCCGCAATTGCCATTGCAGGGCGTCTGCCATTTCCTGGCCGGATGGCTCTTCGCCGGCTGGCGGCTCGGGCAGCAGCAGTCGAGATTTGAGGTATGCGAGCCACGCCGCCATCACGAGGTAATCGGCCGCCAACTCCAGCCGCATGCGGCGCGCCTGGGCAATATGGGCGAGATACTGATCGACCAGAGCCACCATCGAGATCTTGCGCAGATCGACCTTCTGGTCGCGGGCAAGCATCAGCAGCAGGTCGAGCGGACCCTCGAATCCCTCGAGATTGACGATCAATTCGCCCTCTCCCGGCGCGATCACGTCGGGTCCAGAGGTCGCAAAGCCGTCCGGCGAGGATGGCGGGTTGGAAGCGTCGGTCATATGCAGCCCCGGTTTAGTCCAGGCTGACCGGGAGCCGCCACAGGGATTTGGCCCTTTATCCCCACCTTGGCAGCAAAGACGTGAGCTGCCGGCGGGCCTCGGCCAGGCCATGTGCGCCGAGCGGAGCCCGGTGGCGGGCGAGAAAAGCCCTGCCCTGCGCGAAACGATGCCCGGCAGCCTCGGTCAGGGGACCGGTATGGGTAGCCACCGCCTTCATCTCGTCCATCCGGCCATTGCAGTGCAGGGCGACATCGCAGCCGGCAGCCAGGGCCCTTCCGGCGCGATCGCCCAGCGTCCCGCCCAGCGCCTGCATGGAAAGATCGTCCGAGAGCAGAAGGCCCTCGAATCCGATATAGCCGCGAATGACCTCGGCGATGCCGCGGGCCGACACGGTGATGGCATCCTCCGGGTCGATCGCATCGAACAGAAGATGGCCGGTCATGGCCCAGGGCAGATCGGCCAGGAGGCGAAACGGCAGGAAATCGGTGCGCTCCAGGGTCGCGCGCGAGGCCTCGACACGCGGCAGGGCCTCGTGCGAATCGACCGTGCCCCGGCCATGGCCGGGGATGTGCTTGATCACCGGCATGACGCCTTCGGCCAGCAGCCCTTCGGCAGCAGCCCGACCGAGAGCAGCGACCGCTTCCGGCATGGCGCCATAGGCCCGATCGCCGATCACAGCATGGGTCTCGGGGTAAGCCAGATCGAGCACCGGCAGGCAATCCACGTCGCAGCCGATCGAGGAAACGTCCGCCGCCAGAAGGCGGGCATTGAGGCGCGCAGCCTCGATGCCACGCTCGGGCTCGCGCTCATAGAGCTCGCCAAAAGCGCGGGCGGGCGGTGCCTTGCGCCAATGGGGCGGCTTCAGGCGGGCGACGCGGCCGCCTTCCTGATCGATCAGCACCGGCGCGTCGGCGCGGGCCACGCACGAGCGCAATTCCTCGACCAGGTCCTGGGCTCGGTCAGGGCTATCGACGTTGCGGGCGAAGAGGATGAAACCCAGCGGATCGGCGTCGCGAAAGAAGGCGCGCTCGTCCGCGGTGATATCAGGCCCGGCGCAGCCGAAGATCGCCGCGCGCGGACGGCTCATCGCAGGCTCATGTCATCGCGCGGGGGGAACGGTAACGCAGTCGGCCTTGCGGCTCTTCAGCGAAGTGCAGACGCTCTGCGCCTGCTTCTCATCGAGCGGACCCGCCTGGACGCGATACCACACGCCCTTGTCGCCCAGATCGACGCGCACCGCCTGCATGCGCAGGTTGGCCAGCGATTCACCATGGGCGCTCTGCAGGCGCGCCCAGGTCGATTTGGCCACATCTTCGTTCTTCACCGACGCGACTTGCACGCGCCAGCCGCCGGAAGGACCGGACAGGCCCTCGATCAGGTTGGCAATGCTGGGGCCGCTCTCGGCGGGCTGGGTGGCGGGCACCTGGGTAATGGTGGGCAATGGCGCCGAGGGTGCGGCCGTGGGTGGCGGCGTGGCACCCGTCTGACCCGGTGTTTGCCCCGGGCCAGGCGTTGTCGGCGTCGCAGGCGCGACCGCCGCAGTCTTGCTGTCGTCGGATGCGGCCGGCTTGGCTCCGGCCGGCACGGGCATACCGTTCGGCGGTAGCTTCGGCGTCGTTGCTTCAGCCAGCAGCTTCTCCGGCTGGATCGGCGTGGCGCCGGGCGAGATGCGGTTGAAGACTTCCTTGTCCTGATCGGGCGGCACCATACCGCCGGCATTGTCCGGCTTGACCCGCGATGGCGTCTGCGGCCCCTGGACGATCAGCGGCTCAAGGCCCCGGCCGCCTGCCTTCACATCCTGATTGTGCGCCCACCACACCACAGAGCCAAAGCTCGCGATGGCGGCCACGGAGACCATGACCGTCAGTATCTGGCCACGGCTGCGGTTGACGCGCAGAAGAATCGATTCGCGCGCCGACGGCGGCGCAGGCGGAATGGACTCGGGCTCGTATGCGACAGGCCGGGGCGGAGGATCGAGCCGCACCGCAACCGATTCGTTGGGTCGGTAGATCGTCGGACCGTCGCCGGGAGGGGGCCGGCGGATATGCATTTTTTATCTCATTTCATCGACGGGTGTGACGCCGAAGACCTTTAATCCGGATGCTATCACAAAACCTATTGCCTTGACCATTGCCAGACGTGCCCGCGTCAATTCGAAATCTCCTTCGATCACAAACTTGAGTCCCGGCTCCTTGGAGCCGCGCGTCCAATGCGCATGAAAGGCGGCAGCGAGGTCGTAGAGATAGAAGGCGATGCGGTGCGGCTCATGCGCCACAGCCGCCGCCTCCACCTGGCGCGGCCATTGGGCAACCAGCCGGATCAGCGCGAGTTCACCCGCATCGCTCAGCCGGTCGAGCGACGCGTCGGAAAGCGGTTCCGGCGCGATGCCGGCCGCTACCGCCTGGCGCACCACCGAATGCGTGCGGGCATTGGCATACTGGACATACCACACGGGATTGTCGCGTGACTGTTCGGTGGCCTTCACCAGGTCGAAGTCGAAGGCCGCGTCGTTCTTGCGTGTCAGCATGGTGAAGCGCACGACATCGGGGCCGACTTCGTCGAGCAGATCGGCAAGGGTGACGAAGGTGCCGGCGCGCTTGGACATGCGCACCAGTTCGCCGTTGCGCATCACGCGCACAAGCTGGCAGAGCTTGACGTCGAGGGCGCCCTTGCCCGCGGTGATGGCGCTTACCGCCGCTTTCATGCGCTTCACATAGCCGCCATGGTCGGCGCCCCAGACGTCGATCATGTCGGCAAAGCCGCGCACGAACTTGTCGTGGTGATAGGCGATGTCGTTGGCGAAATAAGTCCAGCTCCCATCCGATTTCTTCAAGGGACGGTCGACATCGTCGCCAAACCCGGTCGAACGGAACAGCGTCTGTTCACGGTCCTCCCAGTCGTCGGGCAGCTTGCCCTTGGGCGGTTCGAGCCGACCCTGATAGACCAGCCCTTGTGCGGACAGTTCGGCGAAGGCGCGCTCGACCGCGCCGCTTTCGACGAGGGCACGTTCCGAGGAGAAGCGGTCGATATGGACGCCCAGCGTCTCGAGATCGCGGCGAATATCCGCCATCTGTTCGGCGATGGCGAAGTCCCGCATTGCCGGCAGCCAGACCGACTCGGGCTGATCGAGCCACTTCTTGCCGTCGCGCGCCGCCAGGCGGGCACCTACGTCCTTGAGGTATTCGCCGGGATACAGGCCCTCGGGAATCTCGCCGATGGCCGTACCGAGCGCCTCCTGGTAGCGCAGGAAGGTCGACTGGCCGAGCTTGTCGACCTGCGCCCCGGCGTCGTTGATGTAATATTCCTTGGTAACGGCGAAGCCGGCTTTGTGCAGCAGGTTGGCCAGCGCATCGCCCACCACGGCACCGCGCGCATGGGCCACGTGCAGCGGTCCAGTGGGGTTGGCCGAGACATACTCGACATTGACCGCGGCACCGCCGCCCATAGTCGAATCGCCATAGGCGATCCCAGCCGCCAAGCATTCGCCCAAGCGCTCGCGCCAGAAGCCGTCGGCGAGCTTCAAATTGATGAATCCCGGCCCTGCCACCTGGCCGTCAACCACCGCCGGGATGGCGCGCAGGCGCACCAGCAGTGCCTCGGCGATGTCGCGCGGCTTCTTACCTGCGGCCTTGGCCAGCACCATAGCGGCGTTGGTGGCGATGTCGCCGTGGGCCGCGTCGCGCGGCGGCTCGGCGGTGATGGCGGAGAAATCGAGCGGGCTCGGCAACTCGCCGGCCTTCTGCATGGCCTGGAGGGCGTCCGTGATCTCGCCGACAAAATAACGATAAGGGTTCATGGGCTGGGGGTATTGCCCAACCGGGACAATTTGTCATCCGACCATCCTCGCTTCCCCGATCCAGGGATGAGGACGCGAGCGCGCAGCCATTTATGCGTAAAATGTTGTACGGTGGCGGCGGTTTTGGCGAACGGAAACCCGAACGAGGCGTGAACATGCGGACTTTGCAGGATTGCCATGTCGTCATCACGGGCGCGACCGGAGCCTTGGGCACGGCGGTGGCGAAGGCTTTGGTCGAGGCCGGTGCGCATTGCCATGTGCCTGCCATCGAAACCGCCGTTCCGGCCGGTCGCTTCCCGAAGGACGGCGTTTCGGTCACCACGGGCATCGATCTCTCGAGCGAAAGCTCGGTCGCCAACTTCTATGCCAGACTGCCGCCCTTGCATGCGGTGGTGAATATCGCCGGCGGTTTTGCCTGGGCGCCGATCGCCGACAGTCCGGCGAAGGTCGTACAGCAGCAACTTTCCATGAACTTCGTGTCGTGCGCGGTGAGCTGCCGCGAGGCCGTGGCCAATTTCCGCAAGGCCGGCAAAGGCGGGCACATCGTCAACATCTCGGCGCGGCCCGCGCTCAATCCGCGCCAGGGCGCCAGCATGACGGCCTACACAGCCTCGAAGGCCGCCGTCGCCGCCTTCACCGTTGCGCTTGCGGAGGAGCTCAAGGCGGAGAACATCTCCGTCGTCGCGCTCTGCCCCTCGACCATCGACACGCCGGTCAATCGCGCCGACATGCCCACGGCGGACCATTCGAGCTGGGTGAAGCCCTCCGCAATCGCCGAGCTGATCGTGGCACAGCTCAGCCTCGGCGATCCGATCAACTCCGGCGCGCTGATTCCGGTCTACGGCAAGGCGTGAGGCACCGCGGAGGAAGATTGAGATGGAAGACCGGGAGATTCGAGCGGCTTTGGATCTCCACTGGGCTGCATCCGACGCGAACGACTTCGAGGTGGAGCACCAGATCTACCGAGAGGACGCCGTACTCGAATATCCGCAGTCGGGCGAGCGCATCCGCGGCCGGCGCAATATTCAGGCATCGCGCTTTGCACAGCCGAGCAAGAAGCGCTTCGCGGTGCGGCGCATCCTCGGCGCTGCCGACCTTTGGATCACCGAATTCATCCTCACGTACGACGGGCAACCATCCTACGCGGTTAGCATCATGGAGCTAAACGATGGGAAGGTGAGCCGAGAGACCCAATACTTCGGCGATGAGTTCGAGCCGGGGCCTTCACGCGCTCAATGGGTAGAGCGGATGCGGTGAAATTTTGACAAAGTGAGGCGAGTGCAGAAGCTAGTAGTCATCCGGGTCACTCTTCAACGACCAAGGAAAGGAACTCAGCATGAAAGTCCTGATGGTTCTTACTTCCCACGACCAGCTCGGCAACACGGGGCGCAAAACCGGCTTCTGGCTGGAGGAGCTGGCGGCGCCTTACTATGTCTTCAAGGATGCCGGTGCCCAGATCACCCTTGCATCGCCCAACGGCGGCCGCCCGCCGCTCGATCCCAAGAGCAACGAGCCGAACTTCCAGACCGAGATCACGCGTCGGTTCGAGAAGGACGCCGGCGCCGAGGCCCAGCTCGACAAGACAGTGCGGCTCGATAGCGTAAAGCAGGAAGATTTCGACACCGTCTTCTACCCTGGTGGTCATGGGCCGATGTGGGATCTTGCCGAGGACAAAAGCTCGATCAAGCTGCTGGAATCTCTCGTAGCTGCCGGGAAGGTCTTCGCGGTCGTCTGCCACTCCACCGGAGCGCTCCGCCATGTCAGAGGCCCGGACGGCAAGCTGTTCGTCGAGGGCAAAACCGTGACCGGCTTCACCAACGGCGAGGAAGCCGATGTTGGATTGACGAAAGTGGTGCCCTTCCTGGTTGAGGACGAATTGATGAACCTTGGTGCCATTTTTTCCAAGGTCAAGAATTGGGGAGTTCACACAGTCGCTGATGGCCGGCTGGTCACCGGTCAGAATCCAGCCTCGTCGGGCCCGGCTGCCAGGCTTCTGATTGATATGCTGAACAAGAAGGCGAAATAGTTGGGCACAGTGAACTCGGGGAGGCGTGGACAGGCATGCCTCCCCGTCGGAAGGCCGTCGTCTTTCGAGGACGGTTTTTCCGTTGTCTGGATGCGGTGAGATGCGAACGGCGTGAGGTAACGATCCGGCATTTCCTTGTGCCGGGCAGGACTTCAGAACGGAGGAGTAAAAGCATGGCGGCGCCCGACACTCTTCGCTATGCGAAGATTCCCCTCATCCAAGGATCCGGTGCAATTCCCGCCCTTGGATTTGGGACGCTGATTCCGGATCCCCTCGCGACCAGACAGGCGACCAAGGCTGCATTGGAAGTGGGGTTTCGTCACTTCGATTGCGCAGAACGCTACCGCAATGAACAGGCGGTCGGCGATGCCATGCAGGAGGTGTTCAAGACGGGCGCGATCCGGCGGGAGGACGTGTTCGTCACCACGAAGCTCTGGAACAACAATCATCGTCCTGAGCGGGTCAAGCCCGCCTTCGATGCGAGTCGCCAGCGACTCCGACTGGACTATATCGATTGCTATCTCGTCCATACCCCCTTTGCGTTCCAGCCGGGTGACGAGCAGATGCCGAAGGACGAGCGCGGCCAGGTCATCTATGATTCCAGAGTGACATTGGTGGAGACATGGCGGGCGTTGGAAAGCCTGGTAGACGAGGGCAAGTGTGGAGCGATCGGCTTGTCGAATGTCAATCTCGAGAGGCTGCGAGGGATTGTCGAAGTCGCGCGAATCAAGCCGGCGGTCGTGGAGGTCGAATCCCATCCGTATCTCCCGGAATGGGACTTGCTCGAATATTGTCGGCAGCACGGGATTGTGCTGCTTGCATTTGCGGCGTTGGGGCATGCGATGGAGCCCAGATTGCTGGATGATCCGGTGATCACGGCCATCGCGCAGCGCCTCGGCAAAACGCCCGCCCAAGTCGTGCTCGCCTGGGCGGTACAGCGCGGCACGGCGCTCTTGACCACTTCGGTCACGCCCAGCCGTATCCGGGAGAATTTCGAGCTCTCGACCATACCGGAAGACGCCATGCAGGAGATTCGGAACGCAGTCGCGACCAAGATCCGGTTCAATAAGGTAGTGGAGACCGGCGTGCCCGGGTTTATTCCCGGCGGCCGGTGAACGTCCGACGCCAACCGATTGTCGGAGAATTGAGAATCTACTGATAGACGTCGAACAGGCGGCGGTGCTCGTCGAGGGCGTAGCGGTCGGTCATGCCGGCGATGTAGTCGGCGACGACGCGGGCGCGGGCAGGCTCGTCGGCCTGCTCGGCGCGTTCGCGCCACGGCGTCGGCAGGCAATTGGGCTCGCCGAACAGGAGCTGGAACAGATCCGCCACGACCCGGCGCGCCTTGGAGTGCGAGCGGTTGAGCTTCCAGTGCTCGTACATGCGCTTGTAGAGGAAGGCCTTGATCGTGCGGTCGGCGGCGGCCATCTCGGCCGAGAAGGCGATTACCGGCCGGCCGAGCGCGCGAAGCTCGCCAACCGATCCGGGCCGGGCGGCCGCCAGCCGGCTCCAGCTTTCGGCGATCACGTCCTCGACCATGGCATTGATGACGCGGCGCACGGCCTCGTGAATCAGCCGGGGTTGCGAGATGCCGGGATATTTCTCCGCGACCGTCCGGAACATCGCGCCGACCAGCGGCAGATCGGCCAGATCGGAGACCTCGAACAGGCCGGCGCGCAGCCCGTCGTCGATATCGTGGTTGTTGTAGGCGATGTCGTCGCTCAGCGCCGCGACCTGCGCCTCGGGCCCGGCATGGCCACTCAATTCGAGATCGTGATCGCCGCAATATTCGACGATGGCGGCCGGCAGGTCGGTGAGCACGCGGCCAGCGCGCAGCAACGGACCGTTGTGCTTCACCGCGCCTTCGAGCGTCTCCCAGGTGAGGTTGAGGCCGTTGAACTCGGCGTAGCGTTCCTCGAGCTTGGTCAGGATGCGCAGCGTCTGGGCATTGTGGTCGAAGCCGCCATAGAGCTTCATGGCGGCGTGCAGCGCCTCCTCACCGGCGTGGCCGAACGGCGTGTGGCCGAGATCGTGCGCCAGCGCCACCGCCTCGCCGAGATCCTCGTCGAGCCGCAACACCCGGCAAATCGTGCGGGCGATCTGCGCCACCTCGATCGAATGGCTGAGCCGTGTGCGGTAGTGATCGCCCTCGTGATAGACGAAAACCTGCGTCTTGTGCTTCAGCCGGCGGAATGCCGTCGAATGGATGATGCGGTCGCGGTCGCGCTGGAACGGACTGCGCGTCGGCGATTCCGGCTCGGCATGCAGCCGTCCCCTGCTCTCCCACGGCAGCGTGGCATAGGGCGCAAGCGCCTGCTGCCGCCACATTTCTTCGGCCAAGACCGTATCCTCCGCCCATCCGGGCTGAACCCATCGGCGGCGCGGTTTTACGCTTTCCGCACAGCGCCAACAACCTCGTGGCTGCCGTCCCAGATCATGTCGCCCGCCACATAGATGATGATGACGAAGCCGATCCAGGCCACCCAATGATAGCGATCGAGGATCTTGGCAATGAAATTGGAGGCCACGGCCATCAGAAGCACCGAGAGGGCAAGGCCGAACCACAGCACCCGCTGATGGTC
>Ga0193752_1001796_pt1 | contig 17221 bp, 11 predicted proteins | sample H1c1metaG_FD_144924 | JGI IMG/M metagenome (GOLD analysis project Ga0193752, IMG submission 144924) | Soil microbial communities from a riparian zone of the East river system, Colorado, United States - H1c1 | ecosystem: Environmental > Terrestrial > Soil > Riparian zone | place: USA: East River... | reverse complement strand
TTGCGCACCAAAATCGTCCAAGTCGAAGCCTATGGCTTGCGGGCGTACCGCGCTGCGTTGAAACGGTTACCGATTTTTGTTCCTCAGTTCCGCATCCAACACCGTTTTTCCATTTTATTGCAGGTGTTTCATCGCCGCTAACAGCGGCTACGGCAAAATATTCCGCAGGACCTAGGTGGCCAAGCCGCTCACACCAGAAACAGCGTCGCCAGTCCCAGAAAAATGAAAAAACCGCCGCTGTCGGTGATCGCGGTAATCATCACGCTCGAACCTACCGCGGGATCCCGGCCCAGCTTGTCCATTGCCATGGGGATCAGCACGCCCATGAACGCCGCCAACAGCAGATTCAGCACCATCGCCAGCATCATCACCAGACCGAGCTGCCAGCTATGGTAAATCAGGAATGCGAAAAGGCCCACCAACCCGCCCCAGATCAAACCGTTCAACGCACTGACGCTCAGTTCCTTGGCAAACAGCTTGCGCGCGTTCTGCCGCGTGATTTGCCCCAGCGCGAGCGCGCGCACGATCATGGTGATGGTCTGGTTGCCCGAGTTGCCGCCGATGCCGGCGATGATCGGCATCAGCGCCGCCAGCGCCACCAGTTTGCCGATCGAGCCTTCAAACAGGCCGATCACGCGCGAAGCGATAAACGCGGTAATCAGGTTTAGCGCAAGCCAAGTCCAGCGGTTCTGCACGCTTTTCCATACGGACGCAAAAATATCTTCATCTTCGCGCAGACCGCCGGCACTTAACTTCTCGCTATCGGTTTTTTCATGCACGTAATCGACCACGGCGTTGACCGACATGCGTCCCACCAGCCTGCCGCCGTCATCCACCACCGGCGCGGATACCAAATCGTAGCGTTCAAAAGCAGCGGCTACCTCTGCGGCATCGTCGTTGGCGTTGAACTTGGCGTAGTCCTTCAACATTACATCGCCGACCACCACATCAATGTCGGTTACCAACAGACGATTGACCGGCATCAGTCCCTTCAGTTGCCCCGCGCGATCCACCACGAATAATTGATCGGTATGGTCCGGCAGTTCATCGAGCCGGCGCAGATAACGCATTACCACCTCGAGCGTGACATCCTCACGGATCTGCACCATGTCGAAATCCATCAGCGCGCCGGCGGTGTCCTCCGAATAAGACATGGCTTCGCGCAACTGTTCGCGTTCTTCGGGCGACAGCAGCTTGAACACATCTTCGATAACCTCGGGCGGCAGATCGGGCGCAAGGTCGGCGATCTCATCGGTATCGAGTTGTCCGGTGGCGGCGACCAGTTCCTGGTCATCCATGTACTCGATGAGTGTCTCGCGTACCGCGTCGGACACTTCCAGCAGAATCTCGCCTTCACGGTCGGCCTTGACCAGATCCCACACCACCAGCCGCTGTTCCCGCGGCAAGGCTTCGAGCATATAAGCCACGTCCGCCGGATGCAGCGGATCGAGCAGCGCCCGCAGTTCTTCCAAGTTTTGTTCGCGCCGCCGTGCATCGCGTAGTACGTCTGCGGGCGTAGATACGGCTTCTTCCGAATCATCCGCCGCCAAGGCGAGCATCTCGTCGTGCGCACGCAACAAATCCATGGCGCGTTCGAGCGCATCATGCATATCGGTACTGGGATTTCGGGCCGATTCCATAGCGGATCCATGCGCACACGGCCCTCGTGCGGGGCCGGCTTCGCGTGGCCGATTCTATGGCTATCCGCTTGTTTTGTCTAAGATTTTTTGCTTGCTGCGGTGCTCAGCATGGCGTCATGTTCGCAACGCCAATGCTTGGCGTATTCACAGCCGGCGTACTCCGAAAAATACGGACCGCCCAGAGTGTAATGCACCAGCGCCGCATCGGCGCGCGGCGGGTTGTAACCCACCAGATGATTCCAACGATCCGGCAAAGCACCGATCAAGCGGTCATCGTTCAACCACTTGAACTGGTGCAAATCGAGCCCCGATGCCGTGTTCACATAATCCGTGCTCAGCGCCCTGCATTTCGCGTTGTTGAAAAGCATGACGCTAGACCAATTCTTTTTTTCGTACTGGGTCTGCGGTTCGCCAAGAAACTTGGTCGTCTCCCTGGGTATGTGTACATGTTTGACCACCATCACGGCATAGCGCTCGTCGCGCAGCGCCCAAAGATTGGCGATATCGTCGAGCATCAGCATGTCGCAATCCATGAACACCGACCAGCCCGCATAGTCCGACAAATAGGGTGTGAGGAAGCGCGAAAACGAAAAATCCGTACTCTGTAGCGGGTGGCGCTCGCGCGTCAGTACCGCCTTAAGTTGCGACAGCATCAGCGGTGCAATCGACACCGGCAGCGTGGCGCGCGCGTGTATGCTGTATGCGAGTACGCTAAAAGCCACGGCCTCGCGCGGGTCATAGCCTATGGTAACGTTTATCACTGTAACTATTTGTTTTTAAACAGTTTTTTATATTTACCGCTAAGCGCGGGCAACGCGTGTCTGAGATTGAGGATACCACGCAGCCTACGCGCGCAGCTCGCGCAGCACGATAGCGCTCGCGTATGGCGCCACCGTCCTGCCGCGGGGCGCTGCGCCTATAATGTGCGGCCACGCCGTTAACGCACATCATGGCCCGAAATCCGAACGACTTACTCTTGAAGGCGCGGGACCATCTGCAAAACGCCAATATGCCCGGCGCATTGGCGGTGGTCGAAACCGTCATAAAGAAAATGCCCGCGCATCCCGAGGGCAATTATCTGCTCGGCGTGATAAGGCTGATGTCGGGCGATGCGCAAAGCGCCGTTGCGCCGCTGCAAATCACGCTGCGTGCCGATCCGCACAACGGCGCTGCGCTGGATCATCTGGGGTTATGTTATTTGATGCAGGGCCGTTTTAAAGACGCAGAGCAGGTATTGCGTCGTGCTGCGGCGATACCTCGTGCGCCCGCCGTGGTGCACATGCGTCTGGGCTTGGCGTTGCTGCATCAGGAGAATGCCGCCGCGGCGATTGAGTGCCTTCAGCGCGCCGTGACGCTGGCGCCGCAGGATGCCGATTGCCGGACAAGCCTGGGCCGTGCATTGCATTTGAACCGTGAGACGGACGCTGCGCGCCGCGCGTTTGAATCCGCACTCACACTGGCGCCCGGCAATGCCGATATCCCGTTCAATCTGGGCGTGGTCTGTCTCGAACAGAACGAACTGGAGACCGCCGCCGCCTGGTTTAACCAGGCCATCGCGCTTGCACCGCGTCATGCCGATGCGTGGGTCAATCTGGGCATCGTGCAGGAACGCCGGCAAGACCCGCAAGCTGCGCTGGCGTCGTACCGCAAGGCGCTGGACATCGATCCGCGCCTGGCGGCTGCCGGCAGCAATTTTGCGCACGCGCTCGCCTCGCTCAACCGGCACGAGGAAGCACGCAATCAATATCTGGTGACGTTGCAACACGCGCCTCAATTCATTGCGGCGCATGAAGGCTTGGCCGCTACCTGCCTTGCGCTCGGCCGCATCCAGGAAGCCGTTGTTCACCTGCGCACCATCGTTCAAGCTGAACCTGCCAACCATGGCGCGCAATTGGCGCTGGCAAAAGCCTTGTTTGAAACCGGACAACTGGATGACGCGGAACCGCTGGCCCGGCGTGCCTGCGAACTCAATCCGGATTCAGCGGATTCTTATGCGACGCTTGCCACCCTGTTTGGCGTGCGCGGCGATTTGGATCATGCGGTTGACGTGCTCGAAACCGGCTACGCGCGCACCGGCAACGGCGGATTGCTGGGCATGCTCGCGTTCAACTATCGCCAGTTATGCGACTGGCCGAAATGGAAGCGCGCTTGGCAGGAACTCGCGCCGCGCATCGATACCGATGCCGCACTCGGCAGCCCGTTCTGGCTGCTGTGCGAGCCGATTACCGCGCAGCAGCAGCGAACCTATACGCAGGCGTGGGCGGCAGCACGATTTAAAAACATCCAGCCTTTCCCGCCGTGTGTGTCGCCATCGCGTGTGCAGCAGCGTATCCGTATCGGCTACCTTTCATCGGATTTCCAGGAACACGCGGCGGCGTACCTGATCGCCGATGTGCTGGAACACCATGACGGCGCCCGTTTTGAGATATTTGCTTATTCTTACGGCCCCCACGACAACAGCCCCATGCGGCAGCGTCTGCGCGACGCGTGCGAGCATTTTATTGATATCGCCTGGGACACCGATGATGCCGCCGCGCAGCGCATACGCGACGACGGCATCGACATCCTGATCGATCTCAAGGGCTACACCGTGGGCGACCGCATCACCCTCATGGCGCGGCGCCCCTGCGAGATACAGGTGACGTGGTTGGGCTACCCCGGCACCACGGGCGCGCCCTTCATCGATTACCTTATCGCAGACCCCTGCATCATCCGGCCGGGTGAAGAATCCACCTGCACCGAGCACGTGCTGCGCATGCCGCATTGCTACCAGCCCAACGACCGCAAGCGCCTAGTCGCCGAACCGCTAAGCCGGCACGATTATGGTTTGCCCGAAAGCGGATTCGTGTTTTGCTGTTTTAATCAAACCTACAAAATCACCCCGGATGTTTTCAATGTCTGGATGCGCTTGCTGCAACGCGTGCAAGGCAGCGTGTTGTGGCTGGTCGACGCCGGCGCGACCACAAAACACAATCTGCAGGAAGCGGCGCGCGCCTGCGGCGTGAACGCAGAACAATTGCGCTTTACTCCGCGCCGGCCCTATAGCGAACATCTCGCGCGCTATCGCGTGGCAGATCTCGCGCTGGATACGTTTCCATACACCTCGCATACCACATTAAGCGATGCCTTGTGGTGCGGCTGCCCCACCGTGGGATTCAGCGGCGATACCTTCGCCGCACGCGTCTCCGGCAGCATTCTTACCACGGCAGGCCTGAGCGAGCTAATATGCACATCGATCGCCGATTACGAGCAATTGGCGTTCCGCCTTGCGACGGATGCGGCGTCGCTGAAACAACTGCGCGCGAAGGTAATGCGCGCGCGTGACAACGCGCCGCTGTTTGATTCGGAAACCTTCGCGCGCGATCTGGAGCGTCTATTCGAAAACATGGTCGCCGCCCGCTCGCCTGCATAACGCTATGCCATGCAAGAACTGCAGACACAAAAAACGGGCGCCGAAGCGCCCGTTGGAAGGTAGAACTACTCCTGTTGCTTTTGGTTAGAAGCGGTGATCCAGTCCAATCACAACCGCGCTCGGGTCGTTGCCTATGTTGTTGTTGTTCAAACCACCCAGTGCATAACGCGCGCTGCTTTCATTCTTGATCTTGACATAACCCGCTGTCAATTCCGTGCGCTTGGACAACGCGTGCACGTAACGGATTTGATACAGATCTACGCCGGTATCGCTGCCTGCGGCCGGCCGGATGGAACCAGCACCGCCCAGTGCGGCGCTATTGCCTTTGACATCGCCTGCCGACGACCATGCCGCGCGTATGCCGTGCGGTCCGGAAATCATCCAGTCAATACCTACATGCCAGACGTTGACTTTGCCTTCTGCGCCAGGGCTGGACTCAAATTTCTGACGCGAATACAAACCACCCAGCTTGAGACGGTTCGCGAAGGTGTATGACCCACCAAGTAAATAGCCTTTTTCCTCACCGCCATTTGGTGCTGCAACACTGCCACCCATGTCTTTGTGCTTCTCATACGCAGCGTAGACATTCACCGGGCCGTTGGCATACTTGACCGCCCCCGACAGTATGCGCGGTTTGCTGCCGGTGGCGGAGTTCAGCACGTTGGTTTGCGAGTTCAGGTTGGTGTACGCACCGCTCAACTGGAAACCGCCAAAATTCGGGCTGTCATAGTTGATAGAGTTAGTTTGACGGCGCTTGAACACGCCCGGATTTGCTCCTGTGCCTGTACCGGTAGTGGTGGAGTTACCCATCAGCACAAATGCCGTACCAAAGAATCCGGTATCGTTGCCGCCCACCGCATCCTGCACGCGCTTGAACGGGGTATCCCAGATGCCGACGAAGAAGTTACCGAAACCGCCTTTCAGGCCCAGTGCGCTGTTACGCGAGCACCAACCTTCGGGCGACTGGCCGCGGAAATCAGCCGTAGTTTCGCATTGGAACCAGGCCGACAAGCTGCCGCCCAGTTTCTCTTCGCCGCGGAAACCAATGTTCGAGCCCGGATTTTGTAGAAAGTCGACATCGACCAGCCCCTGACCGGGAGCGCCGTTTTGATCTTGCTGGTACACTTTGCCATATTCGGCGTAGAACCGACCGTATATATTCACCGTCGCGTTTTGAGCCAGTGCAACAGCAGGTGCCCCCATCGCGCCAGCTACCGCAATAGCTATCAGTTTCTTTTGCATCTCTATCTCCTATGATGTTTTTAACTACCGCCCTCTTGCCACCTGTAACTCGTACCACCGAATGTGATCGCTTTACGCTACGTAAATACACCTAAGTAGTTTTAAGGGACGGGGCAAGTATGGTGCCGAGGCATTTCACGCTCAAGCGTATTTCCGGTTTTGCCTTATAGCGAGACGGCTCTTGTTGCTGGAATGCAACAGCTATAGCGTCCCTGATCTAAGGCCTTTAACGGGTATTTAAAGCCATATTATGAAAAACCCATCATGGTTTTAAATAAATATGTTTAAAATCAAATACTTACGTAATTTCTACAATTCATCACGGGCAATGGCGTAATGGGGTGTCAGTTCGTTGAGTAGACGTGACTACGCTAGGAGTTCCCGGCGGAACAGGCAACAAAAAACGGGCGCCGAAGCGCCCGTTGGAAGGTAGAACTACTCCTGTTGCTTTTGGTTAGAAGCGGTGATCTATGGCAATCACTGCCGCGCTCGGGTCGTTACCCACGTTGTTGTTGTTCAAACCACCCAACTGGTAACGCGCATTGCCATCGTTCTTGACCACGACATAACCCGCGGTGAGTTCCGTGCGCTTGGACAACGCATGCACGTAGCGGATTTGCCACAGTTGAACACCCGTGTCGCCGCCGGCAGCAGGACGCGTCGTGCCAACCGCAACACTGGTGCCTTTAACATCACCCGCGGTCGAGAACGCAGCGCGTATGCCGTGCGGTCCGGAAATCATCCAGTCAATACCCACATGCCACACGTTCACGCGGCCTTCTTGCGTAGGACTAGTATCAAACTTCTGACGCGAATACAGACCGCCCAGCTTGAGCCTGTTCGCGAAGGTGTATGACGCACCGACCACCCAGCCGTCGTCGTCGTTTGAGGTGTTGGCAACAATGTCTTTGTGCTTCTCATACGCAGCGTAGACATTCAGCGGGCCGTTGGCATACTTGACCGACGCCGACATTATGCGCGGCTTGCTGCCGGTGGCGGAATTCAGCACGTTGGTTTGCGTATTCAGGTTGGTGTACGCACCGCTCAACTGGAAGCCGCCAAAATTCGGGCTGTCATAGTTGATGGAGTTCACCTGACGGCGCTTGAACACGGCCTGGTTCGATACACCCGACGCGGTAGTGGTAGAGTTGCCCATCAGCACGAACGCAGTGCCATAAAAGCCGGTATCGTTGCCGCCCACCGCATCCTGCACGCGCTTGAACGGGGTATCCCAGATACCCACGAACACATTGCCGAAGTTGCCTTTCAGACCCAACGCGCTATTACGCGTGCACCAACCTTCCTGGTTCACACCGCGGAAGTCAGCGCTGCTTTCACACTGGAACCAGGCCGACAAGCTGCCGCCCAGTTTCTCTTCGCCGCGGAAACCAATGTTCGAGCCCGGGTTTTGCAGCATGTCAACATCGACCAGCCCCTGACCGGGAGCGCCGTTTTGATCTTCCTGGAACACTTTGCCATATTCGGCATAGAACCGACCGTACATATTCACCGTCGCGTTTTGCGCCAGTGCAACAGCAGGTGCCCCCAGCGCGCCGGCTACCGCAATAGCTATCAGTTTCTTTTGCATCTCTATCTCCTATGATGTTTTTAACTACCGCCCTCAGATACGGTGCTGGCTTGCTACCGACTACACCCCTCGCGACCGCTTTGCCCCTACGTAGATTCAACAGGACGAGGTGAGTATGAAATCAGCGGCAGTACCGCTCAACAACTTCAAACCGAATTCACGCGTTTTATTTGATTGTGTTGCCTTCGTGCAACAAACAAATAATTATTAATAAACAAATAGTTAAATATACTTAAGTAACAATACTTAGCCATACTTTGGAAATTTGTTGTATGTAAACAACAGTTAAAACTCGCCGGTTTTGTGCGCCATGCGGTCGCTGGATTTCAGATGTTGATGTCGATCCCGGCAGTATCGATTTTGTCGAAAACATCGATAATTCATTGTATTAGAATCACTCAATGCCATCGCAACCTGACCCATTGCTCGATGCCGGTCGTCGCGCCCACGAAGCCGGTGATTTAGCCACTGCTATCACGGCCTACAAGGCCGCACTGTCAAATCAGCAGGACGATCCTAAATTATTGTTTTTATTGGGTAATTTATTCTTAGAGTCAAGGCAAACGGACGCCGCGCTGGAATACCTCGAACAAGCTGCGGCGCGCCAGCGCAACCATCCGGTCGTAATAGGTAGTCTTGCTCAAGCCTACTTTGAAGCGGGCCGTCACGCGGACGCTGAAAACACCTTTCGCAAGGCGTGCCGGCTTGATCCGCGCACCGTGCAATTCCAGATCGGGCTCGCTAACGCGCTGGCCATGCAGCAAAAATTCGCTGAAGCGGAAACGCTGCTTAAACGCGCGGTAGCGCGCTATCCCGATGCGGCGTACGCGTGGATGAATCTCGGCAACGTGGCACGCGATCAATCACGTTTTGAAGAAGCGATCACGCATTACCGCGAAGCCCTGCGCTGCGATGCGAATCTGCTCGACGCCCGCAACAATCTGGGCAGCGCCTTGCATATGCTGCTGCGCTTCGAAGACGCGGAAAAAGAATATCGCGCATGCATCGCCGGCGATTCCGGGTTTGTGATGGCGCGCTCGAATCTTGCTTCGGTGCTGATCGATGTGGGGCGCTTTGGCGAAGCTGAAGCGCAGTGCCGCGACATGCTCGTCGCTGCGCCTGAATTCGCTAACGCTCACGCCATGCTCGCCGCCGCCGTCGGGTCGCAGGGACGTCTCAGCGAAGCATTGCCGCATTTTCGCGACGCCGCGAGGCTGTCGCCCGAGACAAAACGTTATGCAACCTCGTACGCGGCGGCGCTGTGCGAAACGGGGCAGGTCGATGAGGGTTTGCGTCTCTTTGGAAACAGACTGAATCAAACCGAAGACGTGCTGACGGCCACACAAATGGTCACGTCCGTGTTGCTGGCCAACGGCTACTTCGCCGAGGGCTGGAGCCGCTACCGGCAGCGTCCGACTTTTTTGCGCATACGCACCCATTTCGAACGACTGCAGCTGCAGCAGTCGCTACCCACTGTGTTGCAGGGAAAACACCTCTGCGTGGTGTGCGAACAAGGCCTGGGCGACGAATTGTTTTTTCTGCGCTTCATGCCGCAGATCAAAGCCAAAGGCGTGCGCATCACCTACTGCACCAGCCCCAAACTGGAATCGATATTGCGGCGTGTGGCGGATATCGATGCGATTATCGCCACGCCGGATGATGTTCCCGCATCCGATGCGAACATTCTGGTGGGCGATTTGCCGCACGCGCTGTGCGACGCCGATGCGACATTGCCGGAAAGCCCTGCGCAAAACGCGGAAACCGGCACGCTGCTGCATGAATTTCCGTGGGCGCGCCCGCCTTACGCGCCGTTGCCACCACCCAGTTTACGCATCGCGCCGCTACAAAATGCCATCGAGCAAGTGCGCGAACAGCTTGCGCGCACCGGACCGCCGCCGTACCTGGGCATTACCTGGCGCGGCGGCACCGCACCCGAAAATCAGCGCGGTGCAGAATGGAAGCTGTTCAAGCAAATCGGCATCCCCGCGCTGGGCCACGCGCTGAGCACGTGGCCGGGAACGTTTCTCGCATTGCAACGTCATCCTGCCGAAGGTGAATTGGCGGCGCTGCAAACCGCGCTTGGCCGTCCATTGGCGGATTTCACCGCGCTCAACGATGAGCTCGAACAGATGCTGGCGCTGCTCGCCTTAATCGACGACTACGTGGGCGTGAGCAACACCAATATGCATTTGCGCGCCGCCACCGGAAAATGCGCACGCGTGCTGGTGCCCTGCCCTGCCGAATGGCGCTGGATGGCTGCGGGCACGAGTCCGTGGTTTCCCGGTTTCGGCGTCTATCGCCAGTCGTTCGACGGCCGCTGGGATGACGCGCTGGCTGCGCTGCGCCACGATCTCGCTGCGTAAGGCAGCTTCCCGTATGATGAGCGCCTTGCGCATTACATTCCAATGAATAAACCTGTTATTGCGCGCGAATGCCAACCCTGCACCGGCTGCTGCGACGGCTGGCTGCAAATTCGCGTTAACGGCGCGCCGGTGTATCCCGGCCATCCTTGTCCGCACAGTACCGGCAAGGGCTGCAACGACTACGCCAATCGCCCTATCGACCCGTGCGTGCATTTCGAGTGCGGCTGGCGCAAAGACGGCAGTCCGTTGCCGGAGTGGATGAAGCCCAGCAACGCGAAAGTGATCGTGTTGTTCGATCAGACCAACTGGCGCGGCATGCCGGTGGATGTCGCGGTGCCGGTGGGACGGCGCATTCCGCCGCGCGCGCTCAACTGGTTAAAACAGTTTTGCGAATCGCACGGCCGCGCGCTGCTGTATTCGGAACAGATAGTTGAAAACGGAAAATACGTGGTGAAGCAAGCCGTCGCGGCCTACGGCCCGCCGGAATTCCAGCAGGACATGGGACAGCGCATGAGCCGTGGTGAAAAGCTATGGTAATGTTATCTAAAAAAATCAATAAAATCAAATACTTACATAAAATAGGTTATCGTGCTTTCCAAGCCGTACCTTGAGATTAAACGTCTGCGCTCCAACGGCAAAGCTGCCGCCGCGCTGGCGCAATTGCGTGCCGCGCCACCGGCTTCGGATGACGATGCGTTTGAAGCGGCAGTCTGTTTGCTGGTGTGCGGTGATATTCCAAGCGCGGTTAATGTTTGCCAATCCCGCGCATGGAAAGCGTCGTGGGCGCGCCACATCAGCGAAGCCTTGATCATTTTTTTGCGTGATGGCGACCCCGCGCGCGCGCTGCCGCCGGCGCGGCTTGCGATCGGCGATCGCGCCGCCGGCCACGACGCACAGGCTGTGTTCCTGATGCTGCTGCAAGCCAACGGACTTACCGAGGAAGCCGACGCGTTTATACAGCGTCAATTGCCGAACCCGCCGCCCGGTGAAACCTTGCTGCTGACTCTCATGGCCGAGATTGCGGCGGCCGTTGCCGACTGGCCGCAAGCCTATCGGCTGGCAAGTGCCGTGGTAGCCGCCGATCCCGGAGATTTTCGCGCGCTGATCACGTTGAGCGTGGTTAATCACAGCGTGAGCAACTTTCATGAATCGCTGGGCAATGCGCTGCGCGCGCGCCTCATCAATCCGCAGTCGCAGCAGGCAATCCTGCAAATCATGCGCGGCCACAACAGTCTCGGTGATTATTATGCGGCAGTCGGCACTTTCGATACGCTGGAGAACAAAGACCAACTTGCGCCCGAGCTCCATGTCGAACTTGGCACCGCGTACGCCGGGCTGGACCTGAAGCCGGATGCGATTACTGCATTAGGCACGGCCTTGGGCAATGGCAAGCCACTGCTGGCGGCGCTGCGCGCGCTCATCACAATCCATGCGGAAGCGAATGAAACCGCCGCAGTGGAAGCGTTGGTAAAACAATATCCCGGCGAAATTGCGAGCGATATGAGCAGCCTGCTGGCATTGGGCCTGGAACGCCTGCAGCACGGCGATCTCGCGGGCGCGGCGCAACGGCTGGAAGCATCGTTTACGCTGGCGCGCGAGCACAACTTGGCGCTCAACGAACTGCCGTGGCCTGTGCCGGAGCCGCGCCTGCGCCATGATTTTGAGCAACTGGAACGCCTGGCGCAGCGCGGCAAACTCGACGCAGCGGGACGCGATGCGCTGAACGTATTGAAGCGCTATGTCGATACGGCGGGCGACATGCAGCGAACCTTCGCGCCCACGGGACACGAAGCCACGCTGTTGCAGCAAGCGCTGACCGGTTTGCATTACCGCCCCGATACGCGGTTTGCCGGATGCGCCCTGGGCGACAACGATTATCGCGAGATCGAAGCGCGCTACTTTGCCAGTACGCCTGCGCTGGTCGTGATCGACCATTTTCTGTCGCCAGCCGCGCTGGCCGCATTGCGGCAATACTGCGAAGAGGCCACCGTCTGGCGCATGAACAACACGCGCGGTTATGTGGGCGCCTTGCTGGCGCAAGGGTTCAGCCCCGGTGTTCTACTTGCGGCCGCGCACGAACTCAAGCAAGCGATGCCGCGGGTGATTGGCGATCAGGCGCTGACGCAGGCCTGGGGCTTCAAATACGATCAGCGCATGCAGGGCATCAACCTGCATGCCGATTTTGCCAAGGTCAACGTGAATTTCTGGATCACGCCGGATGCGGCGTGTGCAGACAACACCAGCGGCGGCATGATCGTTTACGACCTGCCGGCACCTTCCAGTTGGACCTTCGCCGACTACAACACCAATCAGTCGAAAATGATGGCGTATCTCAAAGTGAACAACGCCAAATCGATGCGCGTGCCTTATCGCGAAAACCGCTGCGTGCTATTTGACTCCAGCCTGATACACATCACCGATGAATTGCACTTCCGGCCCGGCTACGAAAATCGCCGCGTGAACGTGACACTGCTTTACGGCCGAGCCCGCAGCCAAGGCTGAACTTTACAAGGCTGGAAAACCGTAGAGCTGTGCTGGATTGTCGGCAAGAAAGCGATTCCGCGTTGCGGTATCGGGCGCCCAATCTAGCATCAGGTCGAGCAACACTGCTTCATCGGGCTTTTCGCCGCCAGCGGCGGGCAAGGGATGCGGCCAGTTGCTCGCCCACACCATGCGTTCCGGCGCGCGTTTCACCAGCTCTTTCGCCAATGCGCCGATATCGCTGTAGAGCGGCGGGCCGGATTTAGACATCATGTACGCGCCCGACAACTTCACCCACACGCGGCCGGTGTCCACCAGACGCAGCAAAGATTGAAATCCCGGATGGCTTACCGGCACCGGCTCCAGAAATTTGCCCACGTGTTCGATCACCAGCGTGCATGGCAGGCGTTTTAGCAGTGTTTCGCGTGCTTCAAAATCGCGGCCGTCCATCTGAAACTGCACATGCCAGCCGAAATTCGCCAGCCGCGCTGCCATCGGTTCAAGCAAATCCCAAGGGAGTTCCGGCGGCTCCAGCATGCGAAAGCGTACGCCGCGCATGCCTGCCAGGGTCAAGCGTTCAATTTCGGCATCAGGGGTGGCGGGATCGATCACCGCCACACCGCGCGCTTTGTCACCACCCAGCTCGGCCATTGCCGCCAGCGTGCAGCTGTTATCGCGGCCATAAGCGGTGGGTTGCACCACCACCACGCGCGACAAACCCAGCCGCTGTTGCACGCGTCGGTAATCGGCGACAGTGGCATCGTGCTCTTTGCGGCGCGCGTTCGCAGCCAGCGCAAAGCGCGCATCAAAAAAATGCATGTGACAATCACACGCACCTGGCGGTGCGATGACGCTGGCTCGATCAACCATGGGTATTCTCCAATGCGGAAACCGCAAACGCTTCCGGACGATCACCGCTGCGATAGCGATTCCACATCATCGTGTACGCCGTCTCAAGGTGCCGGCGATACCGTTCGGTGTTGAATAAGGGGCACGCCGCGCGGTGGTTCGCCAGTTTGGCTTTAGTTTTAGCAAGATAGTCCTCGTCAGTCGCAAGTTCGAGTGCAAGCGTTTCATAACGTCCCGGGGAATCGCTGATCAGTTCCGGCATTTGCGCCGCGGTTAACAAGCTCGCAGCCACACGTCCCGCAAAAGTCGTGCCCGCACAGGTGACCACCGGCAACCCCGCCCACAGCGCATCACTGGCCGTGGTATGTGCGTTGTATGGCAGCGTATCCAGAAATATGTCAGCGAGCCGATGGCGCGCGAGATGGTCATCCAGCTTCATGCGTGACGCAAATACCAAACGCTCAGGCGCTACGCCCCGCCGTTTCGCCTCCAATCGCAGATTGCCCATTGCGACTTCATGCCCCGCGAGCAGCCACAGCACGCTGCCGTTTACCGCGGTCAGAATCCGCATCCAGATATCAAACACGTCCGGTGTGATTTTGTAGTGATTGTTGAAACAACAAAATACGATGCCGGTTGGCGGCAAACCCGCCGCGGTACGGGTGAAGGTCTGGCGCGCGATTCCTCTTCCGGCATCATTGGGCTGATAGGTGTCAGGAAGATAAACGACCTTTTCCGAATAATGCACGCGGTCTTGCGGCGGGATAACCACCGCGTCCGCGATGAGGTAGTCGATAAAATCAGCCCCCATGGACCCGGGAAACCCCAGGTAATTAACCTGGATCGGCGCCGGGCGGTACGCCAGTATCCCGGCACGATGGTGTTGCGTGTAGCCTTTGAGATCGACAGCAATATCGATCTCCAACTCGCGCAACTGTGTCGCCACTTGGTGGTCGCTGAGATGTCGTACATCAATAAATCGGGAAAAAGTGCACTTAAGACGATCACGCATCGCGTCGCCGGTATCTGGGCCGAACGATATCGCGGTAACTTCAAACCTCGATTTATCATGCGCCTCAAACAGTCCCGCCATCAGATAGGCGGTGGCATGTTCATGAAAATCCGCCGACAGATAGGCAATCCGGATTTTGTCGTGATTGTATATCTGGCCCTGCCACAGGGGCTGCACGGGCACAGGGTAGTCGTGGATTGCATGAAGGCGGGCACATTGCAGTTGATCTGCGGCGGAATCAGATACCGCTAGAAAGGTAAACGGCAAATCGGCACGCCTGCCCGAGCGTACTGCGTCGCTAACGGCTTTGGCCGCGTCGTCGAATCCGCGCCAATCACAACAGTACAATTTTGCGTGTAACAGGCAGCCCGGCGCGTAGTCGTAACCCGGGCTCACCCGCAGCAAACGCTCGTAGGACTCGACCAGTGCTAGCGGATTGTTCAGGAGCAGCAGCGTGTTACAACGTCTATTGAGGAGGTCCGGACCATCGGGTTTGTGCGCAAGCGCCAGATCAAAATCTGCAAGCGCCTCTGAGGCCCTGCCGAGTGCCAGCAGCGCGTCACCGCGAATCGTGCGTGCTTGAAACTGATCGGCGTTTTTCGCCAGAACCGGGTCTATAACACCTAAAGCTTCACCCGGATTTTTCTTGCGTAGAAGAACACGCGCCAAATCGATGCGTGATTCCAGTTGATCCGGCTCGACCGCCAGTGCCGCGCGCAAGCTTGCTTCCGCGTCGTCGTAGCGCAACAGTTTTATCAGGACGATGGCGCGACTGTTCAGGACATTGATGTCCCGCGGATACAACTGCAGGGCATGATCCAGTCTTGCCAAGGCCTCTGGATAGCGTTGCAAATCCGCCAGAACGTTGCCGTGGTTGCACAGGGTTTGCACGTCATTGGGTGAAAGCGCAAGCGCTTTTTCAACACAGACCAGTGCTTCGTTGCATCGCCCCAGGGCGGCCAGTGCCCCCACGCAATTGTTCAAGGCATCCAGGTGATGCGGCTCGGCGAGCAACAGCGTTTCATAACATTCAGCCGCCGCTTCGTAATGTCCCAGTTCATAGAGAATATTGCCACGATTGAGCAGCAAAAACGAGTTTTGGGGTTCCACGGAAAGCGCGCGTTCAAAACGGGCGAGCGCTTCAACACTGCGCCCCAGCGCAACCAAAGTCCGGCCCGCGCGGCCTTGCGCCAGCGCGGAATCGGGTTCTTGCTCCGCAGCGCCGAAATAACACGCTAGCGCATCTTCGGTCTTTTCGCGCCGCGTCAGACAATCGCCCAATGCCAGCAACGACGCGGCACTGTTGTTTTCAACCGCAGCTTTTTTGCGGAGTATCGCCTCCGCTTCTTCAAACTTCTGGGCTTGCAGCAACACCAGTCCGAGGTTGTTCAGTACCGAAGGACGATTCGGCGTTAGCGCCAGCGCCTCGCGGAACGCGCGTTCCGCCTCGCCCAGCTTGCCGGCTTGGTGCGCTTCCAGACCGCGCAAAAAAAAAGTTTTAGCGGCTTCAAACGCAGCGTTTGGTGTATCCGTCACCGCTTATCACAATCGAAAAGAGACGGCACTAAATCCCCAGCGCTTTGAGCTGCTTTTCCGGATAACGCGTACCGGCAGTGACATTGAGCGGAAACGCGTCACTCAGGCGTTTGACTTCATCCGCAGTAAGTTTAATATCGAGCGCCGCGCAATTTTGTTCGAGATAAACGCGGCGCTTGGTGCCGGGGATCGGCACGATGTTGGAACCTTGTGCAAGCAGCCACGCCAACGCAACTTGCGCCGGCGTGCATTTTCGGGATGCCGCAATATTTTCCAGTGGCTTCAATAAGTTACTGTTTTTATTAATATTTTCCAAAGCGAAGCGCGGATGATCGCGACGCCGGTCGGAGGGCAGCAACGCGTCCAGTGTTTTCATGGTTGCGGTTAAAAAGCCGCGACCGAGCGGCGCATACGCCATGAAGCTCACGCCCAACTCGCGGCAGGTCGACAAAATGTCGCGCTCGACGTCGCGGCTCCACAACGAATATTCGGTTTCGAGCGCGACGATCGGATGCACTTTGTTGGCGCGGCGCAGCGTGTCAGGACCCGCTTCTGACAACTGTAGATAACGCACCTTGCCTTGCTCGACCAGGCGTTTCATCGCGCCGACGGTGTCTTCAATCGGTACGGTGGCGTCGACACGATGCAGGCCGTAGATATCAATGACATCCACACCGAGCATTTTCAGGCTTTTTTCACAAGCCCGCGGCACATAGTCGGGATGGCCGCCGGTCAGCGCAGGTGCGTCGTCGCCGCCGCCACGTCCCGCCAGCGCAAGGTTGCCGAACTTGGTAGCGATCACGGCTTTGTCGCGCTTGCCTTTCAACGCGCGGCCCACCAGCGCTTCGTTGACGCCGCCACCATAGGCATCGGAGGTGACAATCAGATTGACGCCGAGATCAAGCGCGCGATGGATGGTCGCGATCGATTCTTCGTCGTTGGGTTCGCCATAGCTGATCGACATCCCCATGCAGCCCAGTCCCATTGCCGAAACCTCCGGACCGCCGTTACCGAGCTTGAGTTTGCGCATGCCGCCTCCTGTTAATTATGGATTACTTGGCGTAGCTGACCGTGAGGTTGCCCACGCCTTCGACACAG
>Ga0193752_1001795_pt1 | contig 17221 bp, 13 predicted proteins | sample H1c1metaG_FD_144924 | JGI IMG/M metagenome (GOLD analysis project Ga0193752, IMG submission 144924) | Soil microbial communities from a riparian zone of the East river system, Colorado, United States - H1c1 | ecosystem: Environmental > Terrestrial > Soil > Riparian zone | place: USA: East River... | reverse complement strand
AGATCGGAACGCTCGCGTTGATCGGCACAGATCCCTACATCACCGAGCTGCGTAAGCCGACGATCGTTCCCGGCTGCGAGGCAAAGGTCGGCGATGCGGTCCAGCGCAGCCTCGCCAAGGAATCCGATTGGGATTGGGCGCACTGGACGGGCTTTGGCGAGGATTTCGAGCGTGGGCTCGGTCGCGGTGGGTCGCTCGAGCCGATGGAGCCGAGCCTCGACTACGTGCTCGATCTCGCGCCGACGTGGGACGAGTTCCGCGGCAATCTCAAGCGCAACATTCGCGAGTCCGTCCGGCATTGCTACAACTCGCTGAAGCGCGATGGAATCAGCTTGGAGTTCACGGTCGCGCGCTCCGGCGAAGAGCTGAAAAGCGCGCTCGATTCGTTCGTCAGGCTTCACGCGGCGCGTGCAGGTCTCGAAGACACGGTGGCGCATCCCGATCGCTTCGCAGCGGCATCGACGCGCGCATTTTTGTACGACGTCTGCCAGCGCTTGGCAGCGCGCGACATCGTTCGGGTGTTTTTGCTGAAGCTTTCCGGTGAAATCGTCGCGGCGCGCATCGGGTTCGAGATCAACGACAGCTTGTACTTGTACTACTCGGGCTACGACCCGAACTGGCGCAAGTACAGCGTGATGACGACCCTCGTGACCGAAGCGATCAAGTACGCGATCGATCGCAAGCTCAAGACCGTGAACCTCTCGGCCGGAACCGACGTGTCGAAGACTCGGTGGGGCGCGCGGCCAGTGCCGTTCGCAGAAGCGATGCAGCTGCGCCCGCGGCTTCGCTCGCAGCTGGCGTCGAAGTTGTATCAGACGGCGATGACCGCCGATCGCAACCACCCAGTCGTTCGCTTGCTCGTGCGGGCACTACCCCGGCGCAACTGGAGTCCGAGCTGAGGGAGCCGTGAGAGTGGTCGTAGTAGCGCTTGGCCTGCTGATCGCTGTCTACGTACTGGCCGTCGTGGCGCTGGGTGTGGAGTTCAGTCCGGTGAAGCCGCGTCCGACGATCGAGCGCGATCGGTTTGCGAGCGTGCTCGGTTCGCGGATGGCGTATCGCGTCACGGATCGCCCCGGCCCGACGTTGATCTTGCTGCACGGTTTCGGAGGCTCACTCCTCGACTGGGAGGCTCTGCTTCCCAAGTTGCCGTGTGCTCGCGTGGTCACCGTGGATCTGCTCGGGTTTGGCGCGTCGAGCCGGCCCGCCGAAGCGTACGACCTCGAGATGCACCGGCGCCACGTCGTCGGTCTGATGGATGCACTCGCGATCCAGCAAGCCGTGCTGATCGGAGGATCGTTCGGCGCATCACTCACGCTCTGGACGGCTGCGCACACGCCGGATCGAATCCTAGGTGCAGTTGCGATGGCACCGTCCGGAATGCCCGACGAGCTGAAAGCAGCTTGGCCGCGCAGCTTCTTGTTCAAGCCCGGAATACCTAACAGTATCGCCGCTGCGCTCGTGCGTAGTCCATTGTTCAAGTGGTTGTTTGGTGACAGTCAGGCGCGTCAGGGGTTGGGCATCTCGGGCTCGTACGGACGAGCGTTCGAAGCCGCGATGCCGAAGGTCAAACAGCCGACGCTATTGTTCTGGTCGCCGGGGGATCGCACCGCGCCGTACGCCTATCGAAGTCAGTACCTGCAGGCGATCCCGCAGGCGAAGCTGATCACGTTCGAGGAAAGCTCGGGCCACGCCGTCGCGGGCGCAGAGCCTGATCGAGCGGCCCAGCATATTTGCGAGTTCGTCACGGAGCTCGCGGGCGCACACTAACAGCGCGCGACTATGGCCGCCTAAACACGGTGGCGTAGCGCAGCTGCCAATCGGGCTTGCTCTTGTCGAGCGACTCGAGGGCCCAGTACTCCCACGGGAAGCCGTCTCGCAGCGTGTGATCGCCGTCGTGCAGCTCTTCGATGCGCTCCGTGATCGGTGTCCAACCGAGTGAGCGCATGACCTTCGTGCGCACGTCGACGTCCACACCCGAACACACCAAATAGCCTCGTGGGGCTACGAGTGTCGCGATGTTCCGCAGTGCGGTCTCCGCAGTTGCGGGCTGCATGTGACACAAGAACCGGTTCGCAATGACCATGTCTTGTGGGCCCAGCTTCGAGATCACGCTGGGTTGCGTCGCATCCGCGAGTTGAAACTCGACAGCTTTGCGGAGCCAAGACTTCACGCGCAGCTTCGTGCCTTCGCGATCGAAGAACTCCTCGGTCTCACTCGGCGTGAGGCGTTCGAGCTGAAACGCGTTCGGATCCCACAGCCCTTCCTTCGCGATCGTCAGTGCTTCCGGCAAGATGTCGAGCCCATGCATCTTCACGGTCAGGTCGGGCCGGATCTTCTTGATCCCGGATAGGATCGTGTAGGCCTCGGCACCCATGCTGCACGCGAGTACGGCGATGCGAAACGTGCCGTTCTGCGAATGCTGGCTCGCGAGCTTGCAGATCAGCTCCAGCTCGGGGCGATTGCGTAGGAAATACGTACGCGGATTCTGCTCGCGACTGCTCTCCATCCGGACGAGCCGCTGCAGAAACACCGCGTAGTGTTGCACGGGCGGAGCTTCAACTACGGGCTTCGGAAGGCGGAACCATACGAGTGAGTTCGCCTTCAAGAAGATCCGCACGCCGAGCGTTCTTGCATCAAGGGTCATCGTAGATATGGCACTCTTGACGGACCCTCAGCGGTCCGGTTGGGAGAGTTATGATGGAACAGATTAGGGCAGAGCAAGATGGTTCTCTACTCCGTATCACGCTTGCCCGGCCAGATAAGTTCAATGCGTTCACGGGCACCATGCGGGAGGATCTGCTCAAGTATCTGACCGCAGCCGAGGAGAACCCAGCGATCGGCGCGATCGTGATCACGGGCGAAGGCAAGGGGTTTTGTGGTGGCGGCGACGTGGTGCACATGTCGAAGATCCACAAGACGAAAGACGTCGCTGATTTCTCGCGCATCCTCGACGCGGTGAACGCCGTCGCGCGCAAGCTCCATACGTACAGCAAGCCGACCATTGCGATGGTCAACGGGCCTGCAGCTGGTGGCGGCGCAAACCTCGCGCTCGCGTGTGACATTCGGATCGGTTCGACTGCGTGCAACTTCACCCAGAGCTTCATCAAGATCGGTTTGGGTCCGGATTGGGGTGGCAGTTACGTCTTGCCGCGCATCGTCGGTCCAGATCGCGCAAAGGAGCTATTGCTCACGGGGCGCACCGTCGACGCGCAAGAGGCGCTGAAGCTCGGCTTGTTGCACCGCTTGGTCGAGCCCGGTGAGTTGCAGGCGGCGACGACGAAGCTCGCGGAGCAGCTGGCGAGTGCCCCGCCGACGGCGGTTGCTGCCGCCAAGCTCGCGATCGCGGGTTCGCCGCGGACCGAGCTCGATCCTGCGCTCGAGTTCGAACGCAGCGCACAAATTCGCTGCTTCTTGTCGAAAGAGGCAGGCGAGTTGTTCGACAAGTTTGCCGCGCGCGCGAAGTGAGCTTAGTGCTGAATCGGGCCGACGCGGACTAGCTGTGACCAGGCGTCGTCCTGCACGTTCATCGAGAAGCTGATGCGCCCGTCGCGCTTCACGCCGCGCAGCGTGCCCACGCGCTGGTAACCGCTCTTTTCGACACCGCGCAGCGACGCGTAGTTGAGATGATCGACGTAACCGAAGAGCCGCCGCGTTCCGTGTTCGCGGCTGAGCTCGAGGATCTTCAGGTGACGCAACGCCTGATACGCCGTGCCGCGGTAACTCGGCACGGTGAAGCCGTTGTAGTTGTAGACCATGTCGTCAGGCATGTTGAAGTGCATGCCCCACATCAGCTCGACCAAGCGCGCCGTACCAATCCACGTATAGCCGACTAAATTCTCGCCATCGAGCTGCAGCAAGCAGCGGTTGCCGGCGTCGTGTGAGGCGATGTCACGCTCGTACAACTTCGCCTCGGGTTGCTTCGAAAACTCGACCAGCTCGTCGCGGCTCGCAAACCGAAACGTGTGGTTCTTCGCGGCTTCGGACGCTGCAGGCGTCGGCCGCGGCGTAGTCAAAACAATCAGAAACATGCGGAAGGTTTCCGCCGCGCCGGGCACCGTCACCAGGATGCGGCGGGCGACATGGATGCCAGTTCCGCGGACTCCGAGTTGCGTGACTGTCGCGCGTGCTTTTTGGATGAGCTCGAGAGGTTTCACCGAACGCTCCCCACCTGGCCCGGAACTGCAGCCGTGCGATTCGGAAGCCAGAATAGTCGGACACGTTCGCACGGTGCAACGCCCATCGCGGAAGGTTTAGTCTCGTGGGCTAGTGCTGCTACCCAGCCTCCTTCGGACTGCGCTACGCTCGTACGGCATGGGGGAGACGGAATACGCTGCGAGTCGTCGTCGCGAGCCAGACGTGCTGTGGGAGCGCATCGCGTGAGGCTCGCGGTAGTCATCGCGACGTACAACCGGCCGGATGGGCTGGCGAGCTTGCTCCAAGACTTGGCCGTGCAGCAGCTCTCGGCGGCGAGCTTCGAAGTCGTCGTGGTGGACGACGGCTCGTCTCCGCCCGCGCGAGCCGGCATCGAAACGCTCAGGTTGCCCTACGCGCTGAAGCTCATAGAGCAGCAGAACTCGGGACAAGCCGTGGCGCGTGACGTCGGGATCCGCACTTCGAAGGCCGAAGTGCTCGTGATCGTCGATGACGATATGCGCGTTTCGCCGGACTTCTTGCGCGCGCATTTGGAGCTGCACGAGGCGGGGCACCGGCTCGTGCTCGGCGAGATCCGTGCTGCGCCGGAGCTCGGAAAAATGCCACTCTTCGAGCGCTTTCACGCGCGCAGTCACGCGATGTACCTCGAAGCGGTCCGGCGCGGTGAGCCGGTGCATGGAGACGCCGCGTGTACGGGAAACGTGTCGCTGCGCCGCGAGGACTACGTCTCGGTCGGAGGCTTCGATGCGAGCTTGCCGTGCTCGGAGGACCGTGATCTCGGCATCCGCTTGGAGCGACACGGTGCACAGCCGACGTTTTCAGAGCGCGCGTACACCGTCCACCACTCGGATCACACCGACCTAGACAAATGGCTGCAGCGAGCGCGCCTCTACGGCCACTGCGATTCGCGCATTGCAGAGAAGCACACGGATCTCGAGTACGTGGATCCGTGGCGCTTCCTGTTCATGGTCAATCCGATCTCGCGGCCCCTGATGTTGGTTGCTGCGGTCGCGCCGCCGGCGGGACGCCTGCTGTCTCGAGCTGCGATGAAGGTGAGTCAGGGGATCGATCGATTGGGCCTAGCGCCCGTCGCAGTCGCGGGCACTACGTTCGTATACGGGCTCGAATACTTCATGGGCGTGAGAGAGCACGCCGACTCGATGTCGAGCACGCTGCGAGGCCTCGCGAGTTACTACAAGAAGCGAAAGCAGCGCAGTAGCTAGGCCGGTTCTCCGCGCGTCGCTCTCGCCGAGCGCACGAGCTCTCGCAGCTCGCGAAGACTGACCGCTCGCAACAACACCACGATGACGATGTAACACGCGAGGTCGATGACGAGCCGAAGCTCGGACAGTGCGGTTAGCCGTCGATCGATTATGATCACGATTGCACAGGCGGTTAGACACTTCGCCGTCGCGCGCAGGAGCCGTGGTGTGAGGATCCCGCGCCCCAAACGTAGCAGCGCAAGTGTCACTACCATCACTTCACTCACGGTCATCGCGACTGCGGCGCCTGCAGCTTCTCCACCGAGCCCGAGCCAACCGCGCATCGCGGGGACGAGCGCACAACTCAGCACGGGTGCTGCCAGCACGTTGACGAGCGAGAGTGAAGTCAACGACCACGCTTGACCGCGCGCAATCAAACCGTTTGCCAAGATCATCGCGGCATACGTGAACACGCACATGACGGCGAGCACACCGAATGCAGCTGTCGACTGCTCGTAGGCGGGACCGAGCGTGAGCGGTACGAGCACGTTCGCGCCCAATGCGCCGATCAGCGCGAGTGGGATGCTGCCGAGCAACAACGCTTCCAGCGCGTACGCGAGGATCGTATCGACACGCTCGGGCGAACGCGTACGCGCTCGCGCCAAGGTGGGTAACAGCACCCACTCGAGCAGTGGACAGAAGATCATGGCGAGCGCCGCAAGGCTCAACGTCGCTCCGTACCAGCCGAGCTCCCGATCGTCGGTCTTGATCAGCTCGAGCGCGAAGAAGTTCAACGGTCCGCCCAGCGCGATCGCGACCGCGCCGAGGTAGTAGGGAAGGCTGCTGCGGAGAACGGCTTTCGTCGCGGCTACGTTCACGCGCCAGCGCAAGTCGACTGCGCGCTTCGCCGCCGGATAGATCAACGCGGTCCGGAACGCCTCGCTCAGCAGCGCGGGGAGCACATACATCCACAGCCAATCGCTGTCCGCGTACTCGAGGCACACGACGAGTCCCAAGCCCCACGCGAGCTTTGCGATCACGTTCGCGACCGCGAGTCGCTCGGTTTTTCCAGTGCCTTGAAGCAGCGTGCTGAGGCTGCCATTCAAGGCCATCAGCGCGTACGTCGCGGACCAAAGCTCCGCCGCTTCGATCAACGGCTCCGGCTTATCGCGTGCGACGAGCACGGCGAGAAGGAGCAACATCGCAACCGCGCTGAGCAGCAAGCGGAAGAGCTGCACACCCGCGAAGTATTCCGAGACGTGCGACGGTCGAGAGACGACTTCGCGCATCGTGTACGTGTCGATGCCGAGGCTCGCAAATACGAAGAACCCGGCCGTGAACGTCTCTGCGAGCGACAGATCGCCGAAGCCGAGCGGACCGAGATGCCGTGGCACTGCAAAGCGCACGAGCAGCGCGACCGTCCAGGTGCAGACGAGCGAGAAGCCGAGTTGGAGGGATGTGCGCCAGGCGCGCTGGAGCTCTTGGTGAAGCGAGCTCGATGCTGGGGCGGACTCTTCGTCAGGAGCCGTGCTGCGCGTCATCGATACGAGACCATCCACATTCGCCGGCGCGAACGCGCGGACGAAGAGGCGCGATGACCGGCGCGCGCCCGACGGTCTGCAAGTATCGCAGGCCAGGATCTGGGACACAAGGGTGAGTCCGTGCTCCGTCAGGGCCTGCAGCCACCCGCTGCGGGCGAGTCAGCGCCGCAGACACAGTGTGCGCTGTTTACGCCGAGGGATAGTCAGAGCGCGCGGGGCGCACGGACTTCGGCCCCTCACTGCGCCGCGGCCGTTGCGAGGGCCGCGCCGACGCGCGCTTCGAGTCACTCGCTACCAGCTCTGCGGGCGGAAGCGCAGCCACTGGCGGCGCCGGCAACGGCGACGTTAGTGCAGCCAGAGGCGGCGCAGGCAACGACGAGGGCACGACCGCACTCTCCTCTTCGCGCGGTAGCTCTTGCGAGTCGGTCCAGATCTGCGTGAGGAGCGCACCCATCGCACGCGAGCCAAACCGTGCCTCGCCTGCCTTCACCAGTGCCAATCCGCGCGGCAGACCCAACCCGCGTTCGATTGCAGCAGCGAGCGCAGTCGGTGTTCGCTCTTCTGCGACGACACCGAGGCCGCCGGTCAGCAGATCCGCGAACGGATACACCGGGTAGCTGATCACCGGCGTGCCGGACAAAATCGATTCGATCGCGACGTAACCCCACTCCTCGTACAGGCTCGGGAGGACGAGCGCGTGCGAGCGCCGCATCTCACGCTGTACTTCGGCGGGCGACAAAATGCCGAGACTCTGCAGCTCGAAGTGAGCGCCCGGAGCAACTTTCGCGCGCTGCGCCTTTGGTTCGAGCGCATCCGAGTTCGCGCCGACCGCGCGCATCACGACCGGGCGACCCGGCCGTGCGAGCGACGCCGCCGCGCGAATGGCGTCGTTCAAGTTCTTGCGCGGATGCGACAAGTCACCGGCGCACACGAGCAAGTGCAACGCGCCATCGCCCTTGTCAGTGGGCCGGTACTCCACAGCTTCGTGCCGCGGCACGCGAACCGGCGGCGGACACGCCACCGCGCGCAAGCTTTGCGACCGCAGCTGCGATGCGAGCATCTCCGTGCAGGTGACTACACTCGTCGCCGCGCGATAACCCCGGTCATCGCCCGCGAAGTACGAAAGGGACTTTGCCGTGATCAACGCACGCCGCGGCAGAAATCCACGCGTGTGTCGCCACGTCTCGGCCAAGCGAGGCCCAGCCGCATGCGGGAAGAACCACCCCGCCACGAACAAGCGCGCACCGAACGGCGATGCCCATGGCGCGAGCCCGGGCCGGTTCAAGTGAATCACGTCGTAAGCGACGCCGAGCTTTTTCAACGTGCGCACGAATGCGTCACCGACGCGCTGCGTGTGCAGTTGCGGGACAAGGCGGTCTGCGAGTACGACAGCCGCGGTTCGCGGCTTGATGCCAGTGTCGACCACTTTGATCGACTCGAAGCTCGCACTTGCAAGGCGCGCGCGCACGGCATTCGCCACTTGTTTCGTCGTGACGATCAGAGTTGTGTCATGTCCGGCCGAGGCCGATGCGATCGCGACTTGCTCGGCGTAGCTCTCGATTCCGCTCAGCCCGTCGTCTTGAATCGCGACGCAAACGCGCAAAGGCCCGCGAGTTGCGCGCGTCGTTTGCACGTCGCTCGGACGGAGCGGACGGCTCGGACGACGAGACTTGGTCTTCGTTTGCTGCATCGACCTGAAGCGGTCGCTTCCCCGTTTACAAGCGTAGCACGGCTTCCGCGGTGGTCTTCTCACGTTACGCAATCGTTACGATCGCGGAGAACATGGAACCTTTGCGTCGCTTCACGGCAGTGCTGAGCGCCAGCACACATCACGGAATAGCCGCGGAGCGGTAGCGCAGCGCACGCATCCGACATCGGATCTGTGCGTGAGATTCCGTTCGAGGCTGCAAGCAGTCGCCGCGACTCACGATTTGGTGGGCACGACGACGCTCACGCTGTAGCCCGGCAGAGCGACCCGAAACATGTTCGAGCCGCGAGTTGGCACGTCGGTTTTGGGTACGAGCTCGGGTGCGGTACCTGAAAGCTCATAGATGTGTGCTGATTTGAATGTCACCGGGTGTACTACGAACAGTCCGATGACTTTAGGCGTACTCGACTTGTTGATCGCGATCACACACAGCTGATCGGCGACCCCGGCCTTTAGGCTCGCGTAGGCTGTGACTTGCGTCACATCACTGCTGGTTGCGCGGATCGAAACGTCACCGAATGCGGCGCCCTTGCCGTCGTAGTTCCGGAACGCGCGGAACGCAGCCAGCGTGAACGCCTCGTTCGTGGACAACGGCCACAGGCTTGCGAGGGTCACGCCTTCACGACCGAAGATCCCGAGCGTGTCCGCCGTCGCGATCGCACCGCTGATGTGATTCCCCGCGCCGTAGTTCCACTCGCTGAATGCGAGCTTCGTCCCGGGATAGTGCGCATCGATCTTGCTCGTGAGGCGGTGGATCAGATCGATCGGCTCACCGGCCGCCTCGCGAACCCAGCTGCTCTCGTCATAACTCGAATCCCAGAGCGACCGCGGTGCTTGGACGCGCGCAGCGACGACTTCGGGCGTCGTCGCAGTCTCGCCGATGCGCGCGCCGTTGACTGTCACTTCGGGATACCAGTGCACATCGAGATAGTCGATGAGGCGCTTGCCGCCAGCCGCTGCAGTCTTCGCGGCGTCGAGATAAAAATCGAAGAAGTCGCGATCGTGCGCGTCCGGAGCGTTTTGCAATTGCTGAAACACGCTCCAGCCGTAGACCGTCGGGCCCAAGACTTCAGCGGCTGGCCAGGCGCGCTTGATCGCACGCGCGAAGCGATAGTTGCGATCCCAAAGCTCGGCGTACGTCACCGGCCGCGGGTGCACTTCCGCGTGCACGGTGGACCAGTCTTCCGGCTCGTTGTCGAGTGAGAACAATACGCGAGACTTCGGCGGCGTCCGCCGGCGCATGAAGCTCACGAACTCGTCTTGGTAGACGAACGGATCGTTTGGATCGGGCTGTTTGACGAACGGCGCGCCTTTGTCGGGTCGATTGCGTTTGAACCGCGCCTGCAAGTAGCTCGCGCCGCTGTTGCGGACGTCACCGCCGCCCAGCTTGTCCGCCGCGACGTAGTCGACGATCGGCACGGTCACGAGAGTCGCTGCACCGTGCAGGTTGGCTTGTTGCACCAGGTCCAAGAGCGGCTTCGCGGGCTCGTTCGAATCGGACAACTGACCATCGTTTTGAAACTGATAGTCGCTGCCGGCGTTCGACGCGTTGTTTTCCCAGTTATAGGCCGTGTAGCGATTGCCGCCGGCGCGCACTAGCGTCTGACGGGTCTTGTCGAGATCGATCGTCCCGCTCGTGCCGTAGATCAGCGGCGAGATCGCGCGAACGTCGGCATCGGTCCGCACGTCCACCGTGACATCGACCGCACCGGGATCCGAGATCGGAATCTGGCCATCGAGCAGTGCGGACGGCGTAAGCATCGAGTCGTCGCGGGCCGATCGCACGCTCTCGCTGCACGCGGTCGCGAGGCAGGCAGCAATTCCGACGCAGACGCTCAGAGGTAGCCTCACGGCAGCCCCCACTCGCGCGCAAGCGCGCCGTATTCGCTCGTGGGAAGCGCAACCAGCACCGATGCGTTCGGCTTCAGCCACGCCACGAGCTTCTTCAAGTCGTTCTTGTCGAGTGCAGTGCAGCCGGTCACCGGCGTGTTCGCGTTTTGCCAGACGTGCACGAAGATGCAGCTGCCGTGGCCGGGAAGAATTGGATCCACATTGTGTCGCACTACGAGTGCCAGCTCGTACAGGTCGTCGTCGCGCCGCATACGTTCGGCGCTACGCCAACTCGTGCGCGCGGACTCGTTTAGAATCTGGTTGTATTGTGCCGCCGTCGGATCATCGACGCAGCGCAGAGCGGCGCCTGCCATAGCGTACGGCAAGCTGACATCACTCGCGCGCTCCGCGTAGCCGTAGAGCGTACCCAGCTCGAACACGCCCGCAGGCGACCGGCCATCGCCTTCGCGCTTGCCCGGTCCGCCTCGCCCCACCGGCGCTCCGCTGCCGTGAAGCCCCTCACCCCAGCCGAGCCCGCCGTACCCGAGCACGACTTTCATCGGCTCTCCGACCGGCTGCCAGGCGCGCCCCGGCTGCCGCTCGTAGCGGCGCAGCGTGCCACGCGTCGATTGCCAAGCGTCCGACGTCACGCGCACGAGCTGCGTTCGAAGCGCGCTGATCGGCCCGCGATCGACCACGCGTGCAGGCAGCCGAAAGCGTTCCGTCACCGGCACGAACGCCAGCAGATCCATCGGCTTCGTGACGGTACCGTCGGTCCAGTTGTTGATCACGAGAGGCTGCCCGCTCGCGGACTTCGTATCCGCGATCACGCCGACGTGTTCACTCCCCGGGCGATCGCCAAACGTGTCCATGAAGATCACGTCGCCCGGCCGCAACGGATCGCGCACATCCGCGAGCGCCGCCGAGTGCGCTTCGGTCGCACGCCGGAAGTACGGCAACAGGCTCTTCACGCGCCGGTGATCGATGTCGGTGTTCGGTTTTTGAACCATCGGGTACGACTTGCGGGCGCGCAGAATGTCTTCGTGCACGAGGCGCTGCAGGTCGTAACCCGCATTGCGGAACGATCGAATGATGACGTCCGTACACACGCCGATCGTGCGCGGCACGTCGCCGCCCGGATAAGCGATCCGCTCGTAGCGGCCATCGTAGCGATCCGCGTTCAGCACGGCTTTGCGTGCACCGATCAACACGTCGAGCGGGTCCGGGATTCCGTCTCCGTCTGCATCTCCGGGCGGCAGCTCGATCGCACCGTCGAACACGAATAAACGCTCGCGCGACAGCCACGGGCGGAGCTCTTCGACATCGCCACGACGCAGCTCGAGCGTGACGTCTCCGACGACCAGCTTGCCCGGGCCCGCCAGCGGGTACACTTTGAGCGGCTGCTCGAGGTCGTAGAGCACGAGCAGCTTTCGCGCGCGATCGACCGCCGCGCGAATGCGCCGTGCATCGAGCCCCGCTGGAAGCGCGAGCTGCACACGCGAATCGAGCTCCGAGAAAATCCCCACGTCGCGTACGCCGAGACTGATCTCGCGAGTGGGCGCCGCTGCGGGCTGCGACTCAGCCCGCGCTGGCGCAGCGCCGCAGAGAGCTGCAGCGACTGCGCCTGACACCAGCCAGAGCCGCGCGAGACGGGCGCCGGACGGCGAGCTGACGTAACGAGAGGGATGCATCGGACCCGGGCCGCGTAGTATCCGCCAGTTCAGGCGAACGGTGCAAAAGGGCCGGGTATTCCGTGTCTGCGACGCTTACTTACCTGGAACCTTGCCTTCGACGCCCTTCACGTAGAAATCGATCTTGTGAAGGAACCCGTCGTCGGCCGTTTGGCCCGCCGGCAGCAGCTCTTTCCCGGCTTGATCCGAGATCGGCCCAGTCCATGGATGAAAGCTTCCATCCTTGAGCCCGGCTTTCAGCTTCTCGATTTCGGCCTTCGTTTCGGCAGGGACCTTGTCGGAGATCGACACGAGGTCGATCGTGCCTTCTTTCACGCCCCACCACGAAGCATCTTTTTTCCACGCGCCGTCGAGTACGTCTTTGACGGCCTTCTTGTAGTACGGGCTCCAGTTGATCACGGCCGACGCGAGGTGCGCGTTTGGCCCGAACTTCGTCATGTCGGAGTCCCAACCGAACGCGAACTTTCCGGCCTTCTCCGCAGTCTGCAGTACGGCGGGCGAGTCGGTGTTTTGGAACAACACGTCCGCGCCTTGATTCAAGAGCGACTGTGCGCCTTCGGTCTCCTTAGGCGGATCGAACCACTTGTTCACCCACACGACCTTCGTCTTCACCGCAGGATTGCTGCGCTGCGCGCCGAGCGTGAACGAGTCGATGTTGCGAATCACCTCGGGGATCGGAATCGAGCCGATCACGCCGAGCGTGTTGGTCTTCGTCATCTTGCCGGCGACTACGCCTGCGAGGTACGCACCTTCGTACGTACGCGAGTCGTACGTCCGCAGGTTTGCGGCCATTTTGTAGCCTGTCGCATGCTCGAACTTCACGTCCGGTGAATCCGGCGCCACCTTGAGCATCGGCTCCATGTAGCCGAACGTCGTGCCGAACAGCAGGGTGTTCCCCTGGCCGATCAAGTCGCGGAACACGCGCTCGGCGTCGGCCGCTTCGGGCACGTTCTCGACGAAGGTCGTCGCCACTTTCGAGCCGAGCTCAGCCGCCATCTCCTTGCGGCCTCTGTCGTGCGCGAACGTCCAGCCCGCATCGCCGACTGGTCCGACGTACACGAACGCGATCTTCAACGGCCCTTTGGCCGCTTCCGGTGCGGGCGCCGCAGTGACAGGCGCAGGTGTAGCCGCTGGCTGCGGCGCGGGTTTGTCGCCGCCGCAAGCTGCGAGACCGAGTCCGAATAGAACCGCGAAGCCGAGTGGCACTGATCTGTTCGTCATGGATGTTTTGCTCGTAAGAAGTTCAAGAGGTGGGGTGGAACGGTTTGCCGAGCGAAGCCGGCATGTTGATCCGAATCACGTTGATGTCGCGCGAGATCAGCACCAGCACGACGATCGTCGCGAGGTACGGCAACATGCTGAGCCACTGGCTCGCGATATTGACGCCCTGACCTTGCAAGTGAAACTGCAGCATCGTCACGCCGCCGAACAAATACGCTCCGAGCAGCACGCGCGCCGGCCGCCAGGTCGCAAACGTCGTCAGTGCGAGTGCGATCCAGCCTTTGCCGGCGACCATGCCTTCGACCCAGAGCGGCGTGTACACCGTCGAGAGATAAGCGCCGGACATTCCGACGAGCGCGCCACCGATGCACACCGCAGTGAAGCGCAGCCGGCGCACCGGATACCCGAGCGCGTGCGCAGACTCGGGGGACTCGCCGATGGCGCGCAGCACGAGCCCGCCGCGCGAGCGCCCGAGAAACCAGCTGAGCGCGAGCGTGAACAGAATCGCGAGGTAGACCACCGGATGCTGCTTGAAGAAGGCCTCGCCGACGAACGGAATGTCGGACAGAACCGGGATCGAGAAGCGCGGCCGCTCCGGTAGCTTTTCTTGCGTGTATTTGATGCCGGCGAACGCGGAGAAACCTGCGCCGAACAGGCTGAGCGCGAGGCCGGTCGCGTATTGGTTCGTGTTGAACCAAATCACGAGTGCGCCAAAACACGCCGCAGACGCCGCGCCCGCAGCGGCGCCGGCGATGAATGCGAGCGTGTCGCTGCCGGTGTGAACGCACGTCGCGTAGCCGGCGAGTGCAGCCATCAGCATCATGCCTTCGGCACCCAGGTTCAAAATGCCGGCACGTTCGTTGATCAGTAAACCGAGTGCAGCGAGTGCGAGGATGGTGCCGGCGCTCAAGGTGGACGCGATCAGCGGTGCAATGCCGTCCATTACGCACTCCCGGGCGACTTCACGCTCGGCTTCGCGAGTGTGGCTTCAGGTTGCGCGTTCGGTTTGACGCTCGTGTGCCAGACCAACCGATAGTTGATCAGCGTGTCGCACGCGAGCAGCGTGAAGAGCAGCAGGCCCTGGAACACGCCGGTCAACGACTTCGGTAATCCCAAGCGCGACTGCGCGAGCTCACCACCGATGTAGAACATGCTCATCAGGATCGATGCGAACACTGCCCCGATCGGATGCAAGCGGCCGACGAACGCGACGATGATCGCTGCAAAGCCGTAACCTGCCGGCACATACGGGGTGAGTTGACCGAGCGGCCCTGCCGCTTCGAGCGCGCCGGCCAACCCGGCGAGGCCTCCCGAGATCGCAAGCGCAGTCCACAGCGCGCGGCGTGATGAAAAGCCTGCGTAGCGTGCAGCCGCTGGAGCGAGCCCGCCGACTTGCAGCTGAAAGCCGGCGTAGGTTCGGAACAAGAACACCCACAGCGCGGCCGCGGTGCTGAGCGCGATTAAGAGGCCGATGTCCGTGCGGAAGCCCCGGAACAGCTTCGGTAGTTTGGTCGTCGCTGCGAACGTGATCGTCTGCGGAAAGTTGTAGCCGGCGGGATCTTTCCACGGGCCGTAGACCAGGTACTGCAGCAACAGATCCGCGACGTACACGAGCATCAAGCTGACGAGGATCTCGTTCGCGTTGAAGCGATCGCGCAGGAACGCGACGATGCCGGCCCAGGCCGCGCCGGCGACGATCCCCGCGAGCAGGATCGGGATCAGGATGAACTTGCTCGACTCTTCGGTCGCTTGCATCGCGACCCAGCCGCCGCCGATCGCGCCGAGGATGAACTGGCCTTCTGCGCCGATGTTCCACACGTTGCTGCGAAAGCACACCGACAAGCCGAGCGCGATCAACAAGAGCGGAGTCGCTTTCACAGCGAGCTCGCTCCAGGCGTAGCCGTTCTTGATCGGTTCGATGAAAAACACGGCGAGCGCGGACAGCGGCGCTTTGCCGAGCATCGCGAACAAGCTCGCGCCGACTACGAGTGTTACGGCGAGCGCCAAGATCGGCGACAGCCAAGCCATCGTCGCTGAGGGCTGCGGACGAACTTCAAGTCGGAACATGAGTCTCACTCACTGTGGTTGCTGGCGGATTCGAAGGGCTCGACGGGCCGGAAGGCCACAACCCGCTCATCCATTCGCCGATCTGTTCGATCGTGGCTTCAGCCGTTGGAACGCTCGGCGACAACCGACCACGCGCCATCACGAGAATGCGATCGCTGATCTCGAACAGCTCATCGAGCTCTTCGCTCACGACCAGTAGCCCCGAGCCTTCGTCGCGCAGGCGCAAGAGCTCGGCACGAATCTCGGCTGCTGCACCGACGTCGACACCCCAGGTCGGTTGCGACACGATCAAGAGCTTCGGCTTTGCGTCGAGCTCGCGGCCCACGATGAACTTTTGCAAGTTGCCGCCAGACAAGCTCTTCGCCGCGGCTTCGGGGCCCTTGGCTTTCACGCGGAAGTTCTTGATCAGCTTTTCCGCGAGCGTGTGCAGCACGCCGAGGCGCAGCCAGCCCCACAACCCGAGACTGGCGGTAGTGCGCGTGAGCAGCGTGTTTTGCGAGAGTGACAACGTCGGCACGGCACCGCGCCCGAGCCGCTCTTCCGGAACGAAGTGCAATCCTGCATCGCGCCGGCGCCGTGGGCTCGCGCGCGAGACGTCGCGCCCGAACAAGTGGATCGAGCCGGCCGGTGAACGCTCGTCTTCGCCCGACAGTGCAGCCATCAGCTCTGGTTGCCCGTTTCCGGAGACGCCCGCGATGCCCACGATCTCGCCTGTCTTCACCGACAGATCGAGACCGGTCAGCCGAACGCCGAACTGATCGCGCTTCGGCAGCTCCAAGCTGCGAACTTCGAGCGCGACCGCCCCCGGCTCCGACTTGTTGTGCGAGAGCTTGGCCGGCTCTGCGCCGATCATCAGCCGCGACAAGCTGGCGTTCGTCTCGTTGCGCGGGTCGACGGTCCCGGTCATTCGCCCGCCGCGAAGCACCGTGCACTTCGAGCAGAGCGCGCGAATCTCGTCGAGCTTGTGACTGATGTAGAGGATCGAGCAGCCGTCGGCGGCGAGCTTGCGCAAGCTCACGAACAGCTTTTGCACCGCCTGCGGCGTGAGCACCGAGGTCGGCTCATCCAAGATCAACAACTGCGGCTCGCTCAACAACGCCCGCACGATCTCGACGCGCTGCCGCTCGCCGACCGAGAGCGTGTGGACGGGCCGCAACGGATCGACGGGCAACCCGTAGTCTGCACCGACCTGGCGCATGCGCTCGGTGACCTTCGCGAGCGTGAACGCCTCGGGCAAACCGAGCCAGACGTTTTCAGCGGCCGAGAGCGTGTCGAACAGCGAGAAGTGCTGGAACACCATCGCGATGCCGAGGGCCCGCGCTTGTTGCGGGCTGCGCACGCTCAGCGTCTTGCCGTTCCAACTCAGCGTGCCGGCATCGGGATGGACCGCGCCGTAGATGATTTTCATCAACGTCGACTTGCCAGCCCCGTTCTCGCCGAGAACCGCGTGGATTTCTCCGGGGGCGACTTCGAGATCGACGCTGTCGTTTGCGACGACGCCGGGATAGCGCTTCGTGATTCCTTGCAGAGCGAGACGCGGGTACATCGGTTTTCCGGCGCGCGCGCATTGAGGACCAGCAGAACGCACGCCGACCCGAGTTTGGATCGGCGTCGATTTCAATGCTATTTCGAACCTGTCTCGCGCGCTGCTTCGTTCACACTGCAAAATCCAGTGATTTCGCGCAGCTCGGTGTCAGATCGGCAGAGGTTCGATCGGCCCGGCAGCGCGGTCGGAGGCTTGGCCGGATTCGTTCGGCGTCTGCTGAACGTGCCGTGCCGCGAGCTGGCGCTGAATCTCGGTGTGCTTCT
>Ga0193752_1001794_pt1 | contig 17237 bp, 16 predicted proteins | sample H1c1metaG_FD_144924 | JGI IMG/M metagenome (GOLD analysis project Ga0193752, IMG submission 144924) | Soil microbial communities from a riparian zone of the East river system, Colorado, United States - H1c1 | ecosystem: Environmental > Terrestrial > Soil > Riparian zone | place: USA: East River... | reverse complement strand
GTTCGTGACACCTAGCGGCCCGGCCGGTCAAGTTCCCACTGATACCATCATCCTTTGCGATGCCCGCGGAAACACTGCCATAGGCACGACGGATTCGACCGCGCGCGCCCTGATGATCGACAGAACCGGCCGCTCGCACGTTACGCGCACCAAGTCTGTCATCACTGACCTGATCACGGCGAATGCTGCCCTCGCCTGCCCGTAAGCCCACGGAGTCTTCGATGCCTCGTCTTCAGTTTACTCGTCGCTTACAAAAGGGCTTCAGCCTAGTCGAAGTGCTGGTCGCACTCGTCGTGCTGTCGGTGGGCATGTTGGGCATTGCCGGTTTGTACGTCATCACGCTGCGATCCGGTGGTAGCGCGATTGCCCGCACGCAAGCCGTCAGTCTCGCAAACGATATCGCCGATCGAATTCGAGCGAACCGGTTGGCGACAACTGCCTACAACACTCCGGGAACTCCGGTGAATAACAGCTGCGTCGGCGGCACTGTTAATTGCACCCGCGCACAGATGGCGGCCGAAGATTTGTGGCAGTGGAATCAGCAGATTCAGGCAGCTCTACCGGGCTCGCCGTCGGGCAGCATCGTTGTAGTCCAAGGCGCGCCAGTGAATGCTAACAACATGCGCACACCTAGCAGGTACACGATTACGGTTAGTTGGAGCGACATCGACGCGACGACGCTGTCCCATGTTGTGGTGATTGAAGTATGAAAACGACATTGTCTGACGGCACTCCTCGAGCGGTGGGCGGCTTCAGCTTGATTGAAGTCATGGTGGCGATGGTCATCGGCTTGGTGCTGGTGGCCGGCGCGATGCAGGTCTACATCAATAGCCGTGCGACGTACACGGTGAATGAAACTAGCGCGCGTTTACAGGAAACGGCTCGTTACGCTTTGAGCGTCATGGAGCCGGACATCCGCATGGCCGGCTATTGGGGCGTTGCCAAAGAAGCCAACATGGTGGATGGCTGGCAGCCTCAATTGCCTACGGTCACTTTGCCTGTGCCAACTCAGATTACGACCGAGTGCGGTTTCAACTATGCGGTCGATTTGTCACGGCCAGTGCAGGGCTCCAACAACGCCTTTGCTTTGGGCGTGGCGCCAATTACCAACTGCAACACTCTCAACAATAATCCACGCCAATCCTCGGACACTTTAACTGTGCGTCACGCCTCTGCCGTGTACACACCGCCGGGTGCCAATCCCCGATATCACCTCTGCTCGAACCGGGGTGGCGGCAGTTTATTGGCAGCAGACCAGGCCGCAGCTTCGTGCGTAGTGCCCAATCTATTGAGCGACTTTAAGGTGACCGGTTATTACGTCAGTAACGATTCGAGCGCGAACGCCGGCGGTAATGGCGTCCCTTCGCTGCGCTACATGGATCTGCAGACGGGTGCCGTTCCAGGCTTCACCGACGTCGAAGTTATTCAAGGCGTCGAAGACCTGCAGGTGCAGATTGGTTTCGAGCCGAATTTCACAGCCGCCACCTCGAGTGCGCCGCGACAGCACTGCGGCATGGCCCGCTACTACGTCAATCCGAACGGCCCGATGCCAGCGGGTGCGACGAGCGCTCAAGCCGTATCGGTCCGAGTTTGGCTGTTAGTACGAGCCGATACTGCGGAAGGAGGCTTCGTTGATGGCCGTCTCTATCAGTACGCCGATCGTCTCGCGGCGACCGGTGTTACTTCGGATTTGGCCACCGCTGGCTCCGCTGGCCGTGCATATCGCCCCTCCGGTAATGCTCAACTGGCGCCTTTCAGGCGCCTACTAGTTTCGCGCACTTTCCAGCTCCGGAACGCCGAAGGTACCGAGAGCTACGCGAACGGTGTAGCTAATCCGTGCCCTTAAGTTACGCGCCAAATTGAATAGAGTTGCCACTGCAATGCGAACCATGACCAACAAATCCACCCAAAAAGGCGCAGCGCTGATCGTCGGCATGATCTTGTTGATGGTGCTCACGCTGCTAGCTGTTGCGGGCATGAACACTGCCAGCATGGAATTCATGATGGCCGGTAATAATCAATATCGCAGCCGCGCATTCCAAGCAGCTGAAGCAGGTATCGATCAGGCCTACTCGAACGCGCCATTGGTGCCGACGAAAGGTTACAGCGCGGTCATGGCCAATACATTCCCGAGCACCGATTCATATCGCGCCGTCGTCATCCCTGTTGTCGCAAATGTCGCCACGCAGGAGCCGCTCAACATGAACGTGCCCGGATCGAGCAGCGAACAATTTAAGGCTTGGCACTTCCGCATCGACAGCACCGGATCCGCCGCACGCGGCTCGAGCTCGACGCAGACGCAAGAGCTCTATGTCATCTCAACTTCGGTCGGCGCGATACCCGTCGTGCTGCCGTGCGCCGCGGACCCTTGCGCTCTATAGCGCAGGCCGCATTCGAATTTAGAAACTCGATTGAAACGAAAGATCGCAGAGGACTTCATATGAGTTCGCACCGTTCACACCGCATCGCGCATATCATCGGCGCCTGTTTGATGACAGGCGTCATGGGTAGCGCGGCACTGGCCGACGACACCGAAATTTTCTTCGGGCAAATCGGCAACAATACGACGCCCAACATTCTGCTGATCATCGACACGTCAGGAAGTATGAATGAGACGGCTGGCACTACCCACCTCCCATACGTCCCGACAACTATCTATCCAGATAGTCCAACCGACACTAATTGCGATAATGACAAGATCTACTATGTCAGTTCCTCGACAGTCCCTAGTTCGTGCTCCAGTCTCTCCTACATCCAGCTCACTGGAGGCAATTTCAGCGCTACCAATCCGCGCGAGATAAAGTGCAAACGCGCCGTCGATGCGCTCGCCTGGGGCGGAACTGCAACTGGACCAGGCTTTTATTCGGATCGGTTTATCCGTTGGCGCGGACAAGGTAACAGCCGTACTTGGCAAGCGAGCCTGAACAATCCAAGCGGAGGGACCATCGCGACGGACGTAGAGTGCGTAGGTGATGAAGGCACGCATGGCGACACAGCAGCTTCTAGCGCCAAATGGCCGCGATCCGGTAACGCTTCGCAGGATCCTGGTCGCTGGACGTCTACCAACACGCAATCTTGGTGGACAGTGGCCGGCAATGCCGGCATCAGTCGCACGCTTTACAGTCCCAATTACATTCGCTATGTGGCGAATGGTTCGCAAGACGTTCAGACGCGCATGGAAGTCGTGAAGGCGGCAGCGGCAAGCTTCATCGATTCGTTGCCGGACGTTAACCTCGGCGTTATGCGGTACAGCGCGAATAGCGCGACTTACGTCACCGATAACACTGCAGCAGCGGGTGGCATGGTGATGTCCCGTATATCGCCATTGGATGCCAAGCGTGCTGATCTGAAAGCGCGAATCACCGGGACTACCGGCACTCCTGCGAACGACAAGGACTACAAGCCCTTTGGTTGGACCCCCCTTTCCGAAACCCTATTCGAGGCGTATCAGTACTACCGGGGCGGTGCCGTCACCTATGGCCGGACGTCACGGCGGTGTATTAACGTCCCGAACGAAGGCAATGGCGCCACGGGAAATTGCGCATCAGCAGCAGACTTGGTGCTAACCGAAAGCGACCCGCTTTCACGCACTGGCAGCACCTATAACAGCCCGATCACACAATCGTGCCAGAAGAATTACGTCATCTTTCTGACCGATGGCTTGCCCACTCAGGACACAGATGTTGAAACTACCCATAAAAACAACAGCACGGTGTTGCCGAATTTCGCCTCCCTCGGCGGGAACTGCCTGACTACAGATCCTTATACCGGTGCTGGGGGTGCCGATTCGGGTCGATGTCTCGGCGCGCTTGCCCAGTACATGCATACCGCTGATCTGCGGAGCACGCTGGCAGAGGACCAGACTGTCACCACTCACTTCATTGGCTTCGGTGCCGAATTCGCCGGCAATCTGAGTGCTGCCTTTAGCTATCTTTCGACTGCCGCGTCCCAGGGCGGCGGCCAGGCCTATAAAGCGGGCGACGTCACGCAGCTGTCGGCTGCTTTCAATGCCATCTCAAACACCATCTTCCAGAACAGCGCGACCTTTACTTCGCCCTCTGTTTCGGTCAACGCGTTCAATCGCACGCAAACATTGAACGACATTTACGTCTCCGTGTTTCAACCTGCCGGCAGTGCTCATTGGCCGGGCAACGTGAAGAAGTATCGCGTTGTTAACAATCAAGTTGTCGACCAAAACGGCGCGGCGGCTGTAAGCGCTACGACGGGTCTATTTACGGATGCCTCGCAGAGTTACTGGTCTGCAACTGTCGATGGCGCGAGCGTGATATCAGGCGGCGCGGCGTCCAAGATCAAGTCGCCATCGTCGACCGAGCGTAAGATCTACACATACCTTGGCGCTGACCCAACCGCGCCTATACCGTTGAGCGTTTCAGTCGACAAGTCGAATGGCGCATTGACGCCCGCAGTGCTCGGCATCGGCGCCGCCGGCGATCCGACAAAAGACGATCTGCTCGATTGGGCGCGCGGCGTAGACATCAACGACGATGATGGCGACACCATCAAAACCGAACAACGATTCGCCATGGGCGATCCGGTGCACAGTCAACCCGCTGTGGTGATCTATGGCGGCACGGAAGCTGTTCCCAATATGGACGATGCGGTCGTGTACGCAGTCACCAACGATGGCTACCTGCACGCTTTCAACGTGTCGGATGGCGTTGAGCGTTGGTCTTTCATTCCTCAGGAAATCTTGCCGGATTTGGTAAAGCTCTTCAAGGACGATCCGGTCTCGGAAAAGCATTATTCGCTCGACGGTGAAATCCGCGTCCTGAAGTACGATACCAATGGCGATGGCATCGTGAATGCAGCGTCAGCAGATCGCGTGTTCCTATACTTCGGTCAAGGCCGGGGGGGTAACCGTTACTATGCGCTCGAAGTCACAGACAAGGACGTGCCCAAGATGATGTGGACGCTCGACTCAACGGATCTGCCGGGCGTGGGCCAGGCTTGGTCGCCTCCAACTATATCTCGCGTAAAAGTCGGCGGCGCTACGCAGAATGCACAGGAATACGTACTGATTTTCGGCGGCGGGTACGACCCCGTCGAAGATGCGGCTGCGGGGTTCCATGCAGCGGACACCATGGGCAATCGCATTTTTATGGTCGATGCGGTGAAGGGCAATTTGCTATGGCGTGCGGGGCCTGACGCGCCACCTGTCGCGGACCCGGCTGTGGGTGCAAAAATTCTATCGCGCATGAGTCACGCAATCCCGAGTCGCGTAAGCGTGCTAGATCTGAATGGCGATAGTTATAGCGATCGCATGTATGTCGGCGACATGGGCGGCCAGTTATGGCGCTTCGACATCACTAACGGGAACACGGCAAACACTCTTGTCGCTGGCGGCGTGATTGCTTCGCTCGGCGCCAAAGATGTGACTCCGAACGCGACCAATGCACGTCGGTTCTACAACGCGCCGGACGTCTCGACGTTGACGTTTAACGATCGTGGACCGGTGCAACACATTGGCATCGGATCCGGATATCGCGGCCATCCGCTCGACACCGGTATTCAGGATCGTTTCTATTCGATCCGCGATATCACAAAGCCGTTCTCGGCGATGACGCAAACGGAGTTCAACAACCTTACCCTCATCACGGATGCCACAGTCACGGATGTGACGACCGACGCAAACGCGACCATCGGCTCGAACTCAGTGGGCTGGAAAATTGATCTGCGCTCCGGTCCCACCACTTGGGTAGGTGAGAAGGTGCTGGCCACTTCCACGACGTTGAATGGCACTGTGCTGTTCTCTACGTACACGCCGAGCGTAGTTGCCGCAGTAGATTCTTGTGGGCCGAGCACCGGCCAGAATCGACTGTATGCTGTCAATGCGTACAACGGTGCGCCCGCGGTCGAGCGCGATGGTGTTGCCGGTCTCACCACAGCGGATCGCAGCACCGTTATTGCGATTAGCGGTATCGCTCCGGAACTGTCCTTCTTGTTCCTACCACCGGTGGGAGGCTCGAGCAGCAGCAGCTCGAGTTCCGGCTCCAGCTCCAGCTCCAGCAGTGGCAGCACAAGCTCGGGCGCCTCCGGCTCTAGCGGCTCTTCATCCGGCTCTAGCAGCAGCGGCTCGTCCGGTGCGAGCAGCAGCTCGAGCGGCAGCACGAGCAGCAGCTCGGGAAGTAGCTCCAGCAGCGGTTCGGGCAGCAGTAGCGGAGGCCTCGTCTGCTTGATCGGTAATCAGTTGTTCGGTCCGCCGCTCTGCCCTGCTATTGATCTTCGCACCAAGACTCTGTGGCGCGAATCGGACGCGAAGTAATCTATCGGCCGGCGCTTGGTCACAAGCGCCGGCTCCACACTTCAGAGAACACTCGCATGACCCTCAAAGGCAAAACTTCTGGCTTCACCCTCGTGGAACTGATGGTCACGGTGGCGATCGTTGCGTTGCTATCGACGATCTCGATCAGTAGTTATCGTCGCTATCTAATGCGCACTAATCGCACTGAGGCCACCGCCGCGTTACTTCAAATTCAGGTAGGACAAGAAAAGTTTTACCTGCAAAACAACTCCTATGCGTCAAACGCCAACATCACGACCGCGGCCCCAACAGGCCTTGGTTTAGTCAGTGTGACGACGCTGCCTGGCGGGTATTACACGCTTGCTATCACCTCCACGAACCTGGCGAATGGTTACACCGTCACAGCAACTCCGGTGAGCGGCAAGGGCCAGGCGCAGGACGCCGAGTGCACAGTTTTCTCCGTCGACCAAACCGGTCGCAAGACGGCATTGGGTGGCAGCACCGATACCACCGCGAAATGCTGGAAATAGCCGATCGTTTTTCTAAGAGCCGTCTCATTGCAATGATGTAAGCGCCCGCCGACGACGCTTTGAGTGTCGCCACACCCCAACAGTGGCGAGACATAAGCTTTATCCCCGCTCGTTGATCGAGTATTCTTCGCGCTCGACTCGCGTCTAGCGTTGTCTCAATGGATAGGCTCAATAGATATCAGGCGAGATAGGGCTAAACCCCAACCGGATGTACTGCGGTCATCAGGATAAGAGTTGAAGAACAAATTTGGCTTTCGTCATTCGACCCAGAAGAAGGGGATTACTACATGAAGACAACCTTTGCTACGACCTTGAAAGTGGGCGCTGCTGCGCTGTTCCTCGTAACCGCTGCCGGTTGCGTGTCGCAGAAGTCGGTGGATGAAGCTCGCGCCGTTGCCGATCGCGCTGTGCAAGACGCCGCCGCCGCTAAGGGCGCCGCCGATGCCGCGAATAACAATGCGAACTCTGCCAAGACGGCTGCTGCTGCGGCTCAAAGCACTGCTAATCAAGCACTGCAAGCTGCGCAAGCTAGCCAAGCCTGCTGCGATGCGACCAACGAAAAGATCGATCGCATGTTCAAGAAGTCGGTTTCGAAGTAATTCGACCGAATATCGGTCGGGCAGCCGATCGAAACGAACAGACGCCGCGGTTTACCGCGGCGTCTGTTCGTTTGTGGTGTGCCAAAACCCTGTGAGGAGTACCAGGCGAGAAATTACTAGCGAAGATTTTTTTAGCGCACTTCGACAGTGCGCGAGACGTCGAGCTCGGCTCCCTTTAGGAGCCTCGCACCGCTCGAGCTAGTCTCACTCGTGACCATCGGCTCGGCCACTCCCGATGCTTTACGAAAAATGCTTTCTGCCTGTGCCCAATCGATCCGGGTCATTCCGTTTTCTCGATCACGGGTAGCCGCGACTAGCATCCGAGTCACGTTTGTAAGGCTCTGCGCCTCTGGATCGCCTTCCATTTGCGGATGGACTTCCATATATAGCTTGTCGCCTTGCCAGCCTGCCTTATTCGGTTGATGCATGATGCGCACAGGCGTCTTGACGGGGACCATAGCGAAAAAGCGCTCGATATCCTCAGGGAACATTCGAATGCAGCCATGCGTCACGGGCATCCCGACAGCGATTGGCTTGTTGGTGCCATGAATAAGATAAGCGCCGCCCGGAATGTCCAACCGCATCGCGTATTCGCCTAACGGATTGTCGGGACCGGGAGGCACGACTTTAGGGAGCGGATCCCCTTCTTCCTCGTGTTCGCGGCGCACGGATTCAGGTGGATACCAAGACGGTTTGACGCGCTTATCGACAATTCGCGTGAGCCCGAGCGGCGTTGTCCAATCCATCTTGCCCACACTGATCGGATATGTCACGACTACCGCAGGGTCGCCTTTCTTGGGGATCGGATAATAGTAAAGGCGGTGCTCAGGCAGATTGATCACAATGCCGACACGCGGAGCTTCGGGCAGGATGAATCGCGCAGGAATCGTCACCTGCGTTCCGCTGCCAGGCAGCCATGGATTCACACCCGGATTCGCCCTAACGATTTCCTCGTAGCCTATGCCATGTCGACGACCCAATTCACCCAAAGTGTCTTCGTATTTTGCGGTAATAACTTGGGTCTCGCCGACTACCGCATCTTGCGGGCCGGGCAATGGGAACGAATTAGCGAGTACGGCTGAGGATACGAGGGTCGCAATGACCGTCGCGGCGCAAAGTGCCGAGGCTGCAGGCGAGAAGTTGAAAATCCGAACCATTCAGGGATGGTGACGCAAACTGCAGCGTTTGCAAAGCTGCCGAGTGTCCTACAGGCGAATTAAAGAGACGCGATCTGCGCTGGCTGGCTCTCGTTGGGTTGCGCAGCCAGCAATGCCGTAATTTGGTGGGGAACTCCGCGGCGAGCTTCGATCATCGCCACCCGCAGCGCATTGCCGAATGAATAGGCATCTGCGGATCCGTGACTCTTGATGACGACGCCATTCAATCCGACCATGCTCGCGCCATTGTGCTCGCGCGGATCAACCAGTTTCTTGAAGCCCTGCAGTGCGGGCAGCGCGAAAAGCAGGGAAATTTTTCGGAAAATATTGCGCGTAAATTCGGCTTTCAAAGCGCCATAGAACATCGTCGCGGCGCCCTCCATCGTCTTTAGGGCTACGTTGCCGGTAAAGCCATCCGTCACAACCACGTCGACTTCGCCGCCGAAAATGTCATTGCCTTCGACGAAGCCAATGTAGTTCAGGGTACTCGCCCCAAGCAACTTATGCGCAAGCTGCACGATTTCGTTGCCCTTGATGTCTTCCTCGCCGATGTTGAGCAAGCCCACTTTAGGACGTTCGTCGCCGTGCAAGTCTCGCGCAATGACGGTGCCCATCACTGCGAAATGCAGTAGATGTTCAGGGATGCAGTCAGCATTTGCGCCTAGGTCCAACATGACAGTATGTCCGCCACGCGCGGGAATGCGGGACACCATGGCTGGTCGATCGATGCCGGGCAAAGTCTTTAACACAAAACGAGCAGTGGCCATCAGGGCACCCGTGTTGCCGGCGCTGACGCAAGCCTGGGCTTCGCCTGCTTTCACGCTGTCGATTGCTATGCGCATCGACGATTTCTTCTTCTTGCGCAGCGCGTCTTGTGGCCGCTCATTCATCGCCACTTCTTCGATTGCTTCGCGTAGCTGCAAGCGATCGCCAAATTCCTTTCGATGCGGAGCCAACATGGGTTCAAGAACGTCAGCGCGCCCAACCATGAGGACACGCATGTCGGAATCGCGACGCAACGCGGCCAAGGAAGCTGGAACCGTAACGATTGGGCCGTGATCGCCGCCCATGGCATCGACAGCCACGGTCACAAAGGATTGACCGTTGGAACTCGTCAGAGGAGACGCTGCGGCTGAATTGCCGCCAGTCACGTCAAGAGCGGTTGTCGCGGCTGGAGTTTGGGTGCTCAAACTGATTCACCGCATGATTGCGCCGATCGCCGGCGCGCCGCAGGACTTCGAAAGCTCCGGCTAGCGCCGGAGCTGGCGCAAACCATCAACCCTTCGGTTCTTCTTCGCGGGTTTCGATCACTTTCTTGCCGCGATAGAAGCCATCGGGAGAAATGCGATGACGCGTATGCGTTTCGCCGGATGTCGCTTCGATCGACAATGCCGGACCTTTCAGGTGATCGTGCGAACGATGCATGCCACGCTTCGACGGGGTCTTGCGGCTCTTTTGAACTGCCATGATTGCAACTCGACTTAAGTTAGTAATCCAATTGATGCAGTCGATTGGCGACTGCATTGTCCGACTAAATCCTACCGGTCCTTATTCAATCCCGGCCTTTGTTCATCAACTCGCGCAGATTCGCAAACGGATGCTGAGTTTCTACACGCGCTTCTGCCGCCGCAACTTTCTTCTCAGCACTCGGTTCGACGTCCGTCAGCGACACCGCCGCGCACGCTTCAGAGGTATGCAGCGGCACTAACGGCACCGCCAACAACAATTGCTCTTCCACCAACAAAGCCAAATCGAAGCGCGACGCGTCGGCTACCACCGCATCCTGCGTCTCCGCCAATTCGTCCAGCTCCGTATCGGACTTCGAGATCACGACATCAAACTCATCGTCGATCGGCACATCGACCGGTCGCAAACAGCGCTGGCACGTCGTTCGAAGCTGGGCAGTGACGCTACCTGCAATTGCCACACGTGGTCCCAGCATATGAAAGCGAGCGACCAGGCTCGGCTCCGTTCCTACTTCCGCAGCCATCCCACTCAATCGAGGCAATTCTGCGAACGTAAACTTCCGGCGAATTGTGCCGCCTCGCGCTGCGAGCTGCATCGCATCGACTAATTCCTCTATATGTTGCGGACGGCCGGACGACATGGGGCGCGTATAATAGGGATCGACCTCCCACGTGTCAAAACAAACGGCGCTCAAAATTCACGTTTTCTTTCAACGGTATAACCCTCTCAGAACGCCTTCTTCCCATCCCCGCCTGTCGGGGAAAACGGCATACCCAAGCCCCAGCTACAGATCCCCACGAGATGACCACAAGCCCAGCGTACCCCCAGCTAGTCCTCGCCTCGACCTCCAAGTACCGCAGAGCACTCTTGGAGAGACTCCAGCTTCCATTTATGGTCAATGGTTCCCTGGTGGACGAGACCCCACTTCCCAATGAAGACGCCATTTCGCTAGTGCACCGATTAGCCCGTGCAAAAGCCGAGGCCGTAGCCGATCGGTACCCCCAGGCGGTCATTATTGGGTCCGATCAGGCTGCCGTGCGCGGCCGCGTGGTTCTCGGGAAGCCCGGCACCGAGGATCGGTGCGTCGAGCAACTCCGGGATGCTAGCGGCCAGCGAGTCGTATTCCATACCGGGGTGCACATTATCGACCCGAGGAATCGCCGCCATGAAGCGCACATCGACACCACGACAGTTCATTTTCGTCCGCTCAGCGATGCCGAGATTCGCAGCTACGTTGCCCGCGATCAGCCGCTCGATTGTGCGGGTGGATTCAAGGTGGAAACGCTCGGTGTCACGCTCTTCGAGCGGATCGAATCGCAGGACCCGACGGGGCTCATTGGTCTGCCGCTGATCTGGCTGTCGAGCGCGCTGCGTCGCGCAGGCTTTCAATTGCCTTAAAGACTGAACGCTAACGCGATCGCTTTGCGGTCGCCGAACGCAGGGACTGAAGCACGGCTTCCAATTCTGGATCGAGCGGCGCCGTTGCCAAAAATGCCTTTCCCGTTCCGGGATGAGTAAATCCTAGGGTATGCGCATGCAGAAACATGCGACGCAACCCAAATTCCCTAAGCGCTTCATTGCCGGCCTTGTCGCCATATTTTTCGTCGCCGGCCACTGGATGACCGGCATACGCAGCGTGCACGCGAATTTGGTGCGTGCGGCCGGTACCGATGCTGACGTCCATCAATGTCGCGCGTTTGCCGAATTTCTCGAAAGGTTGGAAGACACTAAGTGCCGACTGCCCTTCCGCGTGCACTCGCACCATCCGCTCGCCTCCCTGCTTCTGATTCGTTTTGAGCGGCATGTCGAGCGTCTTCTTGCCGAGCGACCATTGACCGTTTACCAGGGCGAAATAGCGCTTATCCATTTCGCGCTCCCGTAACCTGGCGTGCAGTTCACGAAGCGCCGAGCGGCGTTTGGCGATCAATAAGCAACCGCTCGTTTCACGATCCAAACGATGCACGAGTTCCAATTCCTTGAGCGTCGGACGCGCGGCTCGAAGCGCTTCAATGACGCCATGCGCAAGACCGCTCCCTCCATGGACGGCGACGCCTGCGGGTTTGTTAAGTACTAATAGGTAGTCGTCTTCAAAGACAATGGCTTGTTCGAGATATGACTGCAGTGACCGCGAAGGGGGCGGCGCCATCTCAACGTCGTCGTCGACTTCGACACGAATCGGAGGAATGCGAACCTTTTCGCCTGCCGCCAGTCTGTGCTCTGGCTTCGCGCGCTTGCCGTTCACACGAACTTCGCCCCGTCTCAGGAGTCTGTAAATGCGGCTTTTTGGCACCTTTCTGAACAATCGCATCAAAAAATTATCGAGCCGTTGGCCTGCGTCGCCTTCCTCGGCAATGCGAAAGCTGACCTTCGGGCCCGCTTCGGCCGACGTCCCCGTTTCGTCTTTCTGTGCTTGGTCCGACATGAATTAGGTTGGTTGTTTGCGAGATATCGCGCGGTTGAACGCGCAAAGATTGCGTAAGCCGTTGATTGCAAAAAGGTGAGCTGCTACCATTCGATCTGGTTTTCAGTCCTTTGCAATCGGCCGGCCGGTCTTTCGAAGACGGCTAGCGCAAATTGCTAGGACACAACGCGATGATTCATCGATTCCAGTGCCCACATCGGTCGCACGCAGCGGCGGCTAGCACGTAAGTCCACTGCATACGCACCGCATCGTCACCCGGGTCGAAAGTCAGCGCATCTTAGTTGGTTCCGTGCGCGTCTGTCTTAAACACCGTCTTCGGGGTATCCCCAAGACTCGCTGGCAGTCACGCAAGAACCATCGCTCGACCGTTTGGGACACCAGTGCTCGACCTGCAACTCGGGTTCGAGGCTGGGGCCGGACGCTACGGGCGGACTCCTTGAGACCAGGCAGGATAAAGTTGCAGCGATTCGGCCTCGCCAGTCGCTGCCTAGATCAAGACATGATCAGTCAGATGATCAAACGTATGATCGAGCACGTGATCGCTTTCGCGATCGCCGGCGCGCCGCCGTTCGCGGCCGCTACTCTTACATCCTTTCCTTCGTCGCTGGCGCCCGCTGTGCGTCGTTCCGCGGTCCCCTATTTGAAATTAGCAGGGGCACATGAAACGAATGCTCGTCAATGCAACTCAAGAAGAAGAGTTGCGCGTTGCACTGGTTGATGGACAAAGACTCTACGACTTAGACATCGAAGTTCCTTCTCGCGAACAACGCAAATCCAACGTCTACAAAGGCCGCATTACTCGCGTCGAGCCCAGCCTCGAAGCGTGCTTTGTCGAATACGGCGCCGATCGTCACGGCTTCCTCCCGCTGAAAGAGGTCTCTAAGGAGTACTTTAAGGGTCAGTCGCAGGGTGGCCGATTCAACATCAAGGAATTGCTGGAAGAAGGCCAGGAACTTCTAGTTCAAGTTGAAAAAGAGGAGCGCGGCAACAAAGGCGCAGCCCTCACCACGTTTATCAGCTTGGCGGGCCGTTTTCTCGTCTTGATGCCCAACAACCCGCGTGCAGGAGGCGTTTCCCGTCGTATCGAGGGCGAGGATCGGGACCAACTACGCGAAGCACTGGACAACATCCAAATCCCGGACGGCATGGGCGCTATCGTGCGTACTGCCGGCGTTGGTCGGAGCGCTGAAGAGCTGCAATGGGACGTCACGAATTTGCAGGAGGTTTGGAAAGCGATTTCCGCCGCCGCTGAAGGCCGCCCTGCCCCATTTCTGATTTACCAGGAATCCAAGGCCATCATCCGCGCGCTGCGCGATTATCTGTCCGACGACATTGGCGAAATCCTGATCGATAGCCGCGAGATTTTCACGGAAGCGCAGGAATATATGTCGCGCTTTGTGCCAGGAAATATTCGTAAGCTAAAGTTTTACGAAGATGACGTGCCGCTGTTCACGCGGTACCAAATTGAGAACCAAATCGAGTCCGCACATCGGCACACTGTGACGCTTCCGTCCGGTGGCGCTATCGTGATCGATCCGACGGAAGCACTTGTGTCGATCGACATCAACTCGGCGCGTGCGACACGCGGTGCAGATATCGAAACCACCGCGACCAACACTAATCTTGAAGCTGCCGACGAAATTGCGCGCCAACTGCGGCTTCGCGATATCGGCGGGTTGATCGTCATCGACTTCATCGACATGGAGTCCACCAAGAATCAGCGTGCGGTCGAAGATCGACTGCGGGATGCCGTCAAGCAAGATCGCGCCCGCATTCAGATCGGTCGTCTTTCGCGCTTCGGACTGCTCGAGATGTCGCGCCAACGTCTGCGGCCGTCAATCTCGGAAGCGACCAATATCACGTGTCCGCGCTGCACCGGCCAAGGCACGATTCGCGGTGTCGATTCGATGGCGCTGGCTTGCGACGTACCTCATCAACGAAAAGCGCGAATGGCTCCACAACGTGCAGAACAAGAGCACTGTGCAAATCGTAATCGTGCCGAATCGATATCTTGAAACGCCCGCTTACGACATTCGCCGCATACGCGACGATGAGTCAGGTCTGACGGAAAATGCTAGTCAAAGCCATTTGATCGCGACGCAGCCGATTGTTCCCGTTGACACCATCGGCAACCGCGATGAAAAGCCGCAGGCGCCAGCACCTTTAGTGACGGCCATTACGCCTACCGCACCGGTGCCGCTCAGCACCGAGCAAGAATCGGCCGCACCACCGGTCGCGCCCGTCGAAGTGCCGCAAATTGGCATTCTTGTCCGCCTATGGCGCTTCTTCTTCGGTGGCGTAGGACAGACGCCCGATAAGCCGGCTGCGCCAGAGCCACAGCGTCCAGATCGCAGTCGCCAACGTAGTTCGCAGGGAAATCGCGATCACGACCGGCATCGCGACAGTCGTGGTAGTCGGGACGGTCATCGCGATGGCATGCGTCGCGACCGCGGCGATCGCGATCGCAATCGTCCACGCGATCAGGCGTCCAAAGAACCTCGGCGCGATGGACAGCGCGATTTGGCTGAGCGTAAACAACGGCCGGAACGTGAAAAGGAAGTCCGACCCGCTCAGGCTCCAGGTTTGCAACCGGCGCAAGTACACGCACACGCGCCCGCTCCTACCGCTCTCGATGCCACAGTTCAGGGTGATGCGCCACGACCTGAGCGCGAAGGTCGCGATCAAGAGCGCGGTGGGCGTTCTCGCCGTGGTCGACGCCGTCGCGGCGGTCGTGGGAGAAGTGACGAAGCTCGCGGCAATGCCGACGGAGCCGCTCCATCTGAGGGTAATTTTAGTGCTGACGGTGGAGATCGTGCCGAGCAGTCCGCAGCGGCGGCCCAAAGCACCTCGCCCATTCCCGCTCCCTCGCAACATAGCTTCGAAATGCCGCAACAAGAATCGCATCGCGAGGAGCGCCATGAAGCGCACTCTGCCGACTCGAGTTCACCGGCCGCTTCGGAAGCGCGTCCGCAAGAACCGAAGGCACCGGATTCTCGGGCCAATCAGTCATTCCACTTTGAACCCACGCGGAGTTCCAGTGAACCCGGCAAGACCTACACTGTTTGGTCTTCGGGTGCGGACGGACCCGGCGGCAATCGTGAAGATTAAGACCCGCTTGCGAGCCTGAATCAGCTGCGACCGAGATGCGCCACGCGCATCTCGGTTAGCGGCAGATTTTCGTGCGATCGTAGTTCGCACAGCAATCCTTGCGACGCAAGCTCAAGCAAGTCGAGTACTTCTTCGAATCCCTTGGAGCCGCCGTAATAGGGGTCGGGCACTTCGCGTGCATAGGCTTCCGGCGCGAATTCCATTACTAGTTTGATGCGCGATCGATACTGATCGGGTGCGCGACGCTGTAACAAATCGAGATTATCGCGATCCATCGCCAGGATCAGATCGAAGCGCTCAAAATCGTCGTCGCGGATCGCACGCGCACGCAATCTCGATAGATCGATGCCGCGGCGACTAGCGGCCGCAATAGCTCTTCGATCCGGCGCTTCGCCTACGTGGTAGTCGTGCGTGCCCGCAGAATCGACTTCCACCTCGAATCCCACATGGTCGCGAACGAGCTCGCGTCGCAAAACGCCTTCCGCCGTGGGTGAGCGGCAGATATTTCCCATACAGACGAACAGCACTCGGAAGTCGTTCATAGTCGTTTTACTTTTTTGGAATAGGAGGAGCGTCACCGGCGGCGCATTGTGGAGTTGCGCATCTAGAGGTGCAACATAGAATTGCTTGAACCTGGATGCCATTGCTGTCTACGACGAACCCCTACAACAGCAGTGGGGAATGCATTCTTCACACGCAACTTTAAGCGGCACCGCGAAGTCACGCATCGTGCAGCGATAAGATTTACACAACCGTATAACGGCTAGCTTGACTTGGTCTCGACAGCGCATGCCTGGGGTTTATTCGACATGGATCTTGAGTCGCATACTTTTAAAATAGGCGATCGCGTGCGCGCGCTCAGACGACCCGCCTTTCCCGAAGGCACAGTCGTAGAGCTTTTGGCTGGTGGTTTTTTATTAGTGCGCTGGGGCGGACAGTTGTTGGAGACCGCGCATCACAGCGACGTTGCATCCCTTGCGTTGACTTAAGCGAGCCGACTATCGAGCGCGCGCTGCTCTCGGTGTATGAGTCGGCGCGTAAGCCGGCGCAGGTAATTGCGACAGGGTTGGATTCAATCGTTGAAACGATTCCCTGCTCGACGGCCCTGCTTCGCCCTTCTTGCCTTTATAGATGCCGCATGCGACGAAGATCTCTTCCACGGACTCCGCGTACGTCGACTTCTGTTCCGTCCGTCCGCTTGCCGGATTTTTCCAAAGGTAATCGCACCATCCTTTGCCCTTGGTGGAAGCGATGCGAATTATTTCCTGCGTGAGCTTCTTCCCGTCTACGGACGTCAACTCGTAAACATTTTGGCCGCAACTCTTGGGGTTGGAACCATTGCCGACAGTGACGCCTTGGAAATTGCAGGCCCAAATGTAGTAAGCGCCATCGTTGAATTCACCTGAAGGTAAATTGAAATCGCGCATAGCCTGCTCGCTGCCATGCTGCTTGACGTGTGCAACCGCCTTCTTGACGAGCGCGACAGCTTTGTCGCGTTCCTCCATATGATCGACTTTGAAAATGCCGACGACGTCGACGAGTCGAGCAGCTTCTTCTTCCAACCCTACCGCTGCCCGCGCCGCCTCAGCGACTACCGCGGCGTTGTGCTGCGTTGCGGTATCCATCCCGAGAATCGCGAGGTTGATATCGTCCACGCCCTGGCTCTGCTCTGACGATGCCATCGCGAGAGCA
>Ga0193752_1001793_pt1 | contig 17241 bp, 18 predicted proteins | sample H1c1metaG_FD_144924 | JGI IMG/M metagenome (GOLD analysis project Ga0193752, IMG submission 144924) | Soil microbial communities from a riparian zone of the East river system, Colorado, United States - H1c1 | ecosystem: Environmental > Terrestrial > Soil > Riparian zone | place: USA: East River... | reverse complement strand
GGCTTCGTCGATCTCACCAACCTGCAGCGCCAGATCCTGTATCGCACCGAGAGCGTCGGCCGCGCGAAGGTCGACGAAGCCGCCGCAGCGCTCGCCAGGTTCAATCCAGAAGTTTCAGTGACGGCGCTTCAAAAGCGAGTCGAGGAGAAAGAGCTTCTCGATCTCGTTGCCGGCGTCGATGTCGTGCTCGACTGCAGCGACAACTTCGCCACGCGCCACGCCGTCAATCGCGCCTGCGTGGAGCACCGCAAGCCGCTGGTTTCCGGCGCGGCGATCCGCTTCGACGCACAGCTCATGGTCTTCGACCTGACAAAGGCCGACGCACCCTGCTACGCCTGTCTCTTTCCCGAAGACGGCGAGGTCGAGGAAGTGCAGTGCTCGACGATGGGCGTATTCGCGCCGCTCACAGGCGTCATCGGCGCAATGCAGGCGATGGAGGCAATCAAGCTCGTCGCTGAGGTCGGCGAGCCGGCCAGCGGCCGGCTCCAGGTCTTCGATGCGAAAAGCGCGCAGTGGCGCTCGGTGACGGTGAAAAAGGATCCGGCCTGCGTGGTCTGCGGCTAGGCCAGCAGGTAGCGCCGCTGCGCCGAAAATCCCTCGGCGGGCTTCCTCGAGAATCCTGATTTGGCGTAGTTGTGCAGCGAGCCGACGGCGTAGCGCATCAGCGCCGCGGCGCGGCCGGCCGCGTCGCCGTCGGATGCGGTTCGTAAGGACTGCTTGAGGCTGGCCTCGAAGCGGTCGAAGAATTGGTTCATGCGCACCTGCAGGCGCTCGTGCTCGCCGACCAGCGCATCGCCGGTCATGACGCGCACCATGCCGGGGTTCTTCTCGGCGAAGGCGAGCAGCATCTCGACCAGCTTCTCCGCCTGGCGGCGGCCGTCGGCCTCGTCCTGCGCGATCTGGTTGGCGAGGGTGAAGACCGAGCTCTCGATGAACTCGATCAGGCCTTCGTACATCTGCGCCTTGGAGGCGAAGTGGCGGTACAGCGCCGCCTCGGAGACCTCGAGCTTCCCGGCGAGCGCGGCGGTAGTGATGCGCTCCCATTTCGGCGCCTCGAGCATCTGCGCGAGTGCTTTCAGGATCTCGAGCTTGCGTTCGCCTTTGGCGCGGGGCATCCGGTCAGGTCCTGGACATCACGGCTTAATTCTACTTGGCAGTTCCGTGACCGATGCAATACAGACGTCGACGAAAGGCACGCGCCGCCGGATCGGGCTGACCCAGACCGTGGACATGCCGAGGCGGTGCGCGGTGCGCAGGTTCTCGAGCATGTCGTCGACGAAGGCGCAGCGATGCGGGTCGAGATTGTGCTTGCGCAGCAAATAATGGAAGCCGTGCGATGCCGGCTTGCCGCGGTAACGGGCATCCTCGATGGTGTAGACGCCGTCGAAGTAGCGGCCCAGGCCGATCGCCTTCAGTACCTGGTTGACGTACTGGCGCGGCGCGTTGGAGAACACCAGCTTGGTGCCCGCCAGCCGGGCGAGCGCGTGCTTGAGGGCGTTTTCCCGCACCACCAGGTCGGCGAGCTCGGGGAAGACGTGGGTTTCGGCCAGAAAGCGCCGCGGATGCACCCCGTGGTGGCGCGCCAGCCCCTCCAGGGTAGTGCCGTAGGTCCGCCAGAAACGCTCGCGCATGGCGTTCGCCCCGGCGTCATCGATGCCGAACTCGCGCTTCAGGAACGCGTTGATCTGACCGTGCATCGAGGGGAAGATCCGCGCCCGGGCGTCGTGCAGCGTGTTGTCGAGGTCGAAGATCCACACCCGCCGGGACGGCGGCAGCCGCGAGATTCGCACGTCTAGCTTCCCAACCTACTTGCTTCTTATGAGCGTGCCGACGCCTTCGTCGGTCAAGACTTCGAGCAGGAGCGCATGGGGCACGCGCCCGTCGATGATGTGCACGCTCTTCACGCCGTTGCGGGCGGCGTCGAGCGCCGAGGCGATCTTCGGGATCATGCCGCCCGAGATCACGCCTTTGGAAACCAGCTCGTCGATCTTCTTCGGCGTGAGGCCGGTGAGCAGCTTGCCGTCCTTGTCGAGCACGCCGGGCGTGTTGGTGAGCACCACCAGCTTCTCGGCGCGCAGCACCTCGGCCAGCTTGCCGGCGACGAGGTCGGCATTGATGTTGTAGGTGGTTCCGTCCGCGCCGGTGCCGATCGGCGCCACCACCGGGATGAAGCCGCCCTGCTCGAGCGTGCCGATCACCTGCGGGTCCATCGACTCGATCTCGCCCACCTGGCCGAGGTCGATGCCGCCGTTGTTGTCCTTGGCGGGCAGCAGCATCTTGCGCGCGCGGATGAAGCCGCCGTCCTGGCCGGTCAGGCCGACCGCCTTGCCGCCGGCCTGGTTGATGAGCTCGACCACTTCCTTGTTCACCTGGCCGCCGAGCACCATCTCGACCACGTCCATGGTCTCGCGGTCGGTGACGCGCATGCCCTGGATGAACTCGCCCTTCTTCCCCAGGCGCGCGAGCATCTCCTCGATCTGCGGCCCGCCGCCATGCACCACCACCGGGTTCATGCCGACCACCTTGAGGAGCGCGACGTCGTGCGCGAAGCTCGCCTTCAGCGCGTCGTCGGTCATGGCGTTACCGCCATATTTGACGACGATGGTCTTGCCCTGGAAGCGGCGGATGTAAGGCAGCGCCTCCGCGAGGATGCGCGCCTTGTCCGCCGCTTGGGGTTTGTTGTTGAAGGGGGCGTTCACGCGCCCCCGATACTACCGAAAAACTACTGCATGGTATTACTGGATGAGAATCGGCTTGCGCGCCGCCGCCTGCTTCTTCGGCAGCTTGAGCTCGAGCACGCCGTCCTGGAAGCGGGCCTCGACCGCGGCCTCGTCGACTTCCTGCGGCAGCGTAAACACGCGGCTCACCTTGCCGTACGCGCGCTCGGTGTGGAGCACTCGCTCGTTGTCGGCGACCTTCTCCTGCCTCACCTCGGCTTCCAGCGTGACCTGGGCGCCGTCCACGGAGACGCGGATGTCGTCCTTCTTCACGCCGGGCAGCTCGCCCTTCACCACATAGGCGCCGTTCTTCTCGGCGACGTCGACGCGCAGTCGCGGCAGGACGTCGTTGCGCCCCTCGTACGCCACCGGGCGCACCAGGAAGCCTTTGAAGAAATCGTCGACCAAGTCATTGAACGGGTCGTAGCGGGTAATGCTTGCCATGTCTGGGTTCCTTTCTAAAATCGGTACCCAGCAAGTAGGTGCGGCCAGAGTGATTTCAAGGCCTTGTAATATCCTCCTCGGTCCCTATATGAGCGAGTTCCGCGCACAGGTCGAAGGCGAGAGGGCGTATCTGCTGCGGTATGCGACGCTGCAGCTGCGGGACTCCGCCGCCGCCGAGGACGCGGTGCAGGAGACCCTCCTCGCCGCGCTCGCCGGCGAAGCGGGCTTCGCCGGGCGCTCCAACCTGCGCACCTGGCTCACCGGCATCCTCAAGCACAAGATCGTCGACGCCATCCGGCGGATGAGCCGGGAGCCCACCCTACCCGAAGAAGACTTCGACGCCTTGTTCGACGAGAAGGGGCACTGGATCGAGATGCCGCAGGCCTGGACCGACCCCGACGCCTCGCTCGAGCAGAAGGAGTTCTTCTCGGTGCTGGAGGACTGCCTCGGCAAGCTCCCCGCCAAGACCTCGCAGGCCTTCATGCTGCGCGAACATATGGGCTTCGAGACCGGCGACATCTGTAAGGAACTCGCCATCACCCCGACGCACTGTTGGGTGCTCCTGCACCGCGCTCGCCTGGCGCTGCGGATGTGCCTGGAAATGAACTGGTTCGGCAAGACATGATGCTTTCCTGCAAAGAGGCTTCGCGCCTCGTCTCCCAGGGCCTCGACCGCAACCTCGGCTTCGGCCAGCGGGTCGCCCTGCGCGTGCACCTCGCGATCTGCGACGGCTGCACCAACTTCAAGGACCAAGTCGAGTTCCTGCGTCGGGCGGTAAAGCAGCTTGAGTCCAAACAGTCCTGACAAACGCTGTTCGGGCTGCGGCACGCCTTTTCAATGCGGCGCCGACAAGCCGGGCTGCTGGTGCGAAAGCATGCCGCCGCTGGAGCCGGTGCCGGGAAGGGACTGCCTTTGCCGCGCCTGCCTCGAGCGCGAAATCAAAGAACGTAGCGCGCCAGGTCCTCGTCCTTAGCCAGTTCGCCCAGGCGCTCGTCGACGTACTTTGAGTCGATGGTGATACTGCCGGGGCCGCGCTTGCCGGCGTCGAAGGAGATTTCTTCGAGCAGCTTTTCGAGCACCGTGGAGAGGCGGCGCGCGCCGATGTTCTCGGTCTTCTCGTTGACCAGGAACGCGATCTCGGCGAGGCGCCGGATCGCTTCGCTCTTGAATTCCACCACCAGCCCTTCGGTGGCGAGGAGCGCCTGGTACTGCTTGACCTGGCTCGCGTCGGTGCCGACCAGGATGCGCTCGAAGTCCTCGACCGACAGCGAGTCGAGCTCGACGCGGATCGGGAAGCGGCCCTGCAGCTCCGGGATCAGGTCGGAGGGCTTGGCCATATGGAAGGCGCCAGAGGCGATGAACAGGATGTGGTCGGTCTTCACCATGCCATAGCGAGTCGACACGGTGGTGCCCTCGACCAGCGGCAGGAGGTCGCGCTGCACGCCCTGGCGCGAGACGTCGGCGCCCTGCATCTCCGAGCGGCTGGTGATCTTGTCGATCTCGTCCAGGAACACGATGCCGTTCTGCTCGGCGTTGGCCAGCGCGCGCGTCTTCAGGTCGTCGTCGTTGACCAGGCGCGCGGCCTCTTCCTCGGTGAGCAGCTGCATCGCCTCGCGGATCTTGAGGCGGCGCAGCTTGCGCCGGCCGCTGCCCAGGTTGGACAGCATGCCCTGGATCTGCGAGGTGAGCTCCTCCATGCCGGGGGGCGCGAGGATCTCCATCTGCGGCTGGCCGGCGGCGACCTCGATGTCGATCTCCTTGTCGTCGAGCTCGCCCTCGCGCAGCTTCTTCCTGAACTTCTGCTTGGTCGCGTTCTCCTCGACGTCGGCGCCGCGCGGAGAAGGCAGCAACACCTCCAGGACGCGGTCTTCCGCCGCATCCTGCGCGCGCGTGCGCATGCGGCGCATCGCCTGCTCGCGCGTCTGCTTGACGCTGATCTCGACCAGGTCGCGCACGATCGTGTCGACGTCGCGGCCGACGTAGCCGACCTCGGTGAACTTGGTGGCCTCGACCTTGATGAACGGCGCATCGGCGAGGCGCGCCAGGCGCCGCGCGATCTCGGTCTTGCCGACGCCGGTCGGCCCGATCATCAGGATGTTCTTCGGCGTGATCTCCTGGCGCAGCGGGTCGGCCACCTGCTGGCGGCGCCAGCGGTTGCGCAGCGCGATCGCCACGGCGCGCTTCGCCCGGCCCTGCCCGACGATGTACTTGTCGAGCTCGTGCACGATCTCCTGCGGAGTCATGCCGCTCATAGCGTCTCGATGGAGCGCTGGTGGTTCGTGTAGATGCAAAGGTCGGCGGCGACTGCGAGGGCTTTGTCCACGATGTCTTTGGCGGATAACTCCGAGTTCTCGAGAAGCGCGCGCGCGGCGGCCTGCGCATAGGGCCCGCCCGAGCCGATGGCGACGATGCCGTGCTCGGGCTCGAGCACGTCGCCCAGACCGGTGATGATCAGCGAGTGCTCGCGGTCGGCCACCGCCAGCATGGCCTCCAGCCGCCGCAGGATGCGGTCGGTGCGCCAGTCCTTGGCCAGCTCGACCGCCGAGCGCATCAGGTTGCCCTGATGCTTGTCGAGCTTGGCCTCGAAGCGCTCGAACAGCGTGAACGCGTCGGCGGTGCCGCCGGCGAAGCCGGCGAGGATGCGGTCCTGGTAGAGCCGGCGGACTTTCTTCGCGCCGCCCTTGATGACCACGTTGCCGAGTGTGACCTGGCCGTCGCCGCCAAGGGCGACGCTGGCGCCGCGGCGCACAGAAAGAATGGTGGTGCCGTGCATTTGTTCCATGGGATTTCTGCTAACTGGGGATTCGAGGCTGGAATATCAAGAATACCGCGATCCCGAGCAAAGTAATGGTGCAGACGATAAGTGGCCCGGGCGGCAGGTCAAAGGCGAGCGACGCGGCGAGGCCAAGGGCATAGCCGGACACACCGAGCAAGTATGAGGCCGCGAGCCGATGCCGCATCAGGCGCCGCGTGGCGAGAGCCGGCACGATGAGCGTGGTAAACACAAGGTACAAGCCGACCAGCTGCACTGAGATGGTGACTGCGCAAGCGAACAGCAGGTAGAACCCGGTGCGGCCGATGCGCTCGCCCATGCCGAACCAGACGGCGAGGATCGCCGCGTACACCAGCGCCGCGGGCACGAGCTGCGCCGGCGTGACCCAGAGGACCTGTCCGATCAGCAGGTCCTTGAGATGCTCGGCGCCGTGCGGATTGGCGGCGAGCAGCAGGATGGCGAGGTTGGCGGCCAGGATGAAGACCACGCCGATCACCGCCTCCTGCACGTCGGGCCACAGCCGCTCGGTCCAGTCGAGGAGCAGCGCGCCGGCGAGCGCGGCGCCCAGCGCGGCGGCCTGCACGGCGGCGCCGCGCGGCTCGAAGCCGAGCGTATCCGCGAACACCACGCCGAGTCCGGCGATCTGCGCTACCGCGAGATCGATGAAGACGATGCCGCGCTCGAGCACCCGCCGGCCGAGCGGCACGTGCGTCGCGGTGACCAGAAGGCCGGCGATCAGCGCCGGCCAGACGATGCTCAGATCGAGGACTGCCGCGCTCAATTCACCGCCGTCAACAGCCGCGCTATGGTGTCGTCGTACAGGCCGAACAGGTCTTTCGCCCGCTCCGTGCCGCCAACAGTGTAAGGCAGCGTCACTGATGGGACCTTGGCGCGTTCCGCGAGCCACTCGCCCGGACGCGGATCGTTGTACGCCGAGCGCACCACCATCCTGGCGGGGGTTTGCTTGAGCCTGGCGAGCAGGTCGCTGAGATGCGCCGTGCTCGGCGGCAATCCCGGCTTGGGCTCAAGCGAGCCGATCTCACGCATGCCGAGCCAGGCGATCATGTACGCGAGGTCCCTGTGGTAGACGACAAGGGGCTGACCCTTGAGCGGCGCAGCCTGCTGCTCCCAGCGCGCGCTCGCCTGGCGCCAACGCTCGAGGAAGGACTTCTGGCGGCTCTCGAAGTAGGCCGCGTTGGCGGAATCCAGGCTCGACATGCGCTCGCCGAGGGCGGCGGCAACCCGCTCGATGTTGCGCGGGTCGAGATGAAGGTGCGGGTTGCCCTCGGGATGCACGTCGCCCATCGAGCGGTCCAGGCGCGCCGGCCGCTCGATCAGCGAAACCGCCTTTGCCGCCTCGAAGAAGCCGGGTTGCCCAGACTGGATCTTCGGGTTGCCCGATTGCGTCTGCAGCAGCGGCACCCAGCCGATCTCCAGCTCGGCGCCGGTGCACACCATCAGGTCGGCGCTGCGCGCCCGCGCGATCAGGCTCGGCCGCGCCTCGATGCGGTGCGGGTCCTGCAGCGCGGTGGTCGCGACGTACACGCTCGCCTTGTCGCCGCCGAGCTCCTTTGCCAGCGATCCCCATTCCGGGGTGCAGGCAAAGATGCTCAACGCCGCATTTGCGCTCGAGACGCTCAGGAACAAGATCGCAAAAAGAAGTTTCCTCATGATTCCCTCTAGAACTTGTGGGCGCCGTGGGCGCCGAGGCTGACGATGTACTGCAGCAGCACCTGGTTGTCCGTCACGCCCTCGCGCGACTTGTCGGAGGCCACCTGCAGCCGGAAGCGGCTGAACTCGCTCGGGCTGAAGTCGAGCATCAGCGTGTTGCGCGTCGGGTTGTAGTCGCTCATCAGCAGCGGAAAATCCGCCGCCGTCGGGCCCAGGCCGTTGCCGACGATGCCGTTGGCCACGGTGCCGTGGTTGAGGCGGTCGTAGCGGTAGCCGGCGCGCCAGCGAGGCATGAATTGATAGACAGCCTGCAGGTAGAAGCCCGACTGTGAGCTGCTATAGCTGTCGGTGAACGCTGCGCCGAACTGCGGCGCCGCCTGCGCCGTGTCGTCGTAGGTCACCGATCCGGTTTCCTTCCGCCGGAAGTACTCGCCCTGCAGCTTGAAGTTCGTCGAGCTGGCGTTGCCGTTCGGCGCCCATTTGAGGACGAAGTCGGCGATCCACAGCTTGCTCTTGCCGCCGATCGATTGCGCGACCGCTTCGCCGACGGAGTCCTGGTCCTCGAAGCCGCGCGCGTCGGACGAGGTTGCCAGGTAGGAAAGCCCCGCCCGCCATGCAGTGCTCGCGCTCAAGTCGCCGCCGACGTGGCCGAAGACGCTGCCGGCGCCCGACCCATTCTTGTTGCGATCGCTGCCGGGAAAGCTGCGGCCGCGCCCGGCCTCGGCGCCGAGCTCGAAGAACAGATTCGTCGGCGCGACCCAGCGCAGCTGCACGCCGTCGTCGTTGAACCGGCCGCCGAGGAACGCCTTGTAGACGAGCGGCGCGTCCTGGAAGTCCCAGGCGTGCTGGTGGATCTCGTTCTGGTAGCCGATGCCGGAGAGGAAGCGGCCGCCCTTCAGGCTGAAGCCTTTGCCCAGGCCTAGTGTCTGGAAGAACGCTTCCTCGACTTCGGCTTCGTTCTCGGGCGTGAGCGCGGCCACCAGTTGGGCACGAAGGTAGGGATCGACATTGGCGCTGAAAATGAGCTCCGATTCACCCAGGCTGAATCCCCGAGGCGTGGGCGCGACCTCGCCGCCGGAGGGCGCGAACCCGGTGATCTGATAAGCGTCGGGATCCTGCGAGCTGCGCCCGAGCGTGCCCTGGAGAATGACCGAGACGTCCGGGTTGAAGCTGCTGCTGCGGGCGGGCGCGGCGGCGGCTTTTCCCCGCTCGAGCTCCTGCACCCGCTGCTTGAGCTGCCTGACTTCCTCGCGCAAGACATCGGAATCCTGTGCCTGCGCCGTACATGCCGCGGCGGCAAGCGCCGCGGCGCAACTGATGCGAACCATTGTGACTCTCCCAAATGAAGTGATTGCTTTGCGCGCCGAACGGAACGGGCGCGCACCGGCACAACCAGATCAGAGAGCTGCGGGAGGGCCTTGCGAGAGGAACGGCGGCGCTTCCGCGATTCGCGGCGCGCCGTGATGAACTGCGAGTACTGCGTTGGAAGGAACCGGTGCGTTGAAGAACTGCAGCGCCCCGGGCGCGCAGGCGATCAGCGCCGCGAGCGCATCGCACAGGCCGGAAGCCTTCGGCTGCTTCTCTTTGTCATGGCCGTCGGCAAGGTGGACGAAGCCACCGCGGCCGTCGGAGTGATCGAGCGGGTGGACGAGCGCGCTCTGCCACGCCGCGAGCAGCGCGGCGACGAGGACAAGTCGCCCGAGAAAGCGCGACAAGAAGGTGCTACTTGGCAGGCTCGGCCTCCGTCAGGCGGTAGAAGATGCCGGTCGGATCGTCTTTCAGCACGGTGAGCTTGCCGCTCACCACGACCGCGTCGAAGGTGTACTTCACCGGCGTCCTGGTCTTGACCTCCACCATGGTCTCGGGGCCTCCCGGCATGCAGAAAGCGCAGCTCTGCGGCATCGCGGCGAGGACGAAGTGCGTCTGCTGCTCGCCCATCGCGAGGGGCAGCATGAAGCCCTGCACCTTGACCTGCTTCTGGTCGAGCGAGCTGATGCCCGAGGCGAACTGCGGCACGTAGCGGTCCTTCGTCTTCACCAGCTCGACCTGCGCGAGCAGCTTCCAGGACACCACATCCTTGCGCTCGGGCAGCGGCTTGAACATCGCCGGATCTGCGGCTGGCGGCTGCTGGTGCTGGGCCGCGGCGGGAAAGGCGAAGGCGGCGAGGAGGACGAGCAGTCTTTTCACAGGACCGAGAGTATTTGCCGATTTGCGGCGCTTGGCAATCCCGTCAGCCGCGGGACAAGGTGCCGGCGACGTCGGTGCGATAGGCCCGCCAGGCCGGGACCAGCGCCGCGGCCAGGCCCACGCCCAGCGCCACCGCGACGACCCAGAGCTCTTCGCTGCGGAAGACGAGGCCCGATACCGGATACTGCTGCTGCGCCTCGAGCCAGACGCCGAGCGCGGCGGCAAGGCCGTGGCCGAGCGCGACGCCGAGCAGGACGCCGACCAGCGCGAGCACCAGGCCTTCGGCGAGAAGCAAGCCGAAGAGCCGCGCCGGCGACGCGCCGAGCGTGCGCATGACGGCGAGGTCGTAGCGGCGCTCCTCGAGCGCGGTGTAGAGCGCGATGAACACCGACAGTCCCGCCGCAAGGATCAGCACCACGGCGAAGGCGCGCAGCGCCTCGATGCCGACCCCCACGATGCGGAACAGGCGCGCCGTCTCGTACGCTGGCGAGGCCGCCTGCAGTCCGCTCTGCGCATTGATCTGCCGCGGCAGCATCGCCGCGGCAAGCGGCGAGGCGTATTGCACGAGCACCACGGTTACCTCCCGCTCGGCTTCCTTGCCGCCCTGGTGCTGGTGCACCTCCCAGACGCTCTCGATGCTGGTGAGAACAAGCCGGTCCAGCACCGAGCCGGTCCGCTCGAGCACGCCGACGACGGTGTACGCCTCGGCGTGCGCCTCGCCTTCGCCGCCGACGCCGTGCGCGCCGGCGAAGCGCGCGCCGACGCCCGCGCCGGTGCGTGCAGCGACGTCGTGGCCGAGCACGGCTTCCATCTCGCCCGCGAACGATTTTCCGGAAGCGAACGCCACCCCGTACAAATCCAGGTATTCCTGCGGCGCGCCGACGATGCGGTAGCCTTTCCAGCTGTCGCCGAGCGCAAGAGGAATCGCGCGCTTCACCATCCGGTTTTTCCTCAGCAGTTCGACCGTGGCGAGCGGAACGTTCCCGGTCGGCGCATCGGCGTGATAGATGCCCGACAGGATGAGCTGCATCGGGCTGCCCTTGGCGCCGACCACCAGGTCGATACCGCGCGCGTCGCGGCCCATGCGCGCCTCGATCTGCCCGACGACTAGGAGCAGCGCGACGATGGTGCCGGCGCCCAGCGCGAGCAGAAGAAGGCTGAGCGCGGTCTGCAGCGGCCGCGCCCGCAGATAGCTCGCGGCGAGGGAGGCGGTATTCACAGCTGCAGGGTGTTGCTGAAGTGCTGCTTGACGCGCGAATCATGCGTCGCGATCACCAGCGTTGCGCCGCGCCGGTCGGCGGCGGTGATCAGCAGGTCGACGGCGCGCGCCGCCGCGGCGTCGTCCAGATTGGCGGTCGGCTCGTCGGCGAGCAACAGCTTAGGTCCATTTACCACCGCGCGTGCGATCGCCACGCGCTGCTGCTCGCCCTGCGACAGCTGGTGCGGCCGGCGCGCGGCCTTGTCGCCCACGCCCAGCGCGGCGAGCGCCGAGGTGACGGCGGCGTCCTGCTGCGGCACGCGCGCGAGGTACTGGGCAAGGCGCAGGTTGTCGCGCGCGCTCAGATGCGGCACGAGGTGCAGCGCCTGCAGCACGATGCCGACATTGGCGCCGCGCCAGCGGTCGCGCTCCGCATTGCTGAGCGAATGAATCTCCTTGCGCTCCACGACGACTTCGCCCGCCGTCGGCCGAACCAGCCCGGCCAGAATGTGGAGGAAGGTGGTCTTGCCGCTGCCCGAGGGACCGAGCACCAGCCAGCGGCTGCCGGTCGCGGCTTCCCATTGCGCGACGCTCAGCGCCCGGGTGCCTTCGTATTGGTGAACCAGATTCCTGACCGCGATCATGCGGCCAGGCATTCCTCCAGGCCGGCGATGAAGAGGTCCTTCGGCAGCTTCTTGCCGATGAACACCAGCGTGGAGCTCTTCTTCTCGCCCTTCGCCCACGGCTTGCCCATGTCGCCGCCCATCATCATGTGCACGCCCTGGAACACGACGCGCTCCTTCTTGCCCTTCATCCACAGCACGCCCTTGTAGCGCAGCAGGTCGGGGCCGTAGACCTGGATCATGCCGGAGAGGAATTGCTCCAGCTTGGCGCCGTCGAACGGCTTGTCCGACTTGAAGACGAACGACTCGACCTCGTCGTGGTGCTCGTGGTGGCTGTCGGTGAGGAACTCCGGGTCGAGCTCGAGGATCGCGTTCAGGTTGAAGCCGCGGATATCAAGAATTTCTTCTATTTTTGCTTCACCAAAATGAATCTTCTTGACCGGCGCGCGCGGATTCATGCGCTTGAGTCGCTTCGACAGGCTCTCGACGTCGCCTTCGGAAACCAGGTCGGTCTTGGACATCAGGATCCGGTCGGCGAAGCCGACCTGCTCCTGCGCCTCGTGGAATTCGTCGAGCTGCTTGGGCGCGTGCTTCGCGTCGACCACGGTAAGGATCGAGTCGAGCAGGTAGTAGTTGCCGATCTCCTCGTCGGTGAAGAAGGTCTGCGCCACCGGGCCGGGGTCGGCCATGCCGGTGGTCTCGATCACCACGCGGTCGAACTTGAGCTTGCCGCCCTCGCGCTTCTCCTTCAGGTCGCCGAGGATGCGGATCAGGTCGCCGCGCACGGTGCAGCAGATGCAGCCGTTGTTCATCTCGACGATCTGCTCCTCGGTGCGCTCGAGGATCTCGCCGTCGACGCCGCTCTCGCCGAACTCGTTCTCGATCACGGCGATCTTGTGGCCGTGGTCCTCTTTCAGGATGCGGTTGAGCAGCGTGGTCTTGCCGGCGCCGAGGAAGCCGGTGAGGATGGTCACCGGCACCATGTTCTTGTCGGCCATGCGTTGCTTGTCGTCCATCAGTACTTGACCGTGCAGCCGTACGGCGAGGTCGCGGCGACGCTCACCGGCTTGCCGGCCATCGCCTCGCCGACCGCGGCGCGCACGTGGTTGTTGGCGCTCTTGGTGCTCGCCTCGGTCGCCCAGCGCTTGTCGTCGATCGCGCCGGCGTAGATCAGCTTGCCCTGCGGGTCGATGACATACATGTGCGGCGTGGTGCGCGCGTCGTAGAGCTTGCCGACCTTGCTGTCCTTGTCGATCAGCGTCGCCTTGGGCGAAGCGCCCTTTTCCGCCATCCACTTCGCCATGTCCTGCGGCGACTTGAACTCGCTGGAGGACTGGTTGGTCGAGTTGACGGTGAGCCACACCACGTCCTTCGCGCCCAGCTCCTTCTGCAGCGTCGGCATGTTGCCGCTGTTGTAGTGGCGGCGCACATAGGGGCACTCGGGGTTGGTCCACTCGAGCACCACGTATTTGCCTTTGTAGTCCGACAGCTTCACTGCCTTGCCCTGCACGTCGGGCACGCTGAAGTCCGGGGCCGGCTGGCCGACTTTCTGCGCCCACGCCGTCGAAGCGGTAGCGAGCATCAATGCGAGAACGATCTGTTTCATGACGACCTCCAGGAAAGGGATTCTAGCCGCCCAGCGCCTCAAGGACGCGCTGCGGGGTAAGAAGCTCGGGCAGCAGCTCGGGCGCACGCCCCGGGCGGTACAACACGTAGGCCGGCACGCCGCTGCGCCCCAGCGCGGCGAGCGCCTTGGCGATCTCCGGGTCGCGCCGGGTCCAGTCCGCGCGCACCAGCCTCACGCCCTTGTCATGGAACGCCTTCATCACGTCGTCGCGCGCCAGGACGAAGCGCTCGTTGACCTGGCAGGTCACGCACCACGCGGCGGTGAAATCGACGAACACCGGCTTGCCGGCAGCGGCGAGCGAGGCGACCTTCTCGGCCGAGTAAGGCTCCCAGGCAGCATCTTTCTTTTCATGAAAGAAACTCACTTGCTGCGCAAACACCCAGCCCAGCCACAGGACGGTGGCATACAGCGGCACCGCGAGCCAGCGCTTGAGCCGCGGCATCCAGGGACCGGGCTTCGGCAGGTGGCGGCGCCAGCCCGGCGAGGCGGCGAGCGCCGCGTAGGGCAGCGCCATGCCCAGGCCGAGCGCGGTGAACACCAGGAACGCACGCCAGCCGGATTCGAGCACCGCGTAGCCGAGCGCCGCGCCCATGAACGGCGCGGTGCACGGCGAGGCGACCACCACCGCCAGCACGCCGGAAAGGAAATGTCCGCTCGGCTGGCCGGCGAAGGCGAAGCGGAACTCGAACAGGCCCGAAAGGTTGAGCGCCAGGATGAGGAACAACGCGGCGAGGAACGCGACCGCAGCCGGCGACTGCAGCTGGAAACCCCAGCCGAGCTGCGCGCCGACCGCGCGCAGGCCGATGAGCAGCGCGGCGAGCGCCCAGAACGATGCCAGCACGCCGGCGGAATACAGCAGCGCGTGCCGCGCGCCGCCCTCGCCTTGCGCGAAGCCGAGCGCCTTGATCGACAGCACCGGCAGCACGCACGGCATCAGGTTGAGCAGCAGCCCGCCGCCGAAGGCGAGCAGCAATGCGAACGCGAGGCCGAGGTCGGCGAACCGGGCCGTAATCGGCGAATCCACGGTGAACGCCTTGCCATCGAGAACCAGCACGCCGGAAACGCGATCGAAGGGCCCGACCGGCTGCGCGGCGGCCGGAAGCGCGAGGCGCAACAATCCGCTTTCCCGGGACAATGCCTGCGGCTTCGCCGGCTCGATCTTGCCTTCGTCGAACGGCAGGAAGAACGCACCCTTCAGCGCGACGCCGTCCGGCGGCGCGATTGCCAGCGACGCCCCGCCTTCCTCGCCGCGCGCGTCGAACGCCCATCCGCCCGGCGCCGCGACCGGCACCCGCGCCCTCGCGTCCGCGATCGGCTTGCCCCAGCGAGCGTCGGTCCCCGCGCTGCGCGCTACCGGCAGCGTCAGCGACAGCTCCGCCTCTTCCGGAATGCAGTTCACCTCGCACACCAGCCAGTTCGCCTGCGCGCGCAGCGTCACCGGCGTCCCGGGCGCGAGATTCGCCGGCGCAACGATGCGCGTCAGCAGCAGCACCTCGCCGTAGTAGCCGAAGTTCATCAGCGGCCCGACCGGGATGCGCTCGGGGACCGGCCATTCGATCTCGCCCGCGGCGAAGCCCGGCGGCAGGCGCCATTCGATGCGCGTCGGCTCGCCCGAGTCGCCGGGATTGCGCCAATAGGTATGCCACTTCGGAATCGCCTTGAGCCGCAGCGCGAGCGTGATCGGCTCGCCGGGGACCAGGGCTTCGCGTTCGGCGACGAGCTCGGCTTCGACCTGCGGGGTTTTTACCGGTGCAGCAAAAACCGATGCGGAGAAAAGAAAAAGAAGGAGCAATCTCATCTAATGGCGATGCCGCGTGCCAAGCGCCGCCTGGTAGTGCTCCCTCAGCAGGTCACGGCCGAAATCGCCGCTGAAGTCGCGCCACACCGTATGGATATGGTTGCCGTCGTTCTGCGAGGCGTCGTACTCGATCAGGAACAGCGGTCCCTGCACGCGGTAGTAGTGCTGCCCGCCGCGCTTGGTCGAGCCGGCCCAGCCGAAGCGGATCGCTTCGACGCCGCCCTGCTTCGCGCGCGCGAGGCGTGCCTCGGCAAGGCCGGGCTCGAAATTGCGCGCGTAGGTCTCGATCAGCTTCCATAGCAGCGCGCGCTGCTTGTCGTCGAGCTTCGCCGCCGCGATGCCCGCCGCCTCCAGCGGCTCGATGCGCTCCTTGTTGCCGGTGACGATCTCGCCGTAGGTGCGCTCGGCGAAAACCGCCTCGCGGCGCTGGCCCTCGCCCAGCGACTCGAGCAGCGCCCAGCCGGCGTCGTGCTCCTCGCCCAGGGCCCGCAACCCCTTCTTCGCGCCCTTCGGCACCGTAGCCGGGTTAGCCCCCAGGAAACTGGGGGTGTCGGCCGCCATCTTGTCGCCGGCGAGGGTGAAGTTGAGCGACAGGTGGTGGCCCTCGAAGCGCCAGCCCCAGCGCTTCGCCGCGTCGGGCGCGCCGTAGACCGTCAGGTGATAGCGCTCCGGGTCGCGCATCAGGCCGAAGGTCTCGATCTCGCGCAGCACCAGCTCGAGCTCGATGATATTGGTGGCCTTGCGGTAGCCCGCGGCCGACAGCGCGGTGCGCAACAGCGCATGGACCGCTTCCCGGTTCTCCTTTCCCATCTCCTTGAAGGAAAGGCCGTTGCGGCTGCGCGGCGTGTAGTGCCAGTCCACCCGGTCGCGGTCCTCGAACGGCCGCGTCGCCTGGGCGCGGCTCTTCTCCGGCAGCCCGGCGAGCAGCTTCTCCATCTGCTCGCGCATCTTGCCCGCGGCCGGCGCGGAAGGATGACCAAATGCAGCACTGGAAAAAAGCAGGAGGGAAAGGGCGAGAATCCGCATCACATGCTCTTTAACAGCAGCAGCCCCTTCAAATATTCCCCTTCGGGAAATTCCAGCGCCACCGGATGGTCGGCCGCCGCGCCGAAACGCTCGATGATCTTCGCGTCGGCGCCGGCGTCGAGCGCGGCGCCGGCGATGATCGACTGGAACAGGTCCGCCGGCACGCCGCCGGAGCAGGAAAAGGTGGCGAGCAGCCCGCCCGGGGCGAGCAGCTTGAAGGCGAGCAGGTTGACGTCCTTGTAGGCGCGCGCCGCGTTCCTGGCGTGCGCCGCGGTCGGGGCGAGCTTGGGCGGGTCGAGAACGATCAGGTCGTACCTGGCGGCCTTGTCCCGCAGCAGCCTGAGATGCTTGAACACATCGGCCTGCACGAACTCGACGCCGCCAGCGGCCAGCGGATTCGCCGCCAGATTCTCTTTCGCGATCTGTATCGCATCGACGGAAGACTCGATGGCGGTGACATGCTTCGCGCCGCCGGCGAGCGCGGCGATGGCGAAGCCGCCGGTGTAGGAAAAGCCGTCGAGCACCTCGCGCCCCGCGGCGAGCGCGCGCACGCGCTGGCGGTTCTCGCGCTGGTCGAGGAAGAAGCCGGTCTTCTGGCCCTGCTCGACGTCGACGCGGAAGTTCAGCCCGTGCTCGATGATCGGGCAGCGCGACGCGTTGCGGTTGCCGCGCGCGAAGCCGACGCGCGGCTCCAATCCCTCCAGCTTGCGCACTTCCGCATCCGAGCGCTCGAACACCGCTTCGCAGCCGGTGACTTCCACCAGCAGGTTGAGGATCTCCTCGCGCCAGCGCTCCACGCCCGCGGCGAGGAACTGCGCCACCAGCACGTCGGCGTAGCGGTCGACCACCAGCCCGGGCAGCCCGTCCGACTCGCCATGGACCAGCCGCATGGCGTTGGTATGCCTGGAAGCGGCAAGCTGCCCGCGCAGCTCGACGGCCTTGCGGATCCTTTTCTCCAGGAAGCCGGCGTCGACCGCCTCCTTGGTATCGAAGGTCCAGACCCGCGCGCGGATCTGCGAATTCGGGCTGTACGCGGCGAGCGCCAGGGGGTTGCCTGCGATGTCGCGCACTTCGAGGGTCTCGCCCGCCTTGCCGCTCGCCTTCTCGACCGCGCCGGAGAAGATCCAAGGATGCAGCCTCTTGAGGGAGCGCTCGCGCGCCTTCTTCAGAATCAGTG
>Ga0193752_1001792_pt1 | contig 17243 bp, 14 predicted proteins | sample H1c1metaG_FD_144924 | JGI IMG/M metagenome (GOLD analysis project Ga0193752, IMG submission 144924) | Soil microbial communities from a riparian zone of the East river system, Colorado, United States - H1c1 | ecosystem: Environmental > Terrestrial > Soil > Riparian zone | place: USA: East River... | reverse complement strand
GTTGACGGCTTCGATGAATCCGTCACTCGGTCAAATGGTGGCGCTCACACTCGAGATCGATGCCGTCAACGGTCCAGTCGGCGGCTTCTATCTCAAGGTCGATGGCGGCGGTAGTTTGCAAGCTGCAGCTGGTAGCGGCATCCAAGCCTTCGATGCGAGCTCGCTCGGTCACTCTGCGCCGAAGGCAGCCAGTGGCGGCATCGTGCGCTTCACATTCAACTGGACCGCGCCGTCGACGCCGGGCGGCGTGATTTTCCGCGCGTCAGCGGTTTCCGGCAACGGCGACGATTCCACGCAGGGCGACGGCGTCGGCGAGGCTCAGTTGCTGCTTGCATACGGCTGCTCGGGGGAGCTGTACACGCTCGATCCCGACGGCGATGGTTACGGTTCCGTCGAGTACGGCCAGAAGCGCGACTGCAGCATGCCGGCGGGATACGCACCACGCGACGGCGACTGCGCGGAATACAATGCCGACATCCATCCCGAAGCAGCCGAACGCTGCAACGATATGGACGATGACTGCGACGGCAAGCTCGACGAAGGACTGCCGATCGGCCCGCAATACAAGGACGGCGATGGCGACGGCTATGGCGCTGGCGCGGAATCGATTCTGGATTGCAGCTCGCCCAAAGGCTACGCCGCTGATTCGCACGATTGCGACGACCGCGTCGCCACAACGCACCCGAAGGCGACGGAAGTCTGCAACCTCATCGATGACGACTGCGATGGTCGCACCGACGAAGGGGTTCGTCCTTCCTGCGGCGTGGGCTGGTGCCGGCGCTTAGCCGATTCGTGCACTCAGGCGATCTGCACGCCAGGCAAACCGCGCGCGGAAGAATGCAACGCGTTGGACGACGACTGCGACGACAGCGTGGACGAAGACGCGACCTGCCCGGGTGGCGGGCGCTGCACTGACGGCCGTTGCTTGCCGCTCACGGCGGCGGCGGCAGACGCTGACGGCGGCGCTGATAACTCGCCAGACGCAGGCCGACCCAAGCCCGCGGGAGCGGGCGGAAGCGGGTCACGCGCAAACGCGAACGCCGCGTGCAGTGCCGGAGCTCCGGCGAACGAGCCGGGCTGCATGTCGCCAACGTCGTCGAACGAAAGCGACGAGGGTGGCTGCAACATCGCGCGCATGGGGCGAAAATCGGATCTGGGTTGGCCGGCGCTTGCGTTCGCACTTGCTCTGGCATGCGCAGCCACACGTCGTCGCCGGCGATGTCGCGATTCGTCCAGCCGCGGTTACTGAACCTGCTACGTCGCGGAGCGTCGCTTGCTCGTGAAGGCCATCGCGTCATGCGTTGGCGAAACACTTTCACACGGCACGCCGAGTACGAGCGCGTGGTCGACAACTTCATCAGTGCTCCAAGACATCGTGAGCAGGACACGCGGAGCGGGGCATCGCCACCGTCACACGCACACGTTGTCGCTCATATAGGCGACCCCACTTCGCCGCCTCTGGCGCCGTTCCGGCACCTGACACCGGCACAAGCAATTGCACTGCCGGCGCGATGACTGCGACGATGAATCGGCCGCTTACTATGTGCGCGACTCGACCGCTTCAACCGATCTCACGATATGCGCAAAGCACGAGGCTCGGCGCGCTATCGCTGCAGATCTACCTGATTTGCTTCGCATTGAGCGCCACTGGATGCCTGCGCTTCGGCTACGACAAGGACGCCAGCTCACACGACGCGGGTAATAAGGATGCAGGACCCGTGTCCCGTGGTGGTCGCGGCGGCTCCGGCTCGGGCGGTTCCGGTGGCTCGGGCACCGGTGGCGACGCAGGCAGGTCGTTGGACAGCGGGTCGCAAGATGCTGGCGCAGCTGGTAGCGGCGACGGCGGAGAGGACGACGCCGACGCGGGCGGGATCGAAGTTCCACGCGACGCGGGTGCGACCGAAGTTCCAGCCGACGCGGGCAACCCTGATGCCGGAACCGTCGTGATATCGCCGCTGTGTCCAGAGCGGCCCGGCGTGGCCTTCTGCGATGGATTCGAGGACCCCGACTTTTCGCGTTGGGAGTACCCAGTCGAACACAACGGAATGCTGACGCGGTCCACTGCCCACGCGCACTCGGGGACCACGTCGTTGCTCGCGACAACGGGCCCACCCACAGAAGGTACCGAAGCCCGTTGGGCGACGGTCGCCCTCGCAAACCAAAAGTCGGGAGATGCGTGGATGCGCTTCTACGACTGGGTGCCCGGCACGGTCGTAGTCACGCAGCATTTCTCAGTCGGAGTGATGAGCGAGATTACGATGCCGTACGAGGGATTCGAGTTGCGAATACGTCCGTCCCTCGTCGACATCAACGCCTCGAACACAGTCTTCCCAGGCACGCTCGAGTTTCCTCGCGATCGATGGGTGTGCGTCGAACTGCACGTGCGCATCGATCCGAGCGCCGGCATCTACGAGGCATACCTCGATGGAATGCTCGCGGTTCGTTCGCCGCCCCTAAATACCGTACCCGCAGACGGATTCACGGCCGCTGAGGTGGGTATCCACTACGCGGATCCGGCCCAGGGCCCGGTCCAGGTTTATGTGGACGACGTCGCAGTTGGGACTTCGCGCATCCCGTGCGATTGAGCAGTCGCACCGCCGCGCAGCCGCCGCGAAGCGACTGACTCATGACGCCGTCCGCGTCGCGCAATCTGCACGGCCCGGGATGCTTGCGTGACCCGCAGTGTCCGCGGCGCGCAACCTAACTGGGATGAACCCGCGCTCGAGTCATTGCGTTCTGTTCGTGTTCTTGGTCGGCTGCTCGGGCGGCCACACTGCGGGGCCATCCGCGATCAGCGGAGCCGGCAGGGCTGGCAATGAACCCCAGACAGCCGGAACCGATGCTGCACCGGTAGGTTCCACCTCGGCTCCAGACGCTGCTGTGCCCGCAGCCGGCACCGGCACTGCGTCTGCGCAGGCGGGAACGCACGCCGGAACGACCGCAATCGCCGGTCAGGGCGGCGGCGCCGGCGCAGCTGGGAGCAGCAACGCAGGGCACGCAGCTGAGAGCGGCAGCGGAGGTGGCGCGGGCACTGGCGCGGGCGGGCAACTCGCCGGCGCAGGCTCGAGCGCCCAGGTTCCGACGGGAGCCGGACCGGCTGAGACCCGCGCACTCGGATATGGACAGGCGACGACGGGCGGAGGCGATAAAGCGCCCGCCGAAGCCGCGACGCTCGCGGCGCTGCAGGCGGCGATCGATGCGTACTCTGGGACCGGAGGCCTCGTGCTTCGTTACACCGGGAAGTTCAACTTCGCGAGCATCAGCGACCCGTGCACGCAGCACACGCTGCCCGCGCAACTACTGCAGATCAAACAAAAGAATGATCTGACCATCCTCGGCGCCGACGGTTCGGCTGCAAACTTCGGCATCCACGTGGCGGGGAGCTCGAGCAACATCATCATTCGCAATCTGACGTTCGGCTTGCTACCCGGCGGCGGCGACTCGGACGCAATCTCGCTCGAAGGCATGAGCAGCGGCTTCCCGAACAACATTTGGATCGACCACAACGAATTGTCCAGTTCGCTCGCGGACTGTCCCGGTGCGGGCGACACGGCGTTCGACGGCTTGATCGATCTCAAGAAGGGCGCCGACCACGTCACGATCTCTTACAACTATCTTCACGACCACCAAAAGGCGAGCTTGCACGGCTACAGCGACGATGACGACGCCGCGCGTCACGTCACGATCCATCACAACCTGTTCGAGAAGATTGGCTCGCGCACGCCGCTGCAACGTCACGGCTACGCGCACGTACTCAACAACGCTTTCGTTGGAATCTCTACGTCGGGCATCAACGTTCGCATGGAGGGCTACGCGTTGATCGAAGCCAACTACTTCGAGAACGTGTTGAACCCCGTGACGTCACGCGACAGTGCTGCCATCGGGTATTGGGATCTGCGCGACAACAACCTCGCGTCTGCGGCCGACGTCGCGCCGGGCAACTCGTTCGGAATCACCTGGGACATGGGCAACTCCGGAACCGTGAATGCAACCGATTGGACTACGACAAAGGCGTTCCCGGATGCGCTCGGCTACACGTACACGGCCGACTCGTTTGCCTGCGTCCGCGACGGCTTGCGCGCGGTAGTGGGACCGGGCAAAGGCTTGGCGACCCTCGCATGTCGCTAGCTTCGGTTGTCGGCATTCACAGGCGTTAGTCAAACCAACTTTGCACTAGCCTCGGACACCGTCGGTCGTTTTCGTCCGCGCGGTCGGACGCTTCTGTACCTGCACCGCCGCACTCCTCCCGCGCGCATGGTTCATGCATTGCTCGCACGCTCGACGAGGAGAAACAATGCAGAGCAGATTGCGAGCGATCAACCTGGGCTTGTTGTGCGCGTTGAGTATCGGTTGCAGCGACTCGGGTGACGACGACGATGACGACGGTCAGAGCTCCAGCTCCGCGCGCGCGGCTGATTGGGGCTACAAGACGGGGCTGCAGTTCGCCGAGCTCAAAGAGTACCGCAGCGAAAACGGAGTGCTCGAAGTCGAGCTCGAACCGAAAGAACGCGATGTGAACATCAGCGGGGGGAACGTTCGCGGCACAGTCTACAACGATGCGTTCGTTGGCCCGACCCTGCACCTCTCACCCGGCGAAAGTCTGCATCTCAAGCTCAAGAACGGGCTCAAGCAACACACCAACGTTCACTATCACGGCATGCACGTCTCACCCGAAGGCAATAGCGACAACATCTTCCTGATGATTGAACCGGGCGAGACTCAAGACTACGTCGTCGATGTCCCCGCGGATCATGACGTCGGAACGTTCTGGTACCACTCACACATGCACATGGACTCCGAGAGCCAAGTGTTCGGTGGACTATCCGGCGTGCTCATCATCGATGGGCTCGAGAAACTCTTGCCCGACGCCTATCAGGACATTCCGCAACACCTGTTCGCGCTCAAAGACCTTCAAGTCAAAGACGGAGCGATCGTCGCAGACAACATCGACTCGAACGCGCCTACGGTCCGCACCGTCAACGGTTTGGTGGAGCCCAAGCTCAGCATGCGGCCGGGCGAGACGCAGCTCTGGCGTCTAGCGAACATCAGCGCCGACATCTACTACAACGCCGCGTTCGCTGCGCAGGCGTTCGTGGTGATCGCCGAAGACGGCAACCCGGTCGAACAACCTTGGACCGCGTTCAATTTGATCATGCCGCCTGGCAAGCGTTTCGATGTCATCGTGCGCGCACCACTCGACAGCGGTTCGTACGTGCTCGAGACCGTCTCGTACAGCCAAGGCGACGACGTGTATCCGCGCGCCGTGCTCGTCAACGTCGAGGTCAAAGGCGGAACCATGGATGCTCTGGCGCCGCTCGCCCAGGGCTTGGTCGCGCCGAGCAACGTCTACTCTGGCGAGGTCGCTCAGCAGCGCGAGTGGACGTTTTCCGAAAGCGAGAAAGACAACACGTTCGCCATCAACGGCATGTCCTTCGATGTAGACCGGATCGACGCGATGCCCAAGCTGGGCAGCCTCGAGGAGTGGACGATCCGAAACACGACGAACGAGCAGCACCCGTTTCACATCCACATCAATGACTTTCGCGTGCTTTCCGTGAACGGCACGCCCTACACGAACCACGGCGAGCAAGACACGGTGGTGTTACCGCCCGGCGGTGGCGAGGTCGTGATCCGTCTGCCCTTCCTCGATTTCACCGGCAAGTTCGTCTTTCACTGCCACATCCTGGCCCATGAAGACGGAGGCATGATGACGGTCGTGGAAGTCGTTCCGTGATCCGCCAGTGCGGCGCCGTCCGCACCAGAACGCTTCCGCATCGACGACGTGAGATATTGCGGTCACAGAACCACATCGTCATCGTACGTTTCCGTCGTTACGCGCGGCCGGTCCTGAGCTAAACTAGCGATCGCAAAACCGGGCCCGCCTGACCCGGCCAATTTCGTACGATCTCGCGCAATACCCGCGCAAGCCACGGCGAGCTTGGAAGTCACGTTACTTCTCCCCGTTCCCCACGAGTACGGCTTGCCCCAAACCCTCAGGTCGGCTAGGGACAGGAGCCACGACCTCGACCACGACGGTGGTCGCGTCGGTTTCTCGCAAAGAACTCAACAACAGCCGGATAGGTGCCTCTGGACAATCTGAACCCCATCACAATCGTTGCGCGTGCCATTCAGCTGGGAGGCCTTTCATGAGCACCTTCGAAAAGCGGGCACGCGAGGACAAACGAGACCGAAAAGCGCGCGAAAAGGAACAACGGCGCCTAGACAAGCGGAACGTCCCGAGCAGCGGTCCGCAGCTTGTTACTGCTGCCGAAATCAACGGCAACCTGCGCTCCATTGAAGAAGTCATGCGGTCGCTCGAGGGCGGCAACCGCACACCGCGCAGCGCTGCCACAATTCCGACGAAGCTGTTCGTGGGTAGTCTCAGCGACTCCACTACGAACGCGACTCTGCGCGCTCACTTCGAGCCATTCGGGCTCGTCGCAGAGGCAGTCGTCATCACCGATAGAAGCACCGGCGCCTCGCGAAACTTCGGTTTCGTGACCATGGCTGATCGCAAAGACGCTCCTCCAACCATCAGCGCGCTGCATCACAGCGAGCTCGACGGGAACCGGATCGTCGTGAACGTCGCCACTGAGAACCGCTGAGCCCGCGCGGGCTGAACGAACGGTCGCATGCACGACGAGAGCCGTGCATGCGACTCGCCGTTGCTCGCGCTCGCCGTTGCACGCTCCTGCCGAGCCGCGCCATTCAGCGCGTGAACAACACGCGGAGTAACTGCAGGCCAAAGCCCGCCGCCACGAACCGCATCCTCCGGTTCGCAGTCAGCCGCGCGACCCAATCGAACACGCCGCAATCGCCGATCGCGATCCAGTCGCCGCTCTGCGTGTGCGGCCCGAACATGACGCGGACTCCGCCGTAATATGCCGCGTCGAGCGGCGCGCGTTCGACCTCGACGTGTGGGAGCTCGCGCGCGAGTCGTTCGCATACGCGGTTTCCTAGCGTCGCTCGCGCGTCATCGGTGCGCACCACCGCGCGGCGCGGGCCGAACACACAACCGAGCGTGTTTGCAGCTGCGTCGAGCAAGCGATCGAACACGCCGAGTTGGCTCGCGATCGCGTCGACCTCGAATGCATCCTCCGCGCGACCGACCCCGGCCGTAGTCAGCGCAAACAGCCGAAAGTGCCGCGTGTGGCCAGCCCGCGGAGGCAGCGGCTGCGCCCGCAACACTTGATGAACGGTGCACAAGCGAACCGTAGAATGCGGCAAAGCCTTCAGCCGCTGGGCGCATTCGAGCGCGAGAGCGTTGGTTGGATCCGAGACGACTTCGGTGCCGCGCAACGCCGACAACGTGCGGTCTTGGGAGGTGGGTGCGAGCACCGAGCAAACACCGAGCGGTGCGACTGGCGACAACTGAACCGCTTCGAAAGCCGGCGCCGCACCGAGTGCCAGCCCGTCTAACTGGTGAACACTTCGTTGATCGAGGAACGCCGGCACCACGAACGCATCACGCGCGCGTTGCTCGACCAAATCGCGAGGTCGCCGTCGCGACGCCATCTCGCGCATGAGCGCGAGCAGTTCTGGAGTGGATTCGCTGATCGAGGGCGGAGTCACGTCGGCTCACTTACACCCGCCGACGTCGCAGGCATAGGTCCGGCCCAACCCGCAGCCCGATAGAACTCCAACGCACCCCCGAGCGCCGCTCGGGTGGCACGCGGCTCGAAGCCAAGCTCGCGTGTAGCTTTGGCGTGCGACACCACGCGATTCGACACGCTCGAACGCAGCATGTTCACCGTAAACAACGCGGGCTTCCCACTCACGCGCGCAGCCAATAGCGTGAACGGGAGCATCGCCCAGCCGAACCAATACGGCAGGACGCGCTTTGGCATGGGCACACCCGTGAGCTCGCCCCAAATCGCCACCATGGCTTTGAGCTCGAGCACTTCGCCGGTGAGCAAGTAACGCTCCCCACTGCGGCCTTTATCTGCTGCGCTGAGTACACCACTCGCAACGTCGCGCACGTCGACGTAGTCGCTCACCACTTGCATCAGCAGCGGGATCCGACGGTGATAGAGATCGAGGAGCGCGCGCCCGAGGATCGACGGTTCGAAGTCGAACGGACCCACGATCGTCCCCGGACTCACCACCACCGCATCCAAGCCGCGCGAGCGAACGAGGTCGAGCACGAGCTGCTCGCCGATGGCCTTCGTGCGGTGATAGTCGCACGCAGTTTCCAACGCCAGCGGCTTGGTTTCATCGAGTGGCTGGTCGAGCGGACGCAACTCGAGCGCGTGATGCGATGAGCAGTGCACCATCCGAATTCCGCGGGCGAGACAAGCCTCCGCGACGTTTCGCGTGCCCTCCACGTTCACCGCGCGAATGCTGCCATCGCGGTCGCGATCCAAATCGACCTTGGCCGCCAAGTGAAATACGAGATCGGCATCTGCAACGAGCCCTGCAACGTCGCTCGGGTCGAGCACAGAACCGCGGACGAGCTCCACGTCGACGCCGTGTAGCGACTTTGGAATGCCCTCCGACGGCTCCAACACTCTCACCCTGTCTCCGCGTCCACGAAGCTGACGCACGAGGACGTTGCCGAGCCGCCCACCACCGCCTGTCACCGCGACGCGTTTCATAGCCACCTCGCCAGCATGCGTTGCCCGGTCTCCCAAAGTTGGCGACCATTTTCAACATCGCTCGCAGCTTCCGATACCGCTTTGCGACGCATCAAATGCAGGTACCAACCGGTGTCGCCGGCGAGCTCCGGCGCCGTACCGAGATACACGACCGGTAGCGCGGCTTTTTCCGGTGCTTGAAAGACACGCTTCATCGCTGCGTCGACCACCGGGGCCAGTATCTCCGGTGCATCGCGGGCGATGCGCGAAGCGACCGGCCCGGGACACAGGCCGTGCACCGCGACCGAAGGCCCGCGCTCGGTCATGAGCCTGCGTGCGAGCTCCGTCGCGAACGTGAGCATGGCGAGCTTGCTGCTCGCGTAGTGGAGGATCGCATCGTTAGTGCTGAACGAAACCAGCTCCCCGAGGCGCGCGAACGCCAGACCATCCGACGAGCGATGCGTCTCCGATGCGACGAACACGATGCGCGGGATGCGCGTACCCGTGCGACCGTTCGAAGCAAATACGTCGTTCGGGATCACACCGCTGGCGAGCAGCCGCTGCACGAGCAAATGGTTCGCGAGGTAGTGCGTGCCAAACATCACGCAGTAGCCCTGCCGCGTTGCGCGAGGCTTGTTCGGCATGAGCCCAGCGTTGCAGACCAGAAGGTCGATGCGCTCTTCGCGGCGTGCAAGCTCATCGGCGAGCTTCGCAACGGATTCGAGGTCCGCAAGGTCGACACGCAGCATCTCGATTGCCTGCGAGCCACTCTCGCGCGCGATATCCAAACCGGCTTCTGGAATGCCGCTGCGACATGCGAGCAAGACGCGCGCACCACGTCGCGCGAGATCGATCGCGACGGCTTTGCCGAGCCCGCTGTTCGCACCGGTTACGAGCGCGGTCTGGCCGCCGAGGCGTAAGTTCGGTTCGACCGGATTGAGGGACGGTTCGCCATTCAGCATGTCGATGAACGCGGTCATCGTCGCGGTCAACGTCGACCGATGACCGAAGCCCGTCGCTTTCGTTCGCAGCCGCGCGATGCCGTTCGTGGTCTCGTGCCGGATGCCGAACCGCGCCCGATAGTCCGCGAACATTTCCTCGATGCGCGTGGGACTCAAGCCGAAATCGCGCGCGGAATAGGCATGTTTCCCGTAGCGATTTTGGGTGTCGCGCTCGAGCACCCTCTGCATCGCCGCCAGCGCCTCCGCCGAGAGCTCGCGGCCTGCGTGCGCGTAGATGCGCCGAACTTGCTCGAGTGGATCAGCGATCAGATCGTAGTACGAAACGTCCACGAACGACGCCCGCGCGCCCGCGTCGCGTACGGCGAGTGAGCGATCGATCATTCTTCGGACCTTCCGCAGCCAGTGGCTGCCGATCTCGCGCGGCTCGATCAGATCCGAAAACACACCGCGACCGTGCGCCACCATGCTGCAAAACGAGCCCATCGTGGCTTGCGGATCCCGATGGGTCTGCACGATCACCGCGTCTGGAAACACCGCGAACAGGTCGTGCAGATATTCCATGTGGTGCGGCGTTTTGAGCACCCAGAAGTCGCCAGGCTTCTGCCACAGCAGTACTCTCAGCATCTTCGCGAGATACCGATACGGTTCGAGCAAGGATTGCTGCTCGAGCCACGCAGCGTACGTCGGCACGTGCATCGTCGCTTCCGATGCCTGGCTCGTGAACGAGTGATCGAGCAGCAGAATGTCTTCTTCGGGCGAGTCTGCTTCGACCGGATGCACCGCAAAGAACTCGGGCGCGATTCGATACAGCCCGATCTCGGCAAGCCTTCCACCGATGCGCCGTCGCCAACTTCCAGTTCGACCTTCACCAGGCTGAGGAACCGGCCGCAGCGCTTCCCAGCCGAGGAGCGCGCGCGACTGGGGATCGGCGGCGAGCAAACGGTGTAGCAACGTCGTCCCAGTGCGCTGGAGACCTGCGATCACGATCGGCCGCAGAATCGGAGTGGACTCGATCTCCGGAGCGTCGCGAACGATCTGCTCGACACGCAAGCGATTTTCGAGCATTCCGACCAAGCGGCCCTGAATGACCGTTCGCCCAAATGCGTGCAAGCGTGCTTCGCGTTCGATCGAATCGATCAGCACCGCGAGCGGAGTCTTGAAGAACGGATCCCCGAAGTCGTGAAGGCCGGTCGAGCGCCTTGCGGCATCGAGTAGACGCTCGAGGTCGAGCGCAGCGGGATCGAACACCGCGTTGTAGGCGCGCAATACAGCCGGCCGCTTCGGATGCACGTAGTCGGTGGAGGTGACGAGTTTTGCTTCGCGCGACATGCAAACCTTGCCTTCAGTGCGGCAGCGCAGAGACGTCGGCAGACTTCACCACGCGCGTTTCAGGCACGGGCTGCGCGGCGGCGGCGACCCAACGAAAACACATCGTTCCGGATGCGTGGCCCACGGTGTCGATCCAGTTCGGCACACCCGGATCTTCATGCGCGACCACGATTCGCACCGAGCCGTCAGGCGCCGCGCGCGCCGAGTGCTTGTTCAGATGAACGGTGAAGAAGCGGTATTCGAGTGACTCCATCCAGTGGTTGTTGAGCTGGAAGTTCCAGTAGCGACAAGCGGGCGGCATCACGTCGATGACGAGCGCCTCGTCGGGCTGGAGCTGCCAGTGACTGTGGTAGTAGGCGATGTTCGGATCGCCGCCGGCCTGGTTCGATACTTCTTGGTCGAAGCGGGGCAGGGTGTTCGAGTGCTTCTGAAAGTCGCGCGCCCACTTCGCAAACAACAGCGAGGCGCCGGCGACGAGCGTGCTCGCATTGCGCAACCCATCGTCGACGTCTGCAGCCGTGAGCGGCGCGGGCCGATGGGGCCCATCGATGCGTTCGATGCGCAAGCTCGCCAGCTTCTCGGTCGCGCGATCGAGGAAGGTTTGACGCACGATCAAAAGCCCGGTCTCAGGCTTCATCGGCAGCCAATTGCCGGGCTGCGGCTGGGTGCTGAGCGCGATCGTGAAGTCGCCGTGCGCGTCGATTGCGAGCTGGGACGCTTCCAAAAATCCCGTCGGCGGTAAACCCCCGCCTTGCCCGTAGTGCCCCGCCTGGGTGCCGAACGCGAGGTAGTTCACGCTACCGCGGTTGCCTACGATTCGATATTCGTGTGCGCCGCTGATGGTCGCGTTTTGATAGTAGTTGTCGGGATTGTCCGCGCCCATCTTCACGGTTTCGTGCACGACTCGCTTGAGGATCGGCGCGCGTGGATCCGAGTCTTCGAGAAAACCTTCGAGCCCAGCCCGCGTGAGCCGAGCGAGGTAGCGGTAGCCCTCCGCTTGGCTGAAAGGATCTTGAGGCGTGCCCGGAAATTTCAGCGATGCGCCTGCGGCTTTGAGCGTGTCGCAAAACTCATCCCAGGATTCCCCCGTGACGACGCGGCGCTCAGCGACACCTTCGGGGGTGAGCCCGCGAAGTTTCATCGACAGGCGTTGCACACGTTTGAATTGATCGAGTGCTCCGATCAGAAAGCGCCGCATTCAGCTCTCCGTGCTGCCGAGGCTCGCTGTACTCGCTTGTGTGGCGAGACTGAGCACGCGGCGACTGAGTGCTTGGGCGTTGGCCTCGAAGCCTTGTTGCATCGGCGCACGATAGCGACCGAAGAAGAGCGGGACGGAGAGGCCGCGAAACGACTCGTAACACACGTAGCGTGTCGAGCCTTCGCCCACATCTTCGAGCTCTTGGATGCGCGTGCAGTCGAGCAGCACGCCGCCGAGGATTTTTAGACCCCAACCTACCCGATGTTGCGGTTCGTACACCCGCATGCGTTCAGACATTTTCATGCGTTTGCCGCCGAGCATCACGTCGAGTTTTACCGGGTCGCCGATGCGGCCGGTCGTGCCGACGCCGATCGTGAACGGATTCCATTCGGGGTAACGCGCGAAGTCTACGAGGACATCCCAAACGGCACGCCGTGATGCTGGGATGATCAACTCAGTGCGTACTGTCGGTAGGTCCTGCATGCGCGCACCGTAGAATTCTCGAGCGCCGGATACAACGACAACGGCGAGGCCGACCCGCGCACGACACTCGAACGTCTCATCGCGATGGTGCTTCAAGGTGGATCAAAATGAAACGTGTTTCATTTTGCGGAAGCGTGATCTTTGGTCGATCTCGACCGGGCGTGGCGGCCAGATCACGCTCCCGGTGCCAGCGGAGGGGGAGTCCACAAACTTGGAGTGGCCGGCGACACTTTGTTCGAGCCGGGCGGCCCGCTTTTCGCCACCACGGTGGCGACGCCGGTCCGAGCGGCTCTCCCGGCAGCTCCCCAGCGCGAATCCCGATCTCAGGCAATCATTACAGACTCTTGGAGGTGTTGCCGTGCAGGTGTCGATCTGGTTGGTTCGCGCGATTATCAACAGCGTCGAGCGCGCAGGTGCAAGTCGCAACGAATTCCTTGCGCTAGCCCGCATCGACCCCGAGCTCGTAGAGCGGGGCGAAGCGCGCCTGTTAGTCGACGACTACAAGCGTGCGATCGAAGCCGCGATCACGGTGACGGCCGATCCCGCGCTCGGCCTACACCTGGGCGAGCATGCGAGTCCCGCGATGTACCGCGTGGTCGCTCACCTGGTGGATCACGCTGCGACCCTCGGCGAGGGGATCGCTATGATGATCCGCTACTCGGGGCTGTTGGCGACGGGATACGAGCCGTGTTTGATCGAGTCCGGTGAGCGCGTGGCGTTGCGCCTGCCGTACTTGATCGGAGCTACCGGTGCGACGCAGCTGACGGCGGAGTTCGCGTTGACGGGGTTCATGCGGATGTTTCGCCAGTACGTGGGTCCGAACGCGCGACCCTATTCTGCGTCGTTTGCGTATCCGGCGCCCGCGCACGCTGCGGAGTATCGGCGCATTTTCGGAGGTGTCGAGCGCTTCGACCAACCGTACACCGAGATGGAGTTTCCACGAAGCTGGCTTGCGCGGTCTCAGCTTTACAGTGACCCAGCGCTTCACGCGGTACTGAAGACCCATGCGGAACGCGAGCTCTCGCAGCTCGAGCGTGGAGGTACGGTCGTCGAGCGAGTTCAATTGGCGTTGGCATCGAGTGATTTGCGAGCGCTACCGACGATGACTGCGTTGGCGCGTGAGCTCTCCATCAGCGCGCGGACGTTGGCGCGAAAGCTGAGTGTTGAAGGGATGACGTACGCAATGTTGGTCGAGAGCCGGCAGATGAGTGCGGCTACGTCATTGCTGGAAGGTCGTCAGTTGACGATTCAGGAGATTGCGGACGTCATGGGGTTCGCCAGCGCACCGGCGTTCCATCGCGCGTTTCGGCGCTGGACCGGCCTCACGCCGAAGCAATACGTCTTCTCGGTCCCCTCGGTTGGCCGGGCACCCGTCGAGCCCGCGGCTCGGGGGCGGGAGAAAGCTGGCTAGTGCCGCGCTAGTGCTGGGTGTGCCGCACTGGCGAATGTCCGACTGGCGGCCGCGTTGTCAACGAGCGGTCAATACTTGTCTGTCCCGAGACATTGAGGCGCCCTCGGTTGAACGCTACCCAAGGTTGTTCACGTCAGCGCCGTTGGGCTCGATGCGCACTGCGCTGCGAAGGAGACCGAGTGGCGAAGTCATGGATGTCTGAGAAGCGCGCGGGCCGAATCCTTGGATGTTTGAGCTTGCTCGCCTTGGTCGCTGCTTGCGGCGACGATCAGAACGAGATGATAACGCCGAACACGGGCTCGGCTGCTGGAGCAGGCGCGGGGGCGAGCTCCGCTGCGGGCCAGGGGGCGGCAGGCAGCACGTCTATGTCTACCGGAACGGCGGGTACGAGCCTCGCCGGAAGCGGCGCTGCCGGCCGCGCCGGCAGTACGGCGGCGGCTGGGTCGGGCGCCGCGACGGCGGGCGCTGCTGCAGCTGGTAGCGGCGGAACGCGTGCTGCCGGCGCGGGTGGTGCTGGTGCTGCCGGTGCAGGTGCCGCTTCCGGAGCGGGCGGGTCCGCGGGCGCGGCTGGCTCTGCGGGAATGAACGACGCGGGTGCGTCCGGCGCGGCTGGTGCTGCGGCGCCGGGTGCGAAGCCGCCGTGTCTCAAGAACGCCAGTCAGGTGGTCGTGCTCGGTGATTCGTATCTGAACTGGATCACACATACGTTCCCCGACGACTTCAAGACGGAGTTCGGCGGCGAATATCGGATGTATGCGGTCGGCGGAGCGTCGATGGCGTCTGGAGGAATCTCGGGTTTCATTCCCGACCAATTGACTCAAGCGGTCGCGGACGACGACGACATCATCGCGGCTGTGATGACCGGCGGTGGCAATGATATTTTGATCGCCGATGCTGTGATGTATCCGGAGGCCGATACCTGCAAAGATCGCACGGATTCAACCACGGTGAAGGTCTGTCAGGACGTGGTGAAGGCGGCGATCGATACCGCGGGGAAAATGATGAAGACTGCGGCGGCTGCTGGGATCAAGGACGTGATCTACATCTACTATCCTCACATCCCCGCTGGTGGCTTCGGCGGTATGAATCCCAACGTGTTGTTGGACTACTCGCTGCCGATGGCGCGAGATTTGTGTACGCGGGCCGAGGCCGATACGTCGGGTCAGTTGCGTTGCCATTTCCTCGATCTGCAACCGATCTTCGAGGGCCAATCCACCTGGTTTGCCGACGACGGCATTCACGAGAACTCGATGGGGTCTGCGGTGATGGCGAAGGAGACGGTGAAGATCATGAAGGACAAGTGCATCGCGCAGCCCGAGTCGAGTGGCTGCTGCGCGCCGTGAGTCCATAGCCGAGAGCGTCAGCGCCGCTTCGTTTGCTTCAATGCCTCGCCGATCACGTGCACCAGATCGACGCCACCGCCATCGGGCTTTCGCAATGCTGCAAAGGCGCCGTGCGCCATCGCTAGCTCTCGCATCTCGTCCGACAACGTCGTCATGAAGATCACCGGGACTCTCACGCTCTGTTCCGCGAGCAGACACTGCAACTCGAAACCGCTACGGCCCGGCAACTTCAGGTCGCTTACCAGGCAACGCATCTCGTGCCGGTCACTCGACTCGAGCAACGCCTCCGCAGAGTTGAACAACGAGGTTCGATATCGGCCTGCTCGAATCAGATTGTCGAGACTCTCGCGCACGGACGCATCCTCATCGACGACGCAAACGAGCGGCGCTTCAACGCTGGTCCTATGGATGCCGAACAAGGCCTCGAGGGTACGGCCGGTCCCCCGCATTTTGCATCCGAGAAAGCAACCGCAGGATCTTCGTAGACGCGCCCCAACAGATTAGGTTGTCAGACAGCTAGCTCGTTGTTGTGCGATGGTCGTCGTGCACAGCCAACCATTGGCCACTGCCTGCTAAGGCGTGCACTCGCGCGGCGCCTCCGTGAAGGCTGCGTTCGCGGCCCGCGTCGCGGGCTAGCGGAGGGCGGCCGGAGTCGAGCCCGGCCGCCCGGATTCGCTATTCAGTGCACGCGCGCGGGGCTGGCCACATCAGGTTGGCACCGCCCATCGTTTTCGCCATCTCGGCTGCAGTGCCCAGCTCGACGCAACCCATCGAACCGAACATGGTGGCGTTGATCCCGCACTTGTCATCGTCGGTGCAGCAGCTCGGCAACAGGAGTCCACCCATGATGTCGACCGAGGGACACCGCGGGTCGCCGTTGTTCTGTGCTGTTCCGCACAGGCCTCCTGCCTTTTGTACGCCGCACATGCTCGTAAATGGGTCTAGGCAGCACGCGGTGAGGTCTCCGGCGGGTTCGGGAACCGTGCAGGTCTTCGTGCCGCACGTCTTTCCCTTGTCGGCATCGTCGCCATCCGCGGCACGACCGGATGCGCCAGAATTCGCTCCGCTTGCAGGCTTTTCAGCGTCGTCGCCGCCGCAGCCAGCGCCAATTGCGGTCATCATTGTGACAACTATAGTCCACGTTGTTAGGTGTCTACTCATGCGCCCTTGTCCTCAGCTCTAGCGCGCCATGCTGTTCGCAGCCTCAAAATTATCAAGCGCCGCGAAAATAGATCAGTGTGTGGGAGGGCGCGTGTTGCTCCGGCGACTTTCGCGGCTGCGACATGACTGTCGAGGCGATACTCGGTGCGCTATGCTCCCTACTCGGGGATCCGGGGAATGAAACGAGTCTTCTGTCTCGTCGTTCTGCTCGCGTGGGATGCCGCGTGTGACGACACATGTGGTCCGCGTCCGCTCGCCGAACTGTGTGCCTCACGTTGCCCGGCGGACCAAGCCAGCGCGATTCGTTCCGTGTGCGAGCGAGATGGCGGCTTGTGGTCTGACGAGTGGTCGGAAGTCGAGAACAGTTGCGGCGGAACCAACATCGAATCGGGTTCTACGTCTATGGCGATCAGCTATTCGTTCGACCGCACGGGAAAGCTCGTGGGTGGAGTGCACACGTCGGACACGGACAATGGCAAGTGTTCGAGTTTCGACACGTACTACGGAAAGCCGTGTCAGGCGCGCAAGTCGACGACGCGCGACTGCCCGACGCAGCCGTGAGTGCGAGTTAAAGCCGCGCGTTGTCGAGGAAGACGCAGGGAGGTACGCATCCTGGACTAGAGTCTGCGGCCTCCGGCATTTTGTCCAACACTGGGCCGTTCGCTTGGTGTCGTGGCGGTGAGCCAGAGCAGACCCGAGGCCACAAGTGCCGCCGCGCCCGCGGAGCCAACAATGATTGCGTGTTTCTCGTGGCCACGAGCGTCGTTGGCTCCGCGGGCGCGG
>Ga0193752_1001791_pt1 | contig 17245 bp, 15 predicted proteins | sample H1c1metaG_FD_144924 | JGI IMG/M metagenome (GOLD analysis project Ga0193752, IMG submission 144924) | Soil microbial communities from a riparian zone of the East river system, Colorado, United States - H1c1 | ecosystem: Environmental > Terrestrial > Soil > Riparian zone | place: USA: East River... | reverse complement strand
AACATCGTTCAAACCTGACCGCGACAGCATCGTTGTCAACGGTTCAAAGACCTTTATCACCAACGGCGCGCACGCCGATTTGTTGCTGCTGTTCGGCAAATGGAGCGAGATTGAAGACGGCAAGTCGGCGATCTCCGTGCTGATCATGGAAAAAGGCACGCCGGGCCTCACGGTGGTGCGTGAAGAAGACAAGATGGGCCTGCGCGCTTCCAGCACCGCGACGCTGGCGTTCGACAACTGCCGCGTGCCGCGCGCCAATCTGCTGTGCAATCCCGGCGATGGGCTGAAAATCCTGCTCACGTCACTCAATAAATCGCGGCCCAGCGTGGCGGCGCACGCGCTGGGCATCGCGCGCGGCGCGTTCGAGGATGCGGTGAATTACATCAACGAGCGCAAGCAATCCGGCCGCAAAATCGTCGAATTTCAGGGCATCCAGTTCATGCTCGCCGACATGGCCACCGATCTCGTGCAGTGCGAGGCGTTTATGTGGGAAGTCGCGCGCAGGGTGGATGGCGGCGCGGCGGATTTCGGGGTCGAGTCGTCGATGCTCAAGATGCGCGCTTCGGACATCGCCATGCGCATCACCACCGACGCGCTGCAACTGCACGGCGGCTATGGCTACATCAAGGACTTCCGCGCCGAGCGGCTGATGCGCGACGCGAAAATCACGCAGATCTGGGAAGGCACCAATCAGATACACCGGCAGTTGATTGGTAGAAGTTTTTTGAAGAAATAAAGGTTGAAATGAATAGCATCAAAACGGTAGGTGTGGCAGGAAGTGGCACCATGGGCGCGGGCATCGCGATCGTCGCTGCGCGCGCAGGCTTCAAGACGATCGTGTTCGATACGCAGCAGGTTGCCCTCGATCGAGCGCGCAAGCAGACCGAGGGATTTTTCGCCAAGTCTGTCGCACGCAAGAAACTCACGCAGCAACAAGTCGATACCATACTGGCAAACCTAACGGGCACCACGCGCATCGATGACATGGCGGCGTGCGACATCGTCGTCGAAGCGGTATTCGAGAATCTCAAGGTCAAGCACGGCCTGCTCGCGCAGATCAACCAGGTGTGTCCGCCGCAGACAATTTTTGCCTCCAACACCTCCACGCTGTCGATCACCGAAATTGCAGCGGGTTCCGGCCGCGATGAAAAATTCGTTGGTATGCATTTTTGTCTGCCGGCGCAACTGATGAAACTGGTGGAGATGTCGCCGGGGCTGCGTACCAGCGACGCGACGTTCCACGCCGCATGGGATTTTTGCAAGAGATTGGGCCAGATTCCGGTGAAGACCAAGGACAATCCCGGTTTCATACTCAATTATTTTCTGGTGCCGTTTAACAACGATGCAATACGTCTGGTCGAAGCGGGTGTCGCTGCACCTGCCGACATTGATCGCGCGATCAAAAGTGGACTCGGTTACCCGATGGGACCGCTGGAACTGCTCGATCTGGTGGGCCTCGACACGCATTTGCTGGTGGCCGAGGCGCTGTACTCGTCTACCCACGAGCCGCGCGCTGCGGTGCCCGCGCTGGTCAAACGCATGATCGCGGCGGGGCAGTTGGGACGCAAGACTGGGCAGGGGTTTTATAGCTACAAATCCAGCGCGATGTTCGGAGGCTGAGATGCAGTATTCCATCATCAACGCCGGTGGCAGCAACGGATTTGAAGACGATCACGCATTGCTGAAAGGCGCCTCGCGCAGTGGCGATGCAGTCGTGATACTGGGTGCAGAGGCTGGCAGTGCATTCGCCAAACTGCCCGGTGCGACGCAGAAAACTGCAGTGCTGATTGAAGTGCACGGCGAGTGTCTGGGCGTGCACACCGGTGAGGCACGCGGCGAAGAAGGCGGTAACGTGCTGGGCTTCGCGCGCTTTCGCTTGGGTGCGGGCGCGCCGGCGAATCTGGTGGAAGTGGTGCGCCAGCCGCGCACCAGCGACGCCGCGGTTGCGGCGGCGAGAACGATTTTTGAAAGCGCTCGCGCGGCTCGATGAAGGTCTTGCCACGGCGGACGATCTCGATACGACGCTGAAGCTCGGTTTAGGTTATCCCGAAGGCCCCATTTCGCTGCTGGAGCGCACGGGCCTGGCGTATCACTGCGAAGTGACGCAAAGGCTGTTCGATGCTTATGGCGACGCGGCGTACGCGCCGGCGCGCCGCGCACGCGTTGCTTACACGCGTGCGATGGCGCGCAGCGAAACGCAACCGGCGCCTGCACAAGGGGGATCGCCGTTTCCTGTCAGCAACAGCAATGCACCGGGCGACTGAGAAAAATCATGCAACCCTTATCCGGCGTAAAAGTTCTTGATTTCAGCACGCTGCTGCCGGGGCCGCTGGCGACGCTGATTCTGGCGGAAGCGGGCGCCGAAGTGATCAAGATCGAGCGTCCCGGCCGCGGCGACGAAATGCGCTCTTATGTGCCCAAGTTCGGTGCCGACAGCGTCAACTTCGCCATGCTGAATCGCGGTAAAAAGAGCCTCGCGGTTGATCTCAAGGACGCCAAGGTGCGTGAGCAGTTGGTGCCGTTGATCAAAGAGGCGGACATCGTGGTAGAGCAATTCCGCCCTGGCGTGATGGACAGACTTGGTCTGGGCTATGACGCACTCAACGCGATCAATCCGCGCCTTATTTATTGCGCCATCACCGGCTACGGGCAAACCGGCCTGCGCGCCGAGGTGGCCGCGCACGACATCAATTACGTGGCGGAATCCGGCATGCTGTCGCTCGCCGCGGGTGAAGACGGTGCGCCCATCGTGCCACCGGCGCTGATTGCCGACATCGGCGGCGGTACTTATCCGGCGGTAATCAACATCCTGCTCGCGCTGCGCGCGCGCGACGCCAGCGGCAAAGGCTGCAAGCTCGACATCGCCATGGGCGACAACCTGTTTACGTTTTTGTATTGGGCTATGGGCAATGGCCTTGCGGCGGGCGAGTGGCCCAAACCGGGCGGCGAACTGGTGACTGGCGGCAGCCCGCGGTTTTTTATTTATCGCACACGCGACGACAAGTTCATTGCTGCCGCGCCGCTGGAACAAAAGTTCTGGGAGAATTTTTGCGAAGCGATTCAGCTCGACACGACGTTTCGCGATGATGCTAAAGACACGGCGGCAACCAAACGCGCCGTGGCGCGACGCCTGCGTGAAAAATCCGCCGCCGAGTGGCAATCTGTTTTTGCCGGAAAAGATTTGTGCTGCTGCGTGGTTGCGACCCTGCAAGAGGCGCTCACCGATCCGCACTTCAAGGCGCGTGGTTTGTTCGACCGCAAAATTTCGGTTGATGGCAAAACCATCGTCGCACTGCCGGTGCCAGTGGCCGATACGTTTCGATCGGCGCAAATCGATGAAGGCTATCCCGCGTTGGGTAGCGCTAATGCGATATTAAAATATTGAATTAAAACAAATACTTACGATTTTTATTATGAAAGCACTCATCGTCAACGAACACGGTCCGCTCGAGAAACTTTCCCTCGGCGAATTTCCAGATCCCAAGCCCGGCAAGGGCGAAGTGCTGGTGGATGTGCACGCAGCGAGCGTGAATTTTCCCGATCTGTTGGTGATCGGCGGCACCTACCAGAATTTGCCGCCGCGTCCGTTCGTGCCGGGCAAGGATCTCGCCGGCGTGGTGGCGGCGGTGGGTGAAGGCGTGACGCGCGTGAAGCAGGGTGACCGCGTGATGGCACAAATCGAACACGGCGCGTTTGCCGAACGCGCGGTGGTGCGTGAAGTATTGTGTTTCGTGATGCCCGCGAAAATGAATTACCAGGAAGGCGCTGCGATGGGATTGGTGTATCTGACCGCGCACAACGCCTTGATCGAACGCGCGCAGTTTCGCGCGGGCGAAACCGTGCTGGTCACGGGTGCGGCGGGCGGCGTGGGCTTGGCCGCCGTGCAACTTGCCAAAGCGCTGGGCGCCATCGTGGTGGCCGCGGTCAGTTCGGAAGAGAAAGCACGCATCGCGCGTGCGAGCGGTGCGGATCATGTGGTGCGCACCGATGCGGCGGATTTGCGTGTATCGTTTCGCAAGCAGGTCTTCGACGCCGTTGGACAGCGTGGCATCGACCTGGTGCTCGATTCCGTCGGCGGCGATGTTTTCGATGCCTGCCTGCGCGTGATGGCGTGGTGCGGGCGGCTGGTGATTATCGGCTTTGCTGCCGGACGCATCCCCGAGGTGAAGGCAGGCTACCTGCTGGTGAAAAACATTTCGCTGATTGGTCTGCAAAGCAGCGATTACCGCGAGCGATCGCCGGAAGTGGTGGGCAAAGCTTATGAGCATTTGTTTGCATTGTATGAGCAGGGCAAGATCAGGCCGCAGGTGATGGCGGCTTATCCGATGAAAGACTATTTGGCGGCGCTGAACACGGTTAAAGACCGCAAAGTGCTGGGTAAGGTCGTGATCACAATGCGCGTTTGACACAATTTTGGGCGCAGCTTATAAAACCGGTTCGAGACTCGACTGACCTAACTTACACAAGCGGAGATAGACATGTACGGATGGCGCGGACGCATAGGCTTGTTGGTTCCCTCGATCAATACCACCATGGAAACCGAATTCTGGAAGATCGCGCCGCCCGGCGTGTCGGTACATACCGCGCGCATCGCCGGCGGCCGTGAGGGAACGCCGGAAACCTTGCGCGGGATGGAAGACGCCAGCAAAGCGGCGGCGCGTGATGTAGGCATGATCGAGCCCGACGTGGTGGTGTATGGTTGCACCAGCGGCAGTTTTTTCGAAGGCCCCACCTGGAACAAAAAAATTTCCGAACAACTCACTGCGATTACCAAAGCGCCGACGGTGACAACGGCAGGCGGCATGGCAGCGTGCCTGCAGGCGGGTGGCTTCAAGAAAGTGGATATCGTGACGCCTTATGTCGAAGTGACCAACGAGCGGCTCAAGCATTTTCTGAAAGCGCACGGCATCGACGTGGTGAAGCTCGGCACTTTCGACATGCTCGATATGTTCGATCACGCCAAGATTCAGCCGGAGGAGATTTACCGCAAGGTGAAAGAAATCACCACGCCCAAGTCGGAGGCGGTATTCGTCGCCTGCACGCAATTGCGCGCGCTGGAGGTGCTGGATCAGTTGGAGCGCGATCTGGGCAAGCCCGTGTATTCGGCGGTGCAGGCGTCAGCATGGCAAGCTTATGACGTAATGGGCGTTGATCCGAAGATCATGGATTGCGGCAGCCTGCTGCGCAAGTTATCCGAACCTGGTTTGCAGAAAAAAGCGGCGAGGAAACTGCGCTCGGCATAACCGAAGATCCGCATTGAATACCGGCGGTTTATCGCATGATCTTCCATAGCCAAAGCGGCATCACCGATCGCGCGCGCGAAGCCGACTGGGCGCAATGGTATTTTGAACACTTGCGCATCATGGCGACCGTGCCCGGCGTGTTTTCCGCGCAGCGTTTTATTACTGCGCATCCCGGACATCCGCCATCACTTGCCATGTATGGCGTGGCGTCGGCGGATGTGTTCAAGGGCGACTATTACCAGAGCGTGCGCGGCATGGGCGATTGGCTGCCGCTGATCGACCGGCGGTGGTACCGCCGCAATTTGTTTGATGGCCTGGATGTTGCGCTCGTGGTGAATGAGGATCAGGCGTTGCTGGTGGCGGATCGTGACGTGCCGGATGCTGCGCTCGCGGCGCTGTCGTTTACGTGGCTCAAAGTAGCGGGCATTGATCGCTCAACGCCTTTTCGCGGTATTGCAGTGGTGAATAAACGGGCAGTACCGGTATTGCCGGCAAATGTGGCGATCTACACACCCGCCTCGAAGCGGTTTGTGAATTTGAAGGGGGAGACTCAAGAATGAAAATTACGCTATGCCGTTGTGCAACGGCGGTGTTTGTACTTGCGGTGTGGTGCACCGGTGGCGCTCAAGCACAGGCATGGCCTGCCAAAACCATACGTTGGATTGTGCCGTGGCCGCCGGGCGGCGGCGCGGACGTGCTGGCGCGCATACTGCAGACTGCATTGTCTGAAGCACTGGGGCAGCCCGTGGTGGTCGATAACCGTGGCGGCGCCGCTGGCAATATCGGCGCGGAGATCGCGGCGAAGTCGCCGCCCGACGGCTACACCATCGTATTTGCGTACTCGGGCACGCACTCGATTAATCCGCATATCTACCGCAAGATGCCGTTCAAGGAGAGCGATTTCGCGCCGCTGATCTGGACGGCTTCAGTGCCGCAGGTGGTGGTGGTGCATCCGTCGTTGCCGATCAAGGCGCCGAAGGACATCATTGCACTGGCGAAATCGAATCCCGGCGCGTTTACCTACGGCTCCAGCGGCAACGGCGCGATTAATCATCTCGCAGGCGCGTTGTTCGCGTCGATGACCGGCGCGCCGCTTACCCATGTGCCGTATAAAGGCGGCGCCCCGGCGGCGATCGCGCTGATGGGCGGCGAGATCGCTATGATCTTCGGCGAGCCCGCGACCATCGTGCAGCATATCAAGTCCGGCAGGATGAAAGCGATCGCAGTGACCAGCGGCAAGCGCGCACTGGCGCTGCCTGAGTTGCCCACCATGCAGGAAACCGGCATCGCCGGCTATGACGTTACTTCATGGAACGGACAATTGGCGCCGGCGGGCACACCGCCTGACGTCGTGCGTCGCTTTAACAGCGAATTCAACCGGATCATCGCGACTCCGGAAATGAAAAAACGCATGATCGACAACGGCTACGAGCCGATGGGCGGCCCGGCCGAAAAATTTGGCGAGCACATACGTGCAGAAATCGCGAAGTGGGCGCCGGTGGTGAAATCGGCGAATATTCGAGTCGATTAGGAGCAAACAAAATGGCCAAAGGATTACTCGCCGCCGGTTTCAATTACGGCATGGTGGATGCAGGTGAATTCAACGATTGGTACGACACCGAGCACCTGCCCGAACGGCAACGCTGCAAGGGTTTTATCAACTGCGTGCGTTGGCAAGGTGTGGATGATCCCAGGGTGTCGATTGCGACCTACGATCTGGAGTCGCGCGATGTGCTGCACAGCGCGCCGTATCAGGCCATCGCGCGCGACAATCTGTCGCCGTGGAGCAAACGCATGACATCGAAGGCGCAACGCCTGTTGCGTATAGAGGCGGACCAGTTGATTCCCGGTGACGAAATCTCGCTGTTGACTACGCAGCACCTGATGATCTTTGCCTGCAACGTTAAGCCGGAGCATGAGGCCGAAGTGCGAAGATGGTACGCCGAGGAACATATTCCGCGTCTGCTCAAAGTGCCGGGTGTCGCGTCGGCGCGGTTTTTTCATGCGCACGCGGGAACGCATAACTACATTGCGCTGTATGAGATTGAGAAGTCCGAAACCTGTGCTTCGGAGGCGTGGAAAGAAGCCGCACTGACGCCCTGGACCAAATCCATGCGTCCGCATTTGAACGATGTGTTGCGTGTGGTGCTGCGGCGCTATCAGCGCAGGGCGTCATAAGCGCGGTCGGTCGCCCAAACGCTCAACGCGGGAAACTAGGTGATTCCCTGTGTCGAACTATCGTAAGTATTTGTTTTTAAACAATATTTTACTTTTGATGTGATGCGCCGCCGTCAATGGTGATCACGCAGCCGGTGGTGTAGCCCGAACAATCCGAGCACAGGAACGCCACCATGTTGGCGACTTCATCCACCGTGCCGAGCCGGCCAAACGGATAGTCGGTCACCAACTCGCGCCAACGTTCGGCGCTGCCCAGTTCTTTTTCCGCGCGCGCGCGCCAGCGCACCACTTGCCGGTCGGTTTCGGTGCCGCCGGGATTGATACCGATCACTCTTATGCCGTCTTTGTGACTGTCGGCGCCCAGCGCGCGGCTTAATGCCATCAGGCTGGCGTTGCCCATGCTGCCGGCGATATAGCCTGATGAGTGCCGTTCACCGGCTGCGCCGATCACGTTGACGATAACACCGCTTTTGCGTTTCGCCATGCGGGCGTAATACTCGCGCGTGAGGTTGATGAAGCCCCACACTTTCAGATCCCACGACTTGCGCCAGGTTTTTTCGTCAAGGCTGACCACGGTGCCCTGCGGAATCGCGCCGGCGTTGTTCACCAGGAAATCGATGTCGCCGACGTCGCGCGCGAGCTTTTCGGCGGCACCTTCCGCGCCAAGATCGCACGGATGACAGGTCACGTCGACCTTGTAGGCATCGGTGATTTTCTTTCTGGCCGCTTCAAGATCGGCGGCAGTGCGCGACGTGAGGTGAACGTTGACACCCTCGGACGCGAGCACACGCGCCGCACCGAAGCCGATACCGCGAGAACCGCCCGTGATCAGAGCGGACTTGCCTTTAAGATGCAGATCCATGGTGATTCCTGTAAACGTTAAGGGGCGTTTGGGAGTTTGAAGTAAAGCGTAGTAGACAATGCTACCATTTTGTCCGCTCCCTGCTGACCGCGTCAAACGTCCGCGTGGCCGGTGAAGTCAACCGCCTTTGCGGTTGGTGCGTTTTTGGCTCACGACCGCTGCGAAGCGGACTTGCGTTTTCACCTTTTACTGGAACACCGCCATGACCAAATTGCTCTCTACACTGATCGCTACGATATTCTCGGTCATCACCTGTACCGTTGCGGCCCAATCGCAGCCGCAACCTATCGCCCCGGCGCAGCCTGCGACGCCCGCAACCCCGGCGGCGACCCACGCGAAGGGTGATGCGCCCAAAGCGGATAAGGCCAAAAAAGCCAAAGCCAAAACCAAGACCAAGGCCAAGAAAAGCGACGGCAAGAAAGGTGGCAAAAAGGCCGGCGGAAAAACGGATGCTACCCCTGCGCCGGCCACGAAGTAACTTTAACAGCAGGCGGCATCATAGCCGTCTGTCTGCGCAAAAAACAACGGATTCTCCCCGCTTTTTTGGTGCCCTCGATTTGGCACGATGGTTCTACTAATGCGCCGCTGTGTTTGGTGAGTGCCAGCGATTCCGATGTAATTAAAGCCTATGTCAAGCAAGGACCGGGGATAGTGGTGGTACCGACGCTCGCGCTGCGGCGTTGAAAGCGAAGGGCATGGCGTATCCCTGAACGGCACCACTTCCGTGGGCCGGTTGTGGCACCGCAGGCGCGTTGCTACACTGGCATGCGCCACTCTCGATCGAGGAGAACAACATGTTCAGAATTGTTATTGCCGCCGTTATAACGGCGGCAACGTTGCTGCCTGTGTATGCACAGCAGTTCCCCACGCGCCCGATCCGCTTTCTGGTGCCGGTGCCCGCAGGTTCGACCACCGACATCGTGACACGCATCGTTGCTCAGAAAATGGGCGACGCGTGGGGCCAGCAGATCGTCGTCGACAATCGCCCCGGCGGCGTGATGACCATCGCCACCGACCTCGTTGCGAAAGCGCCGCCCGACGGCCACACCATCGCTACGCTACTGACGCCGACCGCGGTCAATCCCTATGTGCTGAAAAATCTGCCGTACAACACCGAACGCGATCTGCAGGCGGTGAGCCAGATGGTCGCCGTGCCGGGCGTAATGACCATGAACCCCGGCGTGCCGGCCGGCAATCTGAAAGAAGTGATCGCGCTGGCAAAAGCCAAACCTGCATCGCTGAACTATGGTTCACCGGGCCAGCTCACATCAGGGCATTTGTCGATGGAGCTGCTGAAGCTCAACATGGGCATCAATATTCAGCACGTGCCGTACAAGGGCGGCGCGCCGGCGATCACCGACATGATTGCAGGGCAGATTCAGTTCCTGATCAGCGGCCCGCCGGGCGTGCTGCCGCATATCAACGCGGGTCGATTGAAAGCCATTGCAACGACTTCTGCCAAACGTTCGCCTGGCCTGCCGAATACGCCGACCTTCATGGAAGCGGGCGTGCCGAATTTTGATACCTCGGAATGGTACGGTGTGTTTGCGCCGGCCAATGTACCGAAGCCGATTCTCGACAAACTCGCCGGCGAGATCGCGCGCATCGTCAAACTGCCCGATGTTGCGGAAAAACTCTCCGCGCAGGGTGCGATTCCGGTGGGTAGCAGAGCCGACGAATTTACGCGCTTCGTGAAAAGCGAAATGAATTTGTGGGGGAATGTGGCGAAGAAGATTGGGTTGAAGCCGGATTGAGATAAGTTGAGTTCCTATTGAGCCGTGGGTGAGGCGACGCGTTTTATTCCGAGTCAAGGTATCGCGATGGATAAATTTAGATCGTGGTTAGACTTCGTAAGGTTCACGGGATCTGTTGACCATCGTTTTCGGTATGTGCATACCGATAAGACTCGGGAATTTCTGGAAACATTAGTCAAAACAAGCTTTAAGCGATATCGAGTCTTCGATACCAAAGAAGTCCTGTGGCGGGCACAGCTTGGGTGTGCGAATCGGAAGCGCAAGTTGGGTGAAGTTGTTGAGGATCACGAAATCGTTGTAGAGCACCAGATACCTTATCCAGCCAGCCGCATGAAGCCATTGCAGCACACCGCAAAGGAAGGTCGCGTTAATCCCAAAGGAATCCCCGCTCTTTACTTGACGACGGACATTAAGACTGCAATCGCGGAAGTACGTCCGTGGGTTGGCAGCTACGTCTCCCTTGGCAAGTTCAAACTGATGCGCAATTTGAAGGTCGTAGACTTTTCCAAGGAAGACAATACGTCTCTGGGTTATTACGCGGAAGAGCCTACTTCTAAGCATCGAACGAGCATTATCTGGGCACAAATCGGGCAGATTTTTTCGATGCTAGTTTCTGATGACCCATCAACGGCTTGCTACGCTCCAACCCAGATTATCGCTGAGACATTTCACCAGCAAGGTTTTGATGGGTTAGTTTACAAGAGCTCCCTTGGGCCCGGTCTCAATGTTGCGTTCTTTAGTCTTGATGCTGCAGATGTTGTTACCCGCTCGTTGGACCAAGTCGAGTCTGTATCTTTTTGCTCCAAAAAGGTGAGTAGTGGCCGTCGTGGTAAGCCGGCGTAGGGCGCAATCTTTATTGCGCCGCATGGTGTTAAATCTTCTGTGCCGGAAATGCGTCGATGATCGACTTGGCTGCATCGTTCGATTGCTCAAGCGTCGCCACCCCATCCGCCAGCCGCTCCACCTCAGCGGCGGTCGCGCCCAGTCCGAATTCAAGGCAGCCGCGCACCTTGGCGCGCATCTCGGCGTCGGTCATCGGGTCTTGCGGACTGCCCTTGATAGTGTCGCGTTTGAGTTCAATCACTTTGCCGCTTTTCAAGGTGAGTTTGAGGCGCGCGGGTTCGATGGCAGTGGGTTCGATGGCAGGGTCGTCCACCACTTTGGTGATGGCGGTTAGTGCGGCGATACCACTGTCGGTGATGGCCGGTTTGCGATAGCTGTGCAAATCGACTTTGCCGTCGGCCAGCGCGCGCGCAAAGCTGTAGGCGGTATTGAACTGCGCATGCACGATGTCGTTGCGCGCCGGATCGTACGGCGCGCCGACGGTGAGCCAGTTGACGTTGCCCATACCGATTTCGATGGCGGCGACATCTGCGGGCTGGATACCCTTCTCGTGAAGTTCAATGCCGATGCCGATGGGCGTGTGGTTGCAGCGGCAACAGGGGTAGGGTTTGAAGCTGTATTCGGCGACGCGCCAGTCGGCTCCGAGGCCGCCGGTAAGTATCTCCGGTTTGACTTCGTTGCGTTCATACAGTGCGAACAAGCCTGCGTTGCCTTCGAGGGTGCCGCGCGTGCTGGTCAGTCCGTCGGCGGCGAGAAACGCCCCCACCACCGCATTGCGTGACGCGAATCCCGGTCCTATGCGTTTGGACAATACGCCGTCGCGCATGCTTTGCGCCGAACCACTGGCCTGATGAAACGCCATGCCGAGCGCATTGGCGAGTCCGCCCGCATCAAGGCCGATCAGGCGCGCCGCCGCGACGCCCGCAGCCACCGTGCCGAATATCATCGTCGGATGCCAGCCCTTGCCCAGACTGTTGTAGCAGGCAAGACCCAGCCGCGCGTGCAGTTCCGCACCAATGGCGTAGGCGAGGATGAAGTCTTTGCCGCTGACCGGCTTGCCTTCGGCCGACAAATCCTCGGCCGTGGCGAGCAGGGTTGGCAGTACTACGGCACTGGTGTGTACGCGCGCCGGATCGTGCTGGTCGTCAAAATCCAGCGCGTGTGCCGCAGCGCCGTTGGCCATGGCCGCGGTGGGCGGCGAGTAACGGCGCTTGCCGATGAGGCCAGTGGCGGAACCGGTTTTTTCCCAACGCGAAAGGCGCGCGTTTAACTCAGGAATGCCCGGTGCGTGTGCCGCGCCGCCGATCACGCCCAGTGTGTCGAGTATCAGCGCTTTGACGTTATGCAGCACGGGTGCTGGCAGCCTTTCGTACGTCCACTCGGCAATGTTCGCACACAGCGCGCGGCTGTAACCGTCGGGCAGCGGAAAGGTTTTTGCAGCGAACATATCTTTGACGGTGCCGGTAGCTGCGTTGGCCATGAGGGTCTCCTGAATAATGTGCTTTAAAACGTATCACAAAAAGCCCATGACGTGGGTTCCGCTGCGCGAGCGCCAGCGGTGCGTGTTATTCTTTGAAGCTTGAAACGTTTCATTTTTCGAGTATCACGTGAGCCATTTTTTTGTAGGCATAGACACCGGCGGCACCTTCACCGATCTCGTCGCCGCTGATCTGGACGGCGGACGTTATTGTTATCACAAGGTGCCTACCACCACCGGCGATCCGGCGCGCGGCATACTCGACGGCATCGCGGAACTGCTGGATCACAACGACATCGCGCGCAACGATGTGGCGTTTCTGGTGCTCGGCACCACGCTCGCCACCAACGCCGTGCTCGAAGGCAAATGGGCCGCCACCGGCGTAATCACCACCAGCGGTTTCCGTGATGTGCTGGAACTGGCGCGCCAGCGTCGACCGCATTATTTCAATCTCGATATTCCCAAACCCATGCCGCCGGCTGCGCGCGATTGCCGGCTGGAGGTGCGCGAACGTGTGGCGCAGGACGGTTCGGTGGTAACGCCGCTGGTGGAAGACGAGGTACGCTGCGCGGTGGAAATATTGAAGGCCAAGAAAGTCGAAGCGATAGCGATCTGTTTTATGCACGCTTATGCCAATGCCGACCATGAAGAACGGGCGCGGGCATTGGTGAAATCGCTGTGGCCTGAAGTTTATTTATGCACGTCGAGCGAAGTGCTGGGTGAATTCCGCGAGTTCGAGCGTTTCTCGACGGCAACGGTCAACGCGAGCCTGATGCCGATCATGGATCGCACCCTGTCGCAGTTTGAGAAAGGCGTGGCGGCGCTGGGCATCCCCCACACGCCGCGCGTGATGCAATCGAACGGCGGCGCCGTATCACCCAGCGCTGTGCGAAAAATGCCAGTGAACACGTTCTTTTCAGGGCCGGCGGGTGGCGTGATCGGCAGCGTAGGTTTGAGCCGCCAGCTCAAAGCGCCGAATCTGATTACCTTTGACATGGGCGGCACATCGACGGATGTGTGTCTGATCCGCGATGGTGAGCCGGCGAAAAAAAGCGAGCGCCAAATGGGTGGTTTTCCGGTGCGCACGCGCACGCTGGACATACACACTATCGGTGCGGGTGGCGGCTCGATTGCATGGATCGACGCCGGCGGTTTGCTCAAGGTGGGGCCGCAAAGCGCGGGTGCGTATCCGGGGCCGGCGGCTTATGGGCGCGGTGGTATCAAAGCAACGGTGACGGACGCGAATATGGTGCTGGGCCGCCTCAGTCCGAAGTCGCTGCTCGGCGGGCGCATGGCCATGCATCGCGATAAAGCGCACGCGGCGATTGATGATCTCGCCAAGTTGCTTGGCGTCGATTCAGTCAGGGCCGCCGCCGGCGTGATTGAAATCATCAACGTCAACATGATGGGCGCGGTGCGCGTGATTTCCGTCGAGCAGGGCGAAGATCCGCGCGATTTCGCGTTGGCGGCATTCGGCGGCGCGGGGCCGCTGCATGCTGCGGACGTGGCGCGCAGCATGGGTATGGGCAAAGTGCTGGTGCCGCCGCGGCCGGGCCTGCTGTCGGCGATAGGTTTGCTGCACGCAGACGTGCGCGGCGATTTCAGCTTGACGCGTTTGCTGCGCGCCGAAAACGCGAATGTGAAGGCGTTTAACGCGGGCTTTGCCGATCTCAAGAAGCGCGGAGAAGCGTGGATTGCGGTGGAGGCAGATGCCCTCACCCCTGGCCCCTCTCCCGGTGGGCGAGGGGAGAATCGAGCTTCTCGCTCGCGCGGGAAGTATGCGAAGTTCGAATGGTTCGTCGACCTGCGTTACTTCGGGCAGAACTTTGAACTCATCATGCCGCTCGCGCAGGAGCGTCTGACCGCAGCCAGCCTCGCGCGCCTGCGCAGTGCGTTCCACAAACGGCACAAAGCGTTTTATGGTTATGACATGCCGGCACAGCCGGTGGAAATCGTCAACCTGCGGCTGGTGGTGACGGCAGCGCGCAAAGCGCCGGCTGCTCCGCGGTCAGATAAAAAAATTGTTTTAAAACAAATACTTACAGAAAATCGCCGCGTGTGGTTTGCAGGAACCGGGTTCGTGCAGACGCCAGTCTATGAACGCGATCAATTGCCTGTCGGCTGGCGCTCCACCGGTCCGGCGATCATCGATCAAATGGATTCCACAACCGTGGTACCGCCGAAGGCGATTATTCATAACGATGCGCTGGGTTACTTGCATCTCACGCTGGGTGCTGGCAAGACGGTGAAACAATGAAACGCAAAATCGACCCTATCAAATCGGAAGTCATTGCGCGCTTCCTGCTCGCGACAGCAGAGGAGATGGGCGCGACGCTGATGCGCACCGCGTTTTCACCCAACATCAAGGAGCGCGCGGATTGCTCGACAGCGATTTTCGATGTGGCGGGGGAAGTGATCGCGCTGGCGCAGCGCGTGCCGATACACCTGGGCTCGATGGTGGGCGCGGTGGATGAAATTCTCAGGCGCTTTCCCATGAGTGAAATTCTGCCGGGCGATATGTTCGTCGCCAATGATCCGTATAACGGCGGCGGCACGCATCTACCCGACATCAATGTCATCGCGCCGGTGTTCGCCGGCAGGAAAATCATCGCGTTCGTCGCCAACATCGCGCATCACGCCGACGTCGGCGGCATGGTGCCGGGCTCGGAAGCGGCGGTGTGCAAGTCGATTTACCAAGAGGGAATACGCATCCCGCCGGTGCGCATTATGCGCGCGGGCAAGGTCAATCGCGATGTGGTGGACATTATTCTGCTCAACTCGCGCACGCCGGATGAACGCGTCGGCGATCTCAACGCGCAGTTTGCCGCCAACACCGTGGGCGCACGCAGCGTTTTGCAATTGTTTGACCGCTACGGTGTGAAAGAAACGCAGGCGGCGATCGCGGGCTATCTCGATTTCACCGAAAAACGTTTTCGCGCCGCCATCAACAAGCTACCGCGCGGCCGTTACATGGCGGAAGATTTTCTCGACGGCAATCGTGACGGCGAAACCTGCGCCATCAAACTGGCGCTGACTATCGGCCGCGGCCGCATGGATTTTGATTTCACCGGCTCCGGCAAGCAACTCGAAAGCGCGCGCAATATTCCGTATCGCGCGCTGCTCGCCACGGTGTACACGGTGGCGAAAGCGATGCTCGATCCGGAAGTGCCCGCCAACGCCGGCTACTATCGCACGTTGCATATCAAAGCGCCGCCGGGCTGCGTGGTCGGGCCGGTGCCGCCGGCGGCGATCGGCTGCCGTTCCATTTCTGCCAGCGTGCTGGGCGATGTGATCGCCAACGCGCTGTCGCAGGCGATGCCCGACAAGGCGCTGGCGGGCAGCGGGCCGCATCATTTGTTTGTGCTGTCGGGCACCGATCCGCGCACCGGCGTTTATTTTGTCGATTACGAAACCGTGGCGGGCGGCATGGGTGCGCGCGCCCATCGCGACGGTGTGGATGGTGTGCGCGTGCATGCGTCGGGCTCGTCGAATTTGCCGAGCGAGGCGCTGGAACACGCGTACCCGTTTCGCGTGGAACGTTATGCGCTGTGGGATGAATCGTCCGGCCCGGGTCAATACCGCGGCGGCGCCGGCGTGGTGCGCGATTACCGCGTGCTGGCCGATGACATTGTGGTGAGCCTGTCGTCGGAACGGCAGCACGTGGCATCGCCCGGCATGGCGGGCGGCGGTTCCGGCGCGTGCGGTGCGTTTGTGCTGAATCCCGATACGCCGCAGCAGCAAACGCTGCCTTCTGCCGCGGCGGATATTCCGTTGCCGCGCGGCAGTGTGCTGCGCATTTGCACACCGGGTGGCGCCGGGTATGGTGATGCGAAACAGCGTACTATTACCGCGGTGGAAAAAGATGTTGTCGAAGGCCGTATTTCACCGGACTATTCATCCAGAACCTACTTGGAATGGTCGTGAGAAAACCACCACTGTCATTCCCGCGAAGGCGGGAATCTATAGGGAGTGCCATATGGCACTGTGTTATGGGTTCCCGCCTTCGCGGGAACGACAGGGTTTTGTAAAGCTATTTTGCGGAGCTAAATCATGAATAAACCCAACACCGAATTTGATGTATTTGCCGCGTTTCGCGAGGGGTTTCCCGCGCTCAAGCGCTGGACCTACATGGATGTAGCCGGTCGCGGCGTGCTCTCCAGCGAGACACGGGCGGCGCTCGACGCGCACCTCGATGATCGCATGATGAATGGCGGCGACAAGGAACGCTTTTTCGCGCTGATCGAACGTGCGCGTGGCCGTTTCGCGCAACTGATGCATGCGGAACCCGCGGAGATTACCTATACCAAGAACATCTCCGAAGGCCTCAACATGGTGGCCACGGGCATAGCCTGGAAAGCCGGCGACAACGTGGTGCTGTGCCCCGAGCTGGAGCATCCCAACAATGTGTATGTGTGGTTGAACTTGCAGCGTTTCGGCGTGGAAGTGCGCATGGTCAAGCCGCGAGATAACGCGATTCCCGTCGATGAGATGATCGCGAAGATGGACGCGCGCACGCGCTGCGCGACCGTATCCACCGTGACGTTTGCGCCGGGCTTTCGCACGGACATCGACACGCTGGGCAAAGCGTGCCGCGAGCGTGGCGTACTGTTTCTGGTGGATGCGGCGCAGTCGGCGGGGAAACTGCATACGGATGTGAGGCAATCGAATATCGATGCGCTGTCGGTATCCACTCAGAAAGGATTGCTGGCGCTCTACGGCATGGGATTTCTGTATCTACGGCGCGAGTGGGCGGAGAAAATGCATCCGGTGTATCTCGCGCGTTTTGGTGTGGATCTCGGTGATGCGCATGAAGCGGCCTTGGGTGATATTGGTGACTTGTCATTCAAATTGGCCGAGGGCGCGCGGCGTTTCGACTTGGGCAATTACA
>Ga0193752_1001789_pt1 | contig 17259 bp, 20 predicted proteins | sample H1c1metaG_FD_144924 | JGI IMG/M metagenome (GOLD analysis project Ga0193752, IMG submission 144924) | Soil microbial communities from a riparian zone of the East river system, Colorado, United States - H1c1 | ecosystem: Environmental > Terrestrial > Soil > Riparian zone | place: USA: East River... | reverse complement strand
ACGCTGGCAAAGCTTTGAAGAGGCTATTGTCATTAATGACGCTATCAGAAACACTTATAAAACACGTGGATTTGAGCTGATAGACGTACCAAAAAACTCCCTGTCAGAGCGCATTGCTTTTATCCTCGATTTTATATAGGTTTGCAGTCTTAAGGCTGCATTTTATTTCAGAACCTATTTTTTAAAATTAAACAGAAATAAAATGCTTTAAGGGAATGCCGGCGTAATTCCGGAACAGTCTCCGCTGCTGTAGACCTCGTTTGAAAATTGCTGTAAAAACCACTTTCGTAAAGAAGGGAAGGTAGCAATTGAGGAAGTCAGAAGACCTGCCTTATAAATAGTTATTAAATGCTTTCGGAAGAAAGGCTAAACTTTATGATGAGAAAAATAAATTATTCGTCATTCAGTGGAATATTCCCCTGTTTGATCGTTTCCCTGTTGCTGATTACTTCATGCAAACAGAACCATTCTGGTCAAAAACATACCTCAGCAAAAACCGGCAGTGCAGAAATTAAATATGCCAAAGGCTTTAATATCGACTATTATGATAATTATAAGCTGGTCAGTATTTATTCGGGGATAGGAGCTCATGCAGATACCGCACAATACGTCCTGTTAGCTAAAGGATCAAAGGCTCCCGAAGGCTATAAAAAGGCACAACTCATAGAAATTCCTGTTCAAAGTTTAGTGGCAATGTCATCCATGCATATTGCACTGGCCGATTTCGCAGGAGCTGCAAATGCAATAACAGGTTTAGGCAGTTTGCAATATGTAAGTTCAGAAACAGTAAGAAAAAACATCGCTGCAGGCAAAGTAAAAGAAGTTGGAATAGACGGAACCATGAATGATGAAGTACTGATCAGCATGAAGCCCGGTCTGGTGATGGTGATGGGAAGTCCGGATGCAAAATTCAGTAAATATGAAACGCTGACTGGTGCAGGTGTACCTGTGATGCTCAATTCAGAATGGCTGGAAACTACACCGCTTGGCCGTGCAGAATGGGTTAAACTCATGGCCGCATTGATGGATAAAGAAGAATTTGTTAATACTAAATTTGGAACCTTAGAGAAAGAATATAACCGCTTAGCAGAAATCGGTAAAAAAGCAGTGAATAAACCATCTCTGATCTGTGGTATGCCGTACAAAGGAACCTGGTATGTGCCCGATGGAGATAGCTATATGGTTCAGTTTCTTAAAGATGCAGGCACAACCTATAAATGGGCAGATGTCCACGAAAAAGGCAGTTTGCCACTTAATTTTGAAACGGTAGCTCCGGTTGCTCTTAAAGCTGATTTCTGGCTGAATGTAGGAACTGTGGACAGCAAAAATGATATTAAGGCAATAGACAGCCGTTATACGGAATTCAAGCCTTTCAAAGACAGCCATATCTTTAATTTTAATAAAAAAGTAAACGATATAGGTTCCAATGATTATTGGGAATCAGGTGCCGTTAACCCGCAAATAGTATTGGGTGATTTAATTAAGATTTTTCATCCTGAATTATTGCCTGATTATCAGCTAGTTTATTACAAGAAATTGAATTAATTCTTTAAGAAATTGAACAAAATAAAAGTTTCAGTATTGCTCTCCATATTATTGGTAGCTTTTCTGCTTGATGTAGCCCTTGGCTCTGTCCATATTCCTTTGAAGGAGGTTATTAAGGTCTTGTTTACCTCCGATTCCGGAAACGATACCTGGGTTTATATCATTGAAAAAATCAGGCTGCCTAAAGCTTTGACAGCAATAATTGTAGGTTGTGGGTTATCAGTAAGCGGTTTACAAATGCAAACACTTTTCCGTAACCCGCTTGCGGGGCCTTCTGTTTTAGGAATAACCGCCGGAGCAAGTCTTGGGGTAGCTCTGGTGATGCTTTCTGCAGGTAGTATTACAAGTTTATACACGATAAAGGAACTGGGTATTTCAGGAAGCTGGTTAATTATTGTGGCTTCGTCGTTTGGTGCAGCTTTGATTATGATACTTATTGTATCAATTTCTTCGTCCTTAAAAGACAATGTTATTGTATTGATTGTGGGTGTAATGATTGGTAATATCACACTTTCAGTAATTAGTATCTGGCAGTATTTTAGTTCTCCGGAGCTGATTAAGGATTATCTGCTCTGGACTTTTGGTTCTTTAGGTGGAGTGACAGGAGGACAGCTTACGATCCTTGCTGTCGTCGTTTTTGCCGGATTACTGATTTCATTTTTGTCTTCAAAACTACTTGACGCTTTATTGCTGGGTGATAATTATGCACGGAGTATGGGACTGACCGTAAAACGTGCGCGTATACTGATTATTGGCAGTACAAGTATTTTAGCAGGGGGCATTACCGCTTTTTGTGGCCCTATAGGTTTTATTGGTATAGCTGTACCGCATTTAGCCCGCGCTTTATTTAATACTTCAAGCCATCGTATCCTGATTCCTGCATGTTGCCTGATTGGAACGGTACTGATGCTGATCTGTGATATCGTAGCACAATTGCCAGGAAGTCAGACAGTTTTACCTATTAATGTGATTACAGCACTAGTAGGTTCACCTGTAGTGATCTGGATTATTGCCGGACCAACTAAATTAAGAGGATTCTAATGGAGGCGCAAACATCATTACTTTATACCTCAGGATTAACAATAGGTTATCAGGCAGGGAAAAACAAGACGAAAATCATAGCAGGGCCTTTAGATCTGGAACTTCATGCGGGCCAGCTTATCTGTTTATTAGGGCCAAATGGCTGCGGTAAATCTACCTTGCTCCGAACTATATCTGGATTACAACATCCACTGAAAGGTGAAATTGTACTTGATGGTAAGGACCTTAAAAAGCTGAGACCTGCACAGATAGCCCAAAAAATAAGTTTAGTACTGACTGATAATATGAGATCTGGTAACCTGGATGTTTATTCACTTATTTCTCTTGGCCGTTATCCTTATTCCGGGTGGTTAGGAATACTAACTGTGCAGGATAAACAGATTATTGACCAGGCGATCAAAGCGACACATACTGAAGCTTTTTTAGGTAGAAAGATGGATAGTTTGAGCGATGGGGAATGTCAAAAGGTGATGCTGGCAAGGGCAATGGCGCAAGATACTCCATTAATTATATTAGATGAACCAACTGCCCATCTTGATTTACCCAGTCGTATTCAATTGATGCGTTTACTGCATCAGCTGGCTAAAGAAACGAGTAAAGCAATTTTGCTCTCTACCCATGAACTTGATTTAGCCCTGCAGGTAGCAGATCAAATCTGGTTAATGAGTAATGGCGGACATCTGGATGCCGGATTGCCGGAAGAACTGGTCTTAAATGGTTCATTTCAGCATGCTTTTGATAAAGATGGGATTGCATTTGATGCGGCTACAGGAACTTTCAATATTCACTATGCAGGAAAACGCAATATTAAAGTAATAGGAGAGGGAGTTGCAGCTTTCTGGACTAAAAAAGCATTGGTCAGAAATGGCTTTAATATATCCTTAGCAGAAGAAAATGAACTTATCGTTTCTGTTTCTGGCGAAGGACCTGAATTTATTTGGACAGTACAACAAAATAATGAGCACACTATCTATAGGTCTTTGCGTGGATTTCTCTCAGCGCTGTAATCTTCCGATGCTTAACCGATTAGACACCAATATTAAATCATATGAATAAAGATTTACCATTATTATCTTTGAAAAACCTGCTGATAGGCACGGTTTTACTCAGCAGCCCTGCATTAGCACAGGAAAAGAAAGCTGATTCCATTAGAACCAATGCACTTGACGAAGTAGTAGTGACCTCTTCAAGAACAGAGGTTAAAAGACGTAATGTACCTCAGAGTATGACGGTAATTACCAAGTCTGTAATAGATATGACTCCTTCGCAGGAAGTGACAGATCTATTAAAAAAGAATTCATCTGTAAGTATTATACAATATCCAGGTCTATCTTCTGGTGTTGGTATTCGTGGTTTCAGACCTGAAGATAGTGGCTTAAATCAACGTTCGCTATTATTAGTCGATGGCCGTCCGGCAGGTACAGTAAATATTTCAACCATCAATCCTTCTGATATTGAAAGAATTGAAGTACTTAAAGGACCTGCTTCTGCTTTATATGGCTCGTCGGCTATGGGAGGGGTAATCAACATTATCACTAAAAAATCATCCGGTGATGTACATGGAAACGTATATGCAGAATATGGATCTTATGAAACGACCAAGTTAGGTGCTTCTGCGGGTGGAAATATCAGTAAAAAGCTGGACTTCGATTTGTCTTTCCTGAATTTCGACAGAGCTAAAAATATGAAATTGGGTAAGGGAAATGTGTTTAGGAAAATGCTGGGTGCTAACACCGCAGTTTATAACTATGCTGACTCAACTGTTGAAAAGGATGACAAACGTTCAGATGGATTAAGACGTGATTATACGAAACTGGGTTATAATTCAGGGAGTTTAAGGTTAGGGTACCAGATTGACCCAAATTGGCGTATCGATGTAAGAGGGGAACGGTTTTTTGCTAAAAATGTAGAGGCACCAACTGATATATTTTATGGAAATGGAAATCTGGACTATTTTGGACAGCCCAGCACGAAGGATATCGAGCGTCATAATGAAGAAGCAACACTTTCAGGTAATATCGGTCAGCATCATTTGTCTTTAAAAGGATATACTTCACAAGAGAATAATTTATATAATACGTTGGTTCCTGCGAATGGCCTTCTGGCTTCTTATGCTTCCTATAAAAGTTCAGCCAGCTGGAAGGGTGTACAAGCAAAAGATGCTTATAAGTTAGGTAACCATACCTTAATTTTTGGTGTGGATTATAGTAATGCGTCAACGAACTCACAAATTTTTAACCCTGATGGTTCAGAAGGAGCTCCTTATTCTCCAAATTATAGTCTTTCTTCTGCAGCTGGATATGTTCAGGGGCAATTCAACTTTCTGGACAATAAATTAGTAATTAATCCGGGTGTGCGTTTAGATGTGATTACTTATAATGTGAAGCAAACGCCATTATTAACAACCTATGCGGGGGGTAAAAAAACGAACCCTTTCTTTAGCCCTAGTTTAGCAACGCAGTATGCAATAAGTAAGTCATTTACAGTACACGCCACTGTCGGACGTGCTTTTGTAACACCTGATGCTTATAATGTGGCCGGTTATTCTGAACAGATCAACACAAATGGTAAGGCGAGTGTTATCCAGGGAAATCCTGATCTGAAAAACGAAAGCAGTATTTCATGGGATGCAGGTCTGAGGTTCAGTAAACCTGAATGGGGGTTGACTGCTGATTTTACTTATTATAATACTTACGTGAAAAACAAGATTACAAAGGTAGTTACTACACCGTCTTCAGTTGAAATGACTCCAAGTGGTTTTCCTATTGTCAGCCGCACTGCTTACATCAATGCGAATAAAGCTAATATAAATGGTTTTGAATTTGAGGCTGCATGGGATTTTGGAACATTGACAGCGAAGGATTATTCTTTGAAAGTTTTTGCGAGTGCGAATAAGTCGTCTAAGGCTAAAGAAGTTCTTCTGGGAACGAATGGTACTGAAATAATTCAGGACGTTTATAATGTTCCGGACTTTACGTCAAGTTATGGTTTTGAGTTTAATAATTTGAAAGGGCTTGATTTGAGATTAAGTGGCAGGTATGTTGGTAAAAGAAAAGATACTGATTATAATTTTTTTACAAATGGTGCGGCTCCTGAAGTTGTTTATCCTGAATTTATGGTGGCTGATTTCGCAGTAAGCTACAACTACAAAAAGAGACATACAGTTACTTTTCTGGTGAATAATATCACGGATGAAAATTACTATGAGAAACGTGGGTTTAATCTTGCAGGAAGAAACTTCTCTTTGAGATACAATATTAGTTTCTAGAACAGTTTTTGTGGAAATGGATAAAGAGGGTGTGGCAGAAGAGAAATGGCAGTAAAACCTTAGATATGCTGATTTTTATAACAGGAGGAGTAAGAAGTGGTAAAAGTAGCTATGCACAAAAGCGCGCAAAAGAACTTTGTACTGACCCGGTTTATGTGGCTACGGCCAAAATATGGGACGAAGATTTTCAGGAGCGGGTAACAAGACATCAGAATGATCGGGGCCCGGAATGGACAAATTTTGAGGCTTATCGTGATCTGTATCTTTTGCCCTTACAAGGACGTCATGTGGTCATTGATTGTATCACATTGTGGCTAACTAATTTTTTTATGGACAGAAATAATGATATTGAGCTGTCACTGTCCGATTTTAAAAAAGAGATTGACCAGTTGATTGAAATCCCTGGTACTTTCATCATTATTTCGAACGAATTGGGAATGGGGATGCATGCGGACACACCTGTAGGACGCAAATTTGCGGATCTGCAGGGCTGGGCAAACCAATATGTTGCAGCTAAAGCAGATGAGGCTGTATTTATGGTATCCGGACTTCCTTTGTTTTTGAAGAAATAATAATTTACCTAATAGCCTGCTAATTTGATAACAATATATGATCTCTGAAGATTTAAAAGTATTAATAGATAATAAAACTAAGCCTCCGGGATCTCTGGGAATGCTGGAAGATCTCGCCTTACAGATAGGACAAGTATTTGATACAACAAACCCACAATTAATTAATCCCCACCTTGTTGTTTTTGCAGCGGATCACGGGATTGCGAAAGAAGGAGTAAGTGCTTTTCCGCAGGAAGTAACCCGGCAAATGGTACTGAACTTTTTAAACGGAGGGGCTGCTATTAATGTTTTCTGCAGACAGCATAATATCCATCTTCAGGTAGTAGACGCAGGAAGGAAAAATTGCTAAGGGCACAGCTTCATTTTTACATGGCCCGGCAATGACAGCATTTCAAGCAGAGCTCTGCTTGTTAAAAGGTGAAGCCGTAGTGTCAGAAATTGCCACTAAAGGCTGTAATGTAATCGGTTTTGGAGAGATGGGGATAGGCAACACGTCGAGTGCTACGGTATTGATGAGTTTGCTTTGTGATCTGCCAATTTCAGATTGTATCGGCAGAGGAACAGGTTTGAATGATGAACAGTTACTCCGGAAACAGGAAATATTAGAACAAGCGATTGCGAACTATAAGGGAAGCAATGATGTCTTTAAACTGATGGCGCATTTTGGCGGATTTGAACTTCTGGAAATGACTGGTGCTATGTTAGCAGCCGGGAAAAGGAGAATGATAGTTATGGTGGATGGGTTCATCGCCACAACAGCTTATCTTTGTGCTTATCATATTGATCAAAGTATAAAAAGTAATGCCGTTTTCTGCCATGAGTCTGAAGAAAAAGGACACCGTTTATTGTTAGCTCATCTGGATGCAAAACCATTGCTTGGACTTCATCTCAGATTAGGGGAAGGAACTGGTTGTGCATTAGCTTATCCGCTTTTAAAAAGTGCAGTGAACTTCCTGAATGAGATGGCAAGTTTTCAAAGTGCAGAAATATCTAATAAATTCTGATGAGTAAGGAATTAAAGCTTTTTTTTACAGCGTTATCATTTTATTCAATATTACCTGGGCCTGCTTGTGTACATCAGGGTAATGCACATAATCTGCCTGATTCGATCAGATATTTACCTGTAGTGGGCTGGATCATTGGATTGGTTACTGCTGGTGTTTTTATTGCTACTGCTTATTTATTTGGTGAAGCTGTTGCCATTTTATTAGCAATGGTGGCTTCGGTACTGTTAACTGGCGCTTTCCATGAGGATGGTTTTGCTGATGTATGTGATGGCTTCGGAGGGGGATGGGTAAAGGAAAAGATTTTGCTCATTATGAAAGATAGCAGGCTGGGTACTTATGGCGTGGTCGGGCTTATTTTGCTGATGGGACTTAAATTTGCTGCATTAATGCAATTATTTACTGAAACATTCATTTATGCGGATAGTATAACAATCATTGGACTGTTCGTTGTAGCGCATTCACTAAGCCGGTTTGCAGCAATAACGGTAGTTTTTAGCCATAGCTATGCACGTATTGAAGAGAGTAAAGCTAGTGGAGCGGTAGAAAAGGGAAAACCGGTAAATCTTATTCTGGCGGGTGTTTTTACTTTGATACCTCTGGTTGGTTTAACTAGCTATCTTGCACAGCCTGTTTTGTTAATGATTGTGATTCCGGTATTGCTTTTTAGCTTGTATCTGGGAGCGTATTTTAAAAAATGGATAGGCGGATATACAGGTGACTGTCTGGGCGCAGTACAGCAGCTTACTGAGGTAACAGTTTACTTGTCTTATATTTTGATATGGAAATTTATTTGATCAGACATACGACTCCTTTGATTAAAAAAGGGCTGATTTATGGCCGGATGAATGTTCCGCTTGCTGACAGTTTTATACAGGAAAAAGATAGCGTTCTGAAGCAGATTCCTGCGGATTTAGATGTGGTTTATTCAAGTCCGTCTTTTAGATGTAAGGTGCTTGCAGCAGAAATTTCAAGCTCATACAGACAGAATGAAGCTTTGTATGAGCTGAATTTTGGTGATTGGGAAGGAGATACGTGGGATACGGTAGACCGGGCTGAATGTGAGGTATGGATGAGCGATTTTGTAAATCAGGCTCCGCCTAATGGAGAGACAATGCTGGGAATGCAGAAAAGAGTTTTGTCGTTCTGGAGTGAGCTTTTACAACAGACTTATCAGAATGTTGGAATTGTAACCCATGGCGGTGTTATGCGTATAATTTTAGCGCATTGTAAAAATATGGCACTGAAAGATTCTTTTACATTGAAGGTCGGTATGGCAGAGGTTTTTAAACTTTCCATTCCTTCACATGAAGCTGATCACCGACACGGATAGTACCGGAACCTTTATGCACGAGGTTTTGACCAAACAAGATTTTCTTATTTATAGTGCGATAACCTGCGAGTGTTTTTAAAGGTTCAGCACTTTTGGTAGCTGTCTGCTGATCTACGGTAATCATCACGCATCTGGAACATGGTTTTACAGCTTTGAATAATAGTGTGCCGATAGAAAAGGTATCAAAACTATCTTCGATGTGGGGTTCGCCTCCGGTGAAGACAAAATTAGGCCGGAAACGGTTCATGGGTATTGGTTGACTAAGGCGTTCGTTGAGTCCATCCAATGAGGCCTGGCTAATAATTAAGCAAGGATAACCATCTGCAAAACTTACTACTTCTTCTTCTTTGGCATATCGCGGATCGACAAGCCTTCTTTCTGCTTCTGGCATTTGTACCAGACGGGCATCTGTTTGCAGAAATTCTGAAAACCATTTGCTTACAGGTATGCTTACTTCAATGCCGGTGCAATCAGTTCCCCAGACGTTTACAGCAATGGGTTGGCCTGTGCTTTCTTCGTAGAAGAATGTGGTGGTAATGGAGGGGTTGTCTTTATGGGTAATAGTGAGGTGATCTTTTTCTAAACCAATTTGAAGTAAGGCTAGTTCTGGGTATTTCCGCTGACTGATAAATGTGCCTTCACTGTCTATTAACATCCACCTTCTGTCGTATTGCAGCCCTTTTTCTTCGAGAAGGGACTGTGTTAGGCTAATGCCTGCCAGGGATTTTATGGGGTAAATGTGAAGTTCTGACAAGAAGAATTTATTCATAATCCAAAGGTAAGAAATAAAACCAACCATGTAGTTTCAGAATCATTCCCTTATGCCCTTCGGGGCAAAGGTAATGCTATGTCTGAAACTACATGGTTGGTTTTATTTCTTCTTTAATCACTCATTGCATGTGGCTGGGTTGGTGGTCTTGGTTGGTTTAGTTACTAGGGAACTAGTTTATAAATCTTCCGCAATACACACTTTTGGAAACCTCATCACTCATTACGTCTTTAAATGCTATAAATACTTCATAAGTTCTATCCTTACTATAACGGGGATCGAGACGGAAAGTGTCTTTTAATTCGTCTCTGCGCGCCCCACTATAATTGACATGTACAACCCCGAAAATTTTATCGTATAACAGGATAATGGCTCTGTCGTTTGGAGAGCCTATACCTGTTTTGTCTTCGTCCCAGGTGAAATTAAAGGCATTTTCTGTTACCGTGACCGCTACGTTTTCAGGTTTAACCAGACCTCCGTCTGCAACCAATACAGTATCCCAGTTAATCTGCTGCTCAGGAAACTCTCCTTTAATGGCATTCTTCATATTGACAGATTTAGCGGCATTATTTGCAGAGATATCCCGTTCTGTCGCTATTTGCTTAAAGCCGATTTGAAGAAAATCCGAAATGGGATTTAAAAACGGGCTTAAAACCTTCATTTTATTAGACTGAGCTTGCTGCTTGACAGTTCTAACACTTTTTTTACGGGCTTTTTTTGGTTTAGAACGGGCGCATACCTTATTCTTCCATTGATAAATTACAATGTTTCCGATTTTTCCTCTGATACCTGCTAATACGGTGCCTTCCAGTAAAATTGCCATAATTATATCTCGTTAGTTGATGTTACTAATATAGTTAAATTAATAAGAATAAGTGTAGTAATAGATATTTTTTTGAAAAATTATTCACATTAAGTTCAATATTTATTCGATAACAATCGAATAGTGTTTGTCGCGCCTCTGAAAGGAGTGTGAATGATGTCTGAACAAGGTAGGGCTACTTGCCTTATTGTCAGAGACTTGTGAATGTCGTATTTCAGTCGTTTTTGGGCTGATTTAAACATAAAAAGGGCTGGAAGAAATGGACTGCCCCCAAAAAGTTAGACACTTTTTAGGGGCATTTTTATGAGTAGAAAAATTAAGTATAGCTTAGCATTTAAACTAGCTATCGTAAACGAGGTTCTAAGGGGAGATGACTCGGTTTCGGGCATTTCAAAACAGCATCTCCTTAATAAGTCAATGGTACAGCGCTGGATCATGTTCTACGAGCGGTTTGGCGAATCAGGCCTGTTACCTCAGTCCAATCGGTATTCTTTAGAGACTAAACTTGTTGTTATTAAGGCTTTAAATGACAATAACCTATCTTTGATAGAGGCCTGCCTTCAATTCAATATCAGATCCATGGGTGTTCTTATGAACTGGATAAGGATTTATGACTTGGAAGGAATAGAAGGACTATCTATTGAAAAAAGAGGAAAAAATAGACTTATGTCATCGAAAGAACCAAGAAAAACGCAGTCCAATCCTTTGACCGAACATGAAAAGATTCTGGAGGAGAATAAGCGTTTGCGTGCCGAGGTCGCATTCCTAAAAAAGTTACATGCCTTAATTCAAAAGGAAGAAGCAGAGAAAAAGAGAAAGCATTGATTATTCTTGAATTAAGGCCGAAACATGATTTTCTGGTATTGCTGCAAGCTGCTGATATAGCCCGAAGTACTTACTATTATTATATCAAACGAAGCAAGGTTATAGATAAATATGAGGCTGTTAAAGCTGCGATTATCCAGCTTTCTGTTAGCCATAAAGGGCGATATGGGTATAGACGCATGCTATATGCGCTAAAGAAAATGGACTATATAATCAATCACAAAACAGTTTTAAGGCTAATGAATGAATTGGGATTAAAAAGTATTGTGAGAATCAAGAAGTATAAATCCTATAAAGGAGAGCAGGGAAAGATTGCACTCAATATCATCCAAAGAGCTTTTAAAGCGGACCAACCTTTTCAGAAATGGGCGACTGATGTCACTGAATTTAGTGTAGCTGGACAAAAATTATACTTTTCTCCTATTATTGAGTTGTTCAACGGTCAGATCGTTAGTTATTCGCTGTCGGAACGACCTAATTTCAAACAGATAACCGATATGTTGGATAAAGCCTTAAACACAATCCCCAAAAACACTACCCTCATTTTGCATTCTGACCAGGGATGGCAGTACCAGATGAAGCAATATCAAAATATTCTAAATAAAAAAGGAATTACTCAAAGCATGTCCAGAAAAGGGAATTGTTTGGATAATGCTATTATAGAAAACTTCTTTGGTACTATTAAATCTGAAATCTTCTATCTTAAGAAATATGTCTCTTTGAAAGACTTGCAAAAAGATATAATCGAGTACGTAGAATACTATAACAATGACAGGATAAGATTGAATTTAAAAGGAATGAGCCCGATTCAATATCGGGCTCATGTGTTAAATAATTAATTATTAATTTCGTCTAACCTTTTGGGGGCAGTCCAGAAATTCCAGCCCTTTTTATTAATCTTCTCCTCAGTTATACCACCAATAAGGCTTTACAAATGTGGGTTCATAATTTGAATTGCACGACGTGTACTGTTAAAAGCAGGAGTGTGGTTATAGTCCCTGCTCATTCGGTAAGTTCCTACACCAGCTGTTCCATTAGTTTTGGCCCATTGTGCAATGTCCCATAACCATTGGGTCGCTTTTGCATCTCCACCCGGTGTATCTTCTGAACCATTCGGATATTTAAATTCATCCCCGTTAGTGAGTACAATCAATTTAGTCTTATCGAAAGCTGTCAGCAGTGGACTAAGGTCAGCAGTTGTACTTCCACTCCAGCGGCGGCGTCCACCTACATAAGATTGAAAATTGACATAAGTATAATTGCTTTTGAAAGGCGTATAAATAGTATTATATCCCAGGCTTCCGCCCGCAACATCTACATCTGTATCATAAATAAATATTGGTTTTACACCCGCTTTAGTCAAATTACCAGCAAGCGCATTAGGACCAAAATATTTAGCTACTGACTGTAATACCGCTTTAGCATTGCTGGCTGGTGCATCACCGCCGAAAGTACCGGTTTCAATGTCTACATCAATTCCGTCCCATCCCATTCCTGTGATAAATTTATCATACATCGCTTTAGCCCAGTGGTCATAAGTACTGTTTGCTGATAAAGTTGTCTTTTGAGTTGTCGTTGTGTCTTTTGCTGATCCATCATAATAGGCATCGTTTCCGGGGAAAGTACAAGTCAGGATTTTTGTGCCTTTCGCCTGTAACGTTGTCCAGTGTGAAGCGGTTTTATCCCATCCGACAAATGCAATAACAATATCTACACTGTCAGGTACATTTAGCATAGAAGAAGCTTCTGCCGGGTCGTTGCCATCTGCTACCAGGTAACCCAGGTAGATCTGATGTGCACTTTTCTTATAGGCCAGCAGATTTTTCAGATAATTCGCATCTGAAGTTGTACCGCCCGATGTGTTTGCACCATTAGTGATTCTTTTACACGAACTGAAGGCCATAATTGAAATTATAATGATAAAAATTCCCTTGTAGAATTGGATGAAAGATTTTGTTTTCATAGTTGATCATTAGGTTTATATTGGTTGTTTTCTGAGAGGGTTATCTCGAAACTAAAACATTTTAGTATTGCTATTGTTTTCGATCAACAGACTGATTTTAAGTATTTTGTAGTCAACACTGATTTTGTGGAATTTGAGCAGGAAAGAAGTGGGTGTTTTTTTTAAGAGATTAACCTGGCTATGCTAAATGCAGCAGCAGCGGCAATAAGGCCGATAGCGGTAACTTTGATTGCACCTTTTAAAGGAGGCTGACCAGTAACTTTACTTTTAAAATAACCAAAAATAAATAAGCAAAAAGTTGTGATCACAGCCGAAAGCAATAAACCTTGATGAGGCTCTGAAGTCAGGAAATAAGCAGATAGGGGTAACAATCCGCCTACGCAATAAGCTAGTCCAATAGTTAAGGCACTATTTCTGGCCCTGTTGATATCCGGTTCTTCCAAACCCAGTTCAAACTTCATCATAAAGTCTACCCATTTGTTTTTGTCTTTAGCCAGCTGATTGGCCAGGATAGTTTGTCCCTGTTCATCAATTCCATATTCGGCAAAGATGTCTTTGACTTCCTGTATTTCCTGTTCGCAGAAGTTCTCTACTTCGCTATATTCTCTCTGTTTTTCACTTTGATAATGCTCCTGCTCTGTTTTACCCGCTAAATAACCACCAAGCCCCATTGCAATACACCCGGCAACAATTTCTGCGAGCCCCGCCGTAATAATGATTGCATTATTTTGTACAGCACCACTTAATCCGGCAGCCAATGCAAAGGGTACAGTTAATCCATCACTCATTCCAATCACTATATCAGAGATGAATGCCGAGCTTTTCAAATGTTTTTCCTGATGATGTGTTTGTGCCATAAGCTTATTTCAATTCAAAGTCCTTTGGTTCTTTTTCCTGGCCATTGAGAATAATGGATAACTGGTGATGGCCGGGATAGAATTTCCTGGTCGTGATGATTTTAAAACTTTGTTTCCTGTTAATGATTGCGCTTTCGGTTACCTGATAATCACGTTCACTGATTTTAAATACTTTTTTAGAAGAAGACCCATTTAATCTTTTGTAATAAACAGCATATTCTAAACGGATTTTTTGTACACTCTGAGCAGTATTTTTAACGGTTATAGTAAATTCAAGACTATCTCCGATGGCTAACCTTGGTGTCAGTATTTCGAAATTGTTTAACTCAATATGAGTACTTTCGAGGCCATAATGTGCTAGTATTTTGGAATGTCCCTGTTTCAATAAACTACGGCAGCCATGTTTAATAATTGCATCAGTTTCTTTACTCAGACCTCTCCATCGGCTTGCAATAGCTATTACAATTTCAGGATGATCTTTTGAAATATCATTTAAATTGTTGGCTACACTTTTACGTACCCATTCTGAAGGGTCATTCTTTAAGTTTTCCAGAATAGGAAGTATAGGAGAGGGATCTGTTTTTAGTCCCGGTACAGCCATCGCCCACGGTAATCTTGATCTGCTGCCTTCGCTGGCAAGTCTTCTTACTTTGTGGCTTTCATGTAAAGACCATTTTTCCATCTGCTTCATCATTTGCCCACCATATTTGGCTAAAAATGGTCTGACAGCGAATTCACAGCTTATAAATTGAGTAATGAATTCTATTGCTTTTACTGAAGTTTCATAATCTTCGAGCCCATAGGTTTCAATATAATCTGGTAAAAATATGTGCGCCAGTTTATCTTCTCCGGCATCCTCTTTTCTAAGCTGTTCAATTAAAGAGAACAAATGCTGGATTGCCTGTGGGTAACCAGATGGCAAAAACTGATGAATGACTAATGTCGTCTGATGCATTCGCTGTTTAAGTTCCATAAACTGGAAATCTTCCACAAAGATCTGTTTGAGGAATTGTGTCTTGTTGAATTCAGGGTTTAACTGAATCAGACTATCTGCTAATTTATTATAAAAGGGGGCGGAATATATATCTTTTAATAAGCTCATTTAATAGGAGGGACAGTGGCAGGTTTTATAACCTTTAAATATAAAGAATAATCGGGTAAACGAACAGAAGCCGGTTCCTATGTTTTTATAAACATTGAAGCCAGCTTCTAATCTTTTTATAGACCCTGTTTTATCTATTTAACTTGCTCAATCGCTTTGTTAAGGATATCCAGTTCAGCTGTGTTAAGCGTGATGTCTATAGTTTTTGCATTATCAATTGCCTGAGCAGCATTTCTTGAACCAGCAAGTACAATACTGATACCTGGTTGCAATGTAGTCCATCTTAATACTAATTGTGCCACAGTAGCATTTTTGCTTTCTGCAATTGGCTCAATGGTCTGAAGCAGTGTTTTTACTTTTTCAGGATCAAACTGACCAAAATAACCGTTACGGTGATCGTTGGATTTAAGTTTGGCATCTTTGAAATACTTACCAGTAAGTAATCCTCTTTCAAGCGGGCTGTAAACAATTATTCCGATATTGTTTTCTATCGTATAAGGAACGATTTCTTTTTCAATCTCTTTGTTTAACATACTATAAGAAACCTGGTTAGAAGCAAGGCTGATAGTTTTTTGTGCCTCTTTTAACTGACCAAGACTGTAATTGCTTACACCGGCAGCTCTGATTTTACCTTGTTCTATCAATAAATTAAGCGTCTCCATTGTTTCATCAATCGGAGTAGTCACATCAGGCCAGTGTAACTGTAAAAGATCGATATAATCGGTCCCTAAACGTTTCAATCCTTCTTCTACTTCTTTAATAATATTAGCTTTAGAAGCATATTTATAAACTGGTATACTTTTACCATCTGCACCTGCATCAAAAAAGAATTCCCCTTTTCCATTATTGCTGCCATCCCATACCAAACCGAATTTGTTCAATAACTGAATTTTAGAACGATCTCTTCCTTTGATGGCTTCACCAATTAATTCTTCGCTTAATCCGAAACCATAAAATGGCGCAGTATCGATACTGGTCACTCCATGATCCAGTGATGCATGTATTGCGTCAATTGAATCTTGTTTTTCATTTCCTCCCCACATTGTCCCGCCGATAGCGAAAGCACCATGAGTAATCGTTGATAGGTTTAATTCTGTATTTCCTAATTTCCTGTATTCCATAATGATTTATTGTTGTAATCTCTAAATGGGTAAGGGTTTAGCTTACTCTTTTAGTGATATGCATGATGGGTTTACCATCTAGTATTGCTGCAGATTCTTCTACAAATTTCTTGAGATGAGGCGTTACATTATGTAAGTCTAAATCTTCCTGACTTGCCCATTCTTCATGGAAGATAAACACGGTTGGGTCTTCCTGAGCTTGGTGCAAGTCATATTGCAGACAAGCAGCTTCACTTTTTGATCCTGATACTAAAGTTTTTAAAATCGCTTTTAATTGTTCAGCGTTTCCTGGCGTACTCTTAATTATAGCTGTTAGATAGACACTCATTTTCTTGTTCCTGGTTAATAAAAGTTTTAGTTAAATGGGCCTGATATAATTTCATATCAGTTACAATATCAGCATTCTTCTCTACATCATGGAAATGAATCCCGTCTAAAGGTGTCATGCCAGTGAAAGCATTCATCCGGTGAAATCCGAATAATACACCATCATCTACACTACGTTGATTAAAAAACTCACCGGGTAAAGTGAAGGCTGTTGCTGGCGCATTCCACGAACTGGTAACCATGTACTTTTTACCATGTAATAACCCGCCTGTACCATAATTGATGTTTGGATTAGCAGAAGAACGGCCATCACTTTTGTAGATACCTTTTTGGTGACCTTCACTAAATACGACGTCAATATATTTTTTTAAGCCATTTGGTACCTGAAACCACCAGATTGGCGTATGATAGATCACCACATCTGCCCAGACATAGTTTTCTACTTCCTGTGCAGCGTCATAATCATCGTTAATATCAGTAGACCTGATTTCAAAATCAGGATGACTTTGAAAGAAGTTTATTGTTGCATTAAAAATTGTATGGTTAAAACGACCTCCGGAGTGTCCAAAGACTTGTCCTCCATTAATCACAAATATTTTCTTTTTTTCCATTTTGCAGATCTTTTAATTTCTGATACAAAATTAACTGTTCTCGATGGTTCATTAAAATAATATTAATCATGAGTATCTATTATAATTATGATAGTTGT
>Ga0193752_1001788_pt1 | contig 17263 bp, 14 predicted proteins | sample H1c1metaG_FD_144924 | JGI IMG/M metagenome (GOLD analysis project Ga0193752, IMG submission 144924) | Soil microbial communities from a riparian zone of the East river system, Colorado, United States - H1c1 | ecosystem: Environmental > Terrestrial > Soil > Riparian zone | place: USA: East River... | reverse complement strand
TACGCGGGCGTCCGCGATAATGGGTCTTCACATCGAACGCGCGTCCCTCTGAAGTCACGATGGGCGCACTGCCGAGCAAGCGCGCAACCGCTTCGCCGTCGAGCGTGGCCGACATCACGAGCAGCTTCAGGTCGTCGCGCAGCTGCTGCTGCACGTCGAGGCACAACGCCAGCCCTAAGTCCGCCTGCAAACTACGCTCGTGAAATTCATCGAAGATGACGATGGCCGTGTCTTCGAGGGCGGCATCGTGCTGCAGCCGGCGCGTGAGGATGCCTTCGGTGACGACTTCGATGCGCGTTGCGCCACTCACCTTGCTGTCGAGACGCGTGCGATAGCCCACGGTCTGGCCCACGGGTTCGCCGAGCATCACCGCCATGCGCGTTGCAACCGCGCGTGCCGCGAGCCGTCGCGGTTCCAGCATCACGATTTTCTTGCCGCGTACCCATTGCTCATCGAGCAGGGCTAACGGCACGCCCGTGGATTTACCGGCGCCGGGTGGCGCTTGCAGAACGACGGCGCGATTTGAATTCAGGGCAGCCCGGAGACGAGGCAGTGCTTCTTGGATGGGAAGGGGTGACGTGGACATCGTCAATCACGCTCTTCACCTATTGCATCCAAACTTTCGCTCACTCTCTTTCCCGGTTTTTCGCTTGAAGAGTCACCGAGGGTCGAAGCGCGCAAACGCTCTACATCCTTCTTGCCCAGCAGCCTTGCTTGTCCCAGCGCTAAATCGTCGGCTCGCAAGGGCCCAATCGATACTCGTTCTAGTTCACGCACCTTCAGTCCCACGCGTGCGAGCATGCGGCGAATCTCGCGATTCTGTCCTTCGCGCAACTTTACACTCAACACCGTCCGATCTCCCCGGCTGCGATCTACGAAGCGCTTCACGATGCGGACAGTTTCCATGCTGGCCTTTTTGGCATTCTTATTACCGTCGGCATCGGGAGTGATCAGATACATGCCGCTACGCAACTGCTTGAGTTGCTCGTCCGTGGCGAGCCCACTAGTCGTGACGCGATATTCCTTTGTGATACCGAATTTAGGATGCGTGAGTCGATAGGCGAGTTCGCCATCGTTGGTGATGATCATGAGCCCCGTGGAGTCGCCGTCTAGGCGACCAACTGGAAAGAGCCGCTCGGCGTTCCGTAGCGTCGGTGGCAACAGCGACAAGACATTACGGCGACCAAGGTCATCGTCGGTGGTGGAGATCACGCCTTTGGGTTTGTTGATGAGTACGTAAATCAGCGCGCGCGCTTTTTCCGTTGTGCTGATCGCACTGCCGGTGACATCGATTGGCGCACCATCGACAATCACCGCGTCTACCTTTGGGTCGATGAAATGAGGCAGCGTGACAATTTGCTTGTCGTTGACGTAAACGCGGCCATCGAAAATAAGTTGTTCGCAATCGCGCCGGGCTGCAACGCCGGCGTCGGCCAACGCCTTCTGTAGCCGCACGCCGTTTGGCGGCGGAGCTCGTAGGGCAGCGGGTCGCGCCAAGCCGGTTCCATCGAGGTTTGGTCGGGGCGGGCGAGATCTAGGGGCGCCAGACCTGGGTGGACCAGACCGAGACGGACTTGATCGAGAGGGACCAGATCGAGGTAAATCAGAGCGGGAAAGATTAAAGCTGGAGCTGGGCCGAGCGGGCGCGGGCGTGGCAACGCCTGCTCCGGCACGAGCCGGCCGCGAGGCAAATTGACGCGAGCTAGAAGAATCCGGTCCGGATGCGCGGCCAGTCGGGCGAGGACCTGTCGAACGTGCACTGATCGGACGAGAACTAGTTGGACGAGAACTGGCCGGACGAGGACCAGTCGAACGAGGACTGGTCGAACGAGGACTGGTCGAACGAGAACCTGTTTGGGGAGAGCCAGTCGGGCGCGGACCGGTTGGGTTCCGAGCAGGCCGGCGGGATCGTTGTCGATTCGGAGCAGAGGGCTTCATGCCCTCTATGTTACCTGTCCGTGGCGTTCGAATCCCAATGCATATCGCAAGGGTTTAATGCTTCTTGCGCGCGAACTCGTGATTCAGCAGGGCACGCAAGCGCACGGCCTTTAGCGGCTTATGCAACATGGTGAGCCCAGCCGCACTGACTTCTCGTAAGCGATCCGCAGCGGTGTCGCCGCTCAATACGACAGCGGGAATGTTGTGACCCAGTGCGGCACGTAGGAGACGAACGGCATCGATGCCATTCTGATTATCGCGGAGCCGGAAGTCGGCGATGATGAAATCCGGCGCCTTGTTATGCAGTTCGTCGATCGCTTCCTGCGCACCGGGCGCGGCGATGCAACGACAGCCCCAGCTTTCCAGCAGCGTCTGCATACCGAGTCGAATGGACGCTTCATCGTCGACAACGACGATGGTGCGATTCGCCAGTAAATCCGGTACCGCGATTTCCGCTGTCAGCACATGTGTATACGGCTGTGCTTCGAGGCCGAGCGGTGTTTCGATGGCAAACATCGAGCCCTTACCGACGCGCGACCGCAGCGTAAGCGGACAGCCCATCAATATGGATACGCGTTGGACTGTCGACAGGCCCAACCCCAAGCCTTTGCGTCGGTCGCGCTCGGGATTGTTGAGTTGGTAAAACTCCTCGAAGATCTTGTCTTGCTGATCGGCGGGAATGCCGATGCCGGTGTCCCACACCTCGACGCTGATCTTGCCTTGACGGCGGCGCACACCGACCAGGATGCCGCCTTGGTCCGTGTAGCGAATCGCATTGGAAACAAGGTTCGACAAAATCCGAAATAGCAAAGACGGATCGCTGAACAGCGTGACGTCGGTGGCAAGTACGCGCAAGCGCAATCCCTTTTCGGCCGCGTTGGGCGCGTAGGTAGCCCGAATGCGATCCAGCACCAAGCTCGCTTTGAAGTGCTCGACACGGGGTTTCACTTGACCGGCATCGAGGCGCGAGATATCGAGCAAGTCGTCGAACAGCGATTCCAGCGATTCGATGCTTTGTTGAATCTGTTCCACCAGCTGGCGTTTGCCGGCTTCCATGACGGAGTTGCGCAGCGTGGTCGCAAACAAGCCGAGCGCATGCAGCGGCTGGCGCAAATCGTGATTGGCAGCGGCGAAGAATCGTGACTTCGCAAGGCTAGCTTGCTCGGCCTTGTTGCGCGCTTCGGCTTCGGCAATGTTGGTCTGCTTCAATTCGCGAATGAGTTGCTCATTTTCGTAGCGCAACAAGACGGCGCTGATGACCAAGCGCGCTTGACGATGGCCGACCGAGAGAATGTAGACGAGTACGATGATCCACAACGCGCCCGACAAAAGCGTGATGTCCGAGCCATTGGTTAAGTAACGCACCATGAGTGTGCCGAGCAACGGAACCGTCGAGGTGTACAGCGCGGGCGGGAAATACGCGTGCGTCAACACGCTGCCGGCGGTGCGACACGTGAGGCACAACGCTACGAAGGTCTGACGCCAAATATCGTCCTCGAGTCCGGGCAGGAACATCGCGGCGCCCCACGCCAATGCCGAAGGGAGTACTGCCCACGAGTACAACCAACCCCAGCGGCGCGCGTCCGTTTCGCGATCCGCGGCCATGCGATATTTGTAGCTCAGCCAATCGACTGCTATGCGCAGCGCCACCACAGCGCCGCCCCACAGGAGCAACGTCTGACTGGCCACCGTTTTCCAGGTGACCAGCATCACAAAGGCCACCATCACAAGCGTGAGCAGTGTTCCCGTGAGATTGGTTCGATAGAGCATCGCAACGCGGTCGTTCTCGATCCGTGCGCGCATGGCGGCATCCATGTTTAAGTAACCTCTGCCCAGTCGCCATCCGATCGGCGGATGCGCATTTCTAACTTCGGTCTTTCAATCAGTTGCATCGCAAACATTCCACTTCGGAATCCTTAGCCTCTGGATACGCTTAGGTCGGGCGCGTAATTAGAGGGCAACAAGCCTTGTTGCTGGGCTGCGATGACGGCTTGCGTGCGATTCTTCACTTGCAGCGCATCGAGCACCGCGGTGACGTGGGCTTTGACCGTGCGCTCGGCTACATCGAGTTCGCGCGCAATCTCTTTGTTGCTAAAGCCGCGTGCCAACATTGTGACTACTTCGAGTTGTCGCAGCGTTAACGCGCCGCTCGATGTGCGCAATGCAGGGACGGCGTGCGCTGGCACGAAGACGTTGCCGTTCAACACATCGTCGATGGCCGACAGCATTTCATCGGCGGTGAACGATTTTGGGATGAAACCCGATGCACCCGCAGCCACGGCTTGGTGCGCGAGGCCGTCGTGTTCATCGCCGGAAATCATGATGCAGGCGGTGGTCGGGAACTGCTCGCCGATTTGCCGCAAAGCGCTAAAACCGTCGCTATCGCGCAGATGCAAGTCGAGCAGTACGAGCCCGATGTCGAGATCGTTGCGCAACATACCCACGCCTTCGCTCAGCGTGGCAACGCTCAGAATGTCCGCTTCCAGCGGGCTTTGTTCCAACACGGCGTGGAAGCCCGCGCGGAAAAGCGGATGGTCGTCAACAATGAGAATTTTCATTGGCGCTTCCTGGATTTGGACCGGGCCGGATGGCCTACGGTGAAGTTATAGCGGGAATTTAAAGGGTCGTCAGGTTTGATGCATCGCAACCGCGAGAGGCCTGAACCATCAGTCTATGGTACGGGGTTCGGCGCCGGCTCCCTACGTACCTTCGGGCAGATGAACGCAGTCAGCACACCTTAGCGCTATGCCCTTCGGGACAATAGAGTTCCGGCGGTCCGGCTCCTAGTCTTGCCGCCAACGGGCTGCGGGTTGGCAGGGATTGGCTCATCTGGACGGGCTAGGGAGCTGACCCGCAACCGTTACTTCGATGGTTAATAAGAATACCGGTCGAAAACGGCCACGAATGGGCAAAGACTGCCCGCGGAGCGAAGCATGTGGGGGTTCGACGTCAAGCGTAATTCGTTGCGGGATCGGATGCTCATTGCGGCACCCGAAGTCGATCCACATCAATTCGTCCGCCGCTTCCTGCAGTCTAAAGCGCAGCGTCTGCCGCTTCGACCGCGCAGTGTAGAGATGCCGCGGCCCCGGACTCCGTAGCCGCACTTCGCCCTGCAAGTCACTTCAAGTCGATTCTTTCGGCTCCGGTGCGCGAGGCGCAATCGGCGCACTCGCGCCCAATAAGCGGGCGGGTAGTGGAAATGCGCTCGCCAACGACACCAAGAGCGCGGCGAGATACGGCAGTGATTGAATCAACAACACCACTCGCCACATTGCGCGATCAGGGCTGACCGGGGCCTCTCCCACAAGGTTTTGGCCCGAGCTGGCAATCGCTGTGACGTCGGCGGTCAATTTATCTAGACCGACAAAGTCCAGAATGTAACCCCCGGAATAAGCCGCCAGCCACAAGCACAGCATCAATATGGTCTCGGTGCGTGCTGCCGCGAATGCTGCCACGAAAGCGTGGGGTCGCGACTGCTTCGGCGTTCGGAAGAACGGTTCGTTGTTCGTGATCAACCCTTTAAGAGTAGCCAACCCGATCGTATGCGATAAAGCCAGTCCCGCTATGGCGGCAGCTAGGGTCTGTCTAAAATTCATGCCGACGCGCGTTACGTAGAGATGCATGAGTTTCACTAGCTTAAACGTGAACAATGCGAGCGGCAGAATCGAGAAGGTGAGCAGCGGGGGTTCCGCAAACCCTATCCACATGACCGCCGACCAGACCAACGCCGCAATGGTGAATAGCGCATTGAAGCCGTCGGCTATCCACGGCAACCAGCCCGCGAAAAAATGATAACGCTGTCCCGCCGATAAGCCGCGGCCGCCGGTGAAGATCGCGCGCGTGTGTTGCCGCAAAATTTGCATCGCGCCATAGGCCCAGCGAAAGCGCTGCTTCTTGAAATCGATGAACGTGTCGGGCATCACGCCGCGGCCGTAGCTTTGCGGAATGTAGGTGGCCTCATAGCCGCTCGCAAAAATCCGGAGGCCAAGCTCAGCGTCTTCGGTGATGCACCACTCAGCCCATCCTTTCATGTCTTGCAGCACCTTCTGCCGCACCATCGTCATCGTGCCGTGCTGAATGATGGCGTTGCGCTCGTTACGCGTAATCATGCCGATGTGGAAGAAACCGCGATACTCGGCGTAGCACATCGCCTTAAATGCATTGTCGTTCTCGTCGCGATAATCTTGTGGCGCTTGCACGATGCCGAGCTTCGGATCGAGAAAGGCGGGCACCAGATCCTTTAGCCAGTTTGCGTTCACTTTGTAATCGCTGTCGATCACTGCCACGATTTCGGCGGCCGCATCGGTCTCGCGAAGCGCGAAGTTGAGTGCGCCGGCTTTGAAGCCAGCGAGGGGCGCGACGTGGAAGAAACGAAATTTAGATCCTAGCTTTGCGCAATGCGCTTCCACCGGCCGCCACACCGCTTCGTCCTTGGTATTGTTGTCGATGACCAAAACTTCGTAGTCTTCATAGTCGAGCGCCGCCAACGCATCCAGCGTTTCGATCAACATATCCGGCGGCTCGTTATACGCCGGCACGTGGATCGAAACCTTCGGTGCATAACCGCTGCCGTGCTTGGCGGGTAATAACTTGCGGCGATGTTCGATCACCCAATGGGCTTCCGCCCATTCATGCGCCTCCGCCAGGATGACGGCAATGACGCCTAGCATGCCGAGTACGAGCAGCGTGCCAATCAGAATTGTGGACGTCGAAAGGTACTGCCGCGAATAGTCCGCGATGATCCACACCGTGACAATGGCCGTGCCGAAGACGACAAAGGCCAGAAAGGTGCGGCCGCGAGTCTGCAAGGTATGGCTGTAGACATAGAAGACCGCCAACAAGATTGCCGCGATGGACACCGAGATGGCGGCCAATACATTCCAGTCCGGCAGCTGTTGAATCGTATCGACAAACGGAAATTTCGGATTGCGATTGGCATCGTAGACGCCCCAGTAGGCGCCTGCGCCGCCTTCGGACGTGTTTTCCTTCCACGGTTGATCGAACGCTTCGAGAATGTAGTACGTGTAGCCTTCATCCTTCGCTCGCTTCAGGAAGCTGCGCAGGAAAAGCGCTTCATTTGCCGTCGAGGCAACCGCATCGCCCCGCGTACGACCGTTCGAAGGCCAGCCCACTTCCGCGATCACTATGCGTTTATTCGGAAACTGCTTTTGCAGTCGGCCCATCTGCGTGGCGATGTGCTCGACGGCGACATCGACGGAAAAGCTTTCCCAATACGGAAACATGTGCACGGCGAGATAGTCGACGTGCTCGGCCAGTTGCGGATACTTGAGCCAAATGTGCCACGGTTCAGCCGTGCTCACGGGTTTACGAGTGACATCGCGGACGCGGTCGAGAACCTTGATCAGTTCTTGGGGAGACATTTCGTCGCGATACAACACTTCGTTGCCGACGAGAACACGAATGACATTCTTATTGAGATTGGCGGCCTCGATCACGCCGGTGATCTCGGCCTCAGTGCGCACCGGATCGTCCGGATAGATCCAGGCGCCGGCCGCGACTTGTAAGCTGTGCTTGGCCGCGAGTCTAGGAATCGCCGCCAGCGTGCCGCGCGATGAATAGGTGCGAATGTTGATCGCACGAGGCGCGAGCAACGCCAAATCTTCGTCTATTTCCGCTTCGCTTGGATATTCATCCTTCGTGGCATCTTGGCCGGGCCTAAACGGCTGAAACGAAAATCCGCCGACGCGTCCTTCGGGCCACGCATCCGTTTCCGTTTGTCGATTGAGCTTGTGCCACAAGCCGAAGGTCAGCAGCGCGAAGACCGCCAAGACGAGGAGGCTTGAGATTTTCATCGTACAGGTGAGCGAGGGAGAAGGGTCAAGGCCTAGTATAACGCTCGGGCTTGGAGTGCCGTTCCCTCATACGGACTGTGGCTGCTAAGTTGCCTCTTTAGCGAGCAAGCGGGTAGCGGGTGGGAAGGAATCGGATCAGAATGTTTTCTAATTTTCCACCCGCTACCCGCTGCTCACCACCCGCTTTCTTCCAAATGCGTACCGAATACCTCTATATCGTCGCTGCCGCGTTGTTCTGGGGAAGCTATCCGTTGGTGCTGCGGTCTACAGGCGCGGGCGGCCCCTCAGGCTCGCTCATATTAATGGTGGGCGGCCTCATCCCGATTGTCGCCGCAGTCCTTTGGCAGGGCACATTGATCAAGCCGCCGACGGCGGAGCTGACACGCCTGCTGATTGCCGGAGTGATGATGGGGTTTGGGTTGCTCGCTTTTAATATGGTGGCCAACAGTCGAGTGATCGATGCGTCGGTGTCGATTCCAATTGTCGACACGGCCATGCTCATCGTCACAGTGATCGGAGCGGTGTTGTTCTTTGCTGAGCCCGTGACGGTCAAGAAGGCAGTGGGCATTGCGTTGCTGGTCACCGGGATATTGGTACTGCGGCCCGAGTGATGGCGACGAAGCGCGCAAAGATGAAGGTTTCACCCCGTGGCGCTGTCACGCGCAGCGCTGGTGCGCCGTACGATCGGTTTCTGAAGATTGCGCTGAAACTTCCAGGCACCGAAGAGTCGGTGTCGTACGGCACGCCCTCGGTAAAGGTCAAAGGCAAAATTTTATCTCGGCTGCGTACAGAAGCCGAAGGCGCGCTTGCATTGGTGTGCGACTTCGTCGATCGCGAGATGTTGTTACAGGCCGATCCGAATGCATTCTTTCTGACGGATCACTACCGCAACTATCCGATGATCTTGATCAGGCTCGATAAGATTAGAGCTGACGCACTGCCGGATTTAGTCGAGCGCGCATGGCGCATGCGTGCTCCGGCAAAGTTGATCAAAGAGTTCGACGCTCATCGTTCCAAGGCAAGCGACTGACCAGAACTCATATGGACGCTCGCGTGCGCGAGGAGACCGAAGACGGTCGAGTGCAGGTGAGATTTCGGATGGACCCCGGCCTGCGCCGGGGTGAAGGAACACTTCGTGTTCCTTCACTTCTGGCGATATTTCTCGCCGATCCTTTGGTACGCTTCGCGAAAGGGAATTCCTTCCTTCACGACCAGCTCGTTGGCTTCCGCGGCGGCATTGATCGAAGGGTCCATCTTGATCTTATCTTTGCGGAATTGAACTTGCTGGATGGCGGACGCCAAGATGTCCAGCGTTTCGATCGCCAAATCGATCGCGCGGAATAGCGGTGCTTTGATCAACTGCAAATCGCGTTGATACCCTGACGGCAACTTACCGAAGATGCCAAGGACTTCGAGCAATGCAGCGTGAGCAGTGGCCGTGCGGCCGCGAATCAACTCGAACACATCCGGATTGCGCTTCTGCGGCATGATCGACGAGCCCGTCGTGAAGGCGTCGGGCAATTGTACGAACGCAAACTCCTGCGTGTAGTACAGGCATAGATCCGCGGACAAACGACCGACGTCTTGCATCGTCAGGGCGATTTCGAATGTCAGTTGCGCTTCGGCTTTGCCGCGCGACAGTTGCGCCGCGGTGACCGGCTCCTGCGCCTGCGCAAAGCCAAGCTCCTTGGCGGTCATCGCGCGATCGATCGGCAGATTCGGCGAGCCGTAACCGGCCGCAGAACCCAGCGGGCTCTTCGACAAACGACGCTGCGTTTGACGAATGCCCTCGGCATCGTCACGAAGCTCGGCGGCAAATCCGCCGGCCCACAATGCGACAGAACTGGGCATTGCTTGTTGCATGTGCGTGTAGCCTGGCAAGGCAAGATCGCCGTGCCGTGTGCCGACCTGATCGAGTTCGCCCGCCACCGTTTCCGCGCCCACCGCAATCTGCTCGACCGCATCTCGCAAATACAGTCGTAGTGCAGTGAGAACCTGATCGTTCCGGGAGCGACCCAGATGCACGCGCTTGCCTGCATCGCCAATCTTCGCGGTCAGCAAAGTTTCGAGCGCCGTTTGTCCGTCCTCGTGCTCGAGCGTGACCTGCCAATCGCCACGTCCATGAGCAGCTGCAATTTCGGTCAGGCCCTGTTTGATTTCGACGAAGTCGGCGGCAGAAAGCAGGCCTTGCTTGCTGAGCATGTGTGCGTGCGCGATCGATGCGCGTGCGTCGTATGCAACGAGACGGTTGTCGAGTTGATGATCCTCGCCCGCCGTATAGCGCAATACTTTTGCATCGAGCGGCGCGCCTTTGTCCCATAACCGACTCATATGCGACGACTCATTTCAGTTCCGTTCCGTATCCCTTAGCCTGATGCCGTTTCGGCGGCGCTGAGCGTCGTGACATTCTCTACGATCAATGTGCCCGTCCCCTCGTTCGTGAACACTTCAGCGAGAATGCTGTCCGGAGACTTGTACGAAATGCAATGCACGCGACGCACGCCGCCTTTGATCGCATCTTCGATCGCTTTGGCTTTGGGCAGCATCCCGTCTTTGAGGCTGCCTTGATCTCTTAATTTTTTGAGGCCGGCAAGATCGGTGTACGACACGAGCGAGCGCGGATCTTCGAGCGATTCGAGAATGCCGGGTGCGCTGGTGATCATTATGAGCTTTTCGGCTTTCAGCGCCGCGCCAATGGCCGCCGCCACAGTGTCGGCATTGATGTTGAGCAGCGTGCCGTGATCGTCGGCGGAAACTGGGCTCACCACCGGCATGATGTGTTCGTTCAACAATTGCTGCAGGACCTTTGAGTCGACCAGATCGATATCGCCGACAAAGCCGTAGTCGACAGTCTGGCCTTCAACTTGCACAGGCGGACGCTTGTGCGCGCGAATCAAGCCGGCGTCGACACCGCTCACGCCGACAGCATTGATGCCGACTTCGCGGCAAATGCCCAGTATCTGGGTGTTCACGAGGCCGTTCAGCACCATGCTCGTCACTTCGATGGACTTGGCATCGGTGACGCGACGGCCCGCTATCATCTTGGCTTCGAGGCCGAGCGATTCTTGAATTTCAGTGAGTTGGGGGCCGCCGCCATGGACGACCACAACCCGCACGCCGACTTGATGCAGGATCGCGACTTGCTCCATCAACGACCGCGTTGCCGCCGAATCGCCGAAGACGCCGCCGCTGGCTTTGATGACGAACACCTTGCCTTTATACATGCGGATGTACGGTGCGGCACTTTTGAGCGCATGAACAATGGCAGCGGTGTCGGTACGGTGAATCATCGGGAGACCTCAGAAGAAGTTACTAGGTACTAGTCGCTAGGCCCTAGTAGGAAAATTTCGAACGCGTTATCAGAACAGTCAATTGCGCAGCAGGCGATACAAGATGGCCATCTGCACAACCATGCGGTTGAATGCTTCTTGAATCACGACGCTGTGCGGGCCGTCCAATACTTCATCGTCGACAGCCACATTGCGGCGCACAGGCAAGCAGTGCATGAAATGGCAGTTCGGATCGGTGCTCTTAAACCAGCTGTCCTTGACGCACCAATCGCCTAAATACTCACGGACGCGCGATTCGGCTTCGTTGTCGCCATAGTGTTGCGGCGCGCCCCATTCCTTCGCATACAACACGTGCGCGCCTTTGAGTGCTTCGGCGCGATCGGTACTCTCAGTGACGGTGCCGCCGGACGCTTTCGCCGCCGCGCGTGCTTTGTCCATGATTTGGTCGGGGAGAGCAAAGCCATCGGGACGCAGGACCACGACTTCCATGCCGCGTTGCGCCGCCATGTGAACGGTAGCGGCGGGGACGGCCAGCGGCAATGCACGCGGATGATTCGCCCAGGAGAGTACGAACTTGCCGCGCTCCGGTACTTTCAACTCGTCCATCGTGTACCAATCCGCCAGCGCTTGGCACGGATGATTGATCGCGGACTCCATATTGACGAGCGGCTTCTTGCACAAGTCCGCCATCATCTTGAATTGCGTCTCGGCGAGGTCGGCGGCGAGATTCTTGTTCTCCGCGAACATGCGAATGCCGATCGCGTCGCAGTACGACGCGAGCACCGGCACTGATTCCTTCACGTGTTCGGCTGCCGAGCCGTTCATGATTGCGCCCGTCCGAGTCTCCATCTGCCATGTGCCCTGGCCGGGGGTGACCACGTAAACGGAACCGCCCAAGCGCATCATGCCGCTCTGAAACGACGCGAGCGTGCGCAGCGATGGATTCATGAATAGCAAGCCGAGCACTTTGCCGGCCAGCGCATGCGGATCGGGTTGACGCTGCAGACGCGCTGCCAATCCGAGCAGATCTTTGACTTCATCGCGAGAAAAATCTGCGAGATCTAGAAAACGATTCATAGGTGCCTTAGCTTTCTTGTTAGTTGTTCTTCAGGATGGCTTAGGCGCTGATCTGCATCAGCGCGTCGCGCAGCATCTCGACGTGTTCGCTTTCGATCGTAAACGGCGCGAGGATACGCAGCACGTTCGGATCGCCGCTGGTGCCGGTCAAAATGCCTCGCTTCAAGAGCTCAGCATGAACATCTTTGGCTGGCCGCGACGTCTTGAGGCCGAGCAACAATCCAGCGCCTTGCGTGCCGGTTACCGGACCGACCACACAGGTCTTGCGAATCTGCGCCGACCGTTTCTGAACGTTGTCCATCAGCCTTTCGCTTTCGATGATCTCGATCACGGCTTCGACCACTGCGCAGGCCATTGGGCCTCCGCCGAAGGTTGTGCCGAGGTCGTCCATCTTCAGTTCCTGCGCAACATGGTCCGCCAGCAGCACCGCGGAGACCGGAAAACCGGCGCCCAATGCTTTAGCCGTTGTAATCATGTCGGGTGTCACGTCGTACATGTTGGCGGCGAATGGGAAACCCGTCCGGCCAACGCCACATTGAACTTCGTCGAAGATCAGTAGCGAGCCCATCTCCGTGCAACGATGCCGCAGCGCTTGCAGGAATGCTTTCGACATATCGATGGCGCCGCCGACGCCTTGAATCGGCTCGACGATGACCGCGGCCGTGGTATCGGTGACGGCCTTCTCGATAGCTTCTACGTTATCGCGCGGGATGAATTCGACTTCGAATGGCGTGCGCGCAAAGCCATACCACTTCTTCTGCGCACCCCAGGTCACGGCACCCGCTGCGGCGGTGCGGCCATGAAAGCTGCCTTCGATCGCGACGATCTTATTTGCGCCAGTCATGCGCAAGGCAATCTTCATCGCGTTCTCGTTCGCTTCGGCGCCGGAGTTGACGAAGAAAATGGTGTCCAATCCTAAGCCGCAAAAATTTGCGAGCTTAGTGGCGGCTCGTCGACGGACGTCGACGCTGACCACATTGGTTTGGAACAGCAGCGACCCAGCTTGCTTGGTCAGCGCTTCGACCCAGCGCGGATGGCCATAGCCCAATGCGGCGACAGCGTGGCCGCCATACATATCGAGAATGCGGCGGCCGTCGCGGGTGTTGAGATAGACGCCTTTGGCGTCCACTACTTCGAGCGGCAGCATTGCATAGACATGCGCGAGATGGTCTTCACCAAATCTCGGCATGGGAATAATGTTGGTCGAGCTAATCAGAGACATGACCCAATCCTCAAGTATGAAGTCCTCAAGTCCAACCCGCGGCCGGTGCGGTTAAGCCTAAGCCTTCGTCGTAGCCCAACAGTCGATTGAGCCATTGCACTGCGCCACCCGCGGCGCCCTTCGTCAAATTATCGACAACGCACATCACCGCGACAGTCTTGCCGTCGGTCATCGCGCCGAGCTGCGCGTAATTACTGGCGACAATATCTTTCACCCGCGGCATCTCGGAGCCGACGCGCACGAACGGCGAGTGCTTGTAGAAATCGGCCAGCGCAGCTACCAGCTCGGCAGTGGTTATTTTCTTTTGTGCACTTGCTTGCACGGTGACATGAATGCCGCGAACGAATGGACCCGAATGCGGCACGAAGCACACCTCAGGACGGACTCCTGTCGCGGCATGCGCCAGCGACATCACTTCCGGTGCATGACGATGCCCCAGTGGATTGTAGGCATACATATCGCTGTGACGTTGCGGATGATGGGTGCCAGTGCTTGGCGTGCGGCCGGAACCGCTGCTGCCTGTCACGCCGGTGACGAACAACCGTGAATCCGAGATGCCTAATTTCAGCAGCGGCACGATCGCGAGCAATTGCGCTGTCGCGAAGCAGCCAGGATGCGCAACATGCGGAGTTGGCGCAGAGGCAAGATGTTCGGGCACCGCACACGTGAATTGTTTGAGACGCGCAGGCGCTCCGTGCGGATGCTTATAGACGGCTTGATACGCATCGGCATCGGCAAAACGGTAGTCGGCTGAGATGTCGACGATGCGCGGCTTCGTGCCCGCCGCTTCGGCGGCGTTCAAGATCTCATCGATCAATTTCGCCGAAACACCGTGCGGCGCGGCCGCAAGGATCGCGCTGGTCGGCAGCGTAGCGACCAACTTCTTGATGTCGTCGAGACTCGAGAACTTGAGTTCAGGGTACGCAACGGCCAAATGCGAAAAAGACTTTGCCACCGATTCGCCCGGTTGGCTGTCCGACAAAATGGCTTTGAGCTCAAGCCCCGGATGGCCTGCAATGAGGCGCAGCAACTCGCCTGCGACGTAACCTGTGCCGCCCAAAACGATCGTCGGTACCTTCTTCGTGGCGCTCATGACGCTATTCCACTGCCGCTTTCGATAAAGCGGCCTGCGACAACTTCAAGCTGTCGATCACGCAGTCCGCCAGATCGGCGCCGTTCGTCATTGCATTGAATGCCGGCACGCCGAGCAGGTCGCGAATGATGTTCACGCCCACCGCATTGTCGGTCGAGGGACCGGTCACAACGGAAGGCTCGATGCCGAACTTCTCGCGCAACAATTTCACGCCGCCCCAGGCCGCAACCGGATCGTTCGCGGATAGCACGACGGACGTCAGACACGAGCGAATATCTTCAGACAAGAGAATTGCTTCGACGCCGTAAGCGCCGAGTAGCCCATCGCCAAGTTCGAACACGATGACATCAGGCTCGCCTTGCGACATTTCCGTCAGCAATGCGCGCGTAATCGCAGGACCTGTCTTCGCGGTTGTGGTCACGACGCCGAGGTCAGTGAAAATCATGGATTTTGTAGCGCCCGCGTCTTCCATTGCGAGAATATCGCGACGCAGGGAAACGCCTGTTGCTTTGAACGCGTGCACGTTCAAACCACGGTGACGCATGCGACTGACAATCGCGCAGGCGGCCGCCGTCTTGCCGGCTTCCATGCAGGTGCCGGCCAATGCAACGACCGGCACGTTGCGTGTGTTGACGGTTTGGTTGTAGTCGAGTCGCTTGTAACCCACTCGCGCCGGAACGCCGATGCGTTCGCCCAAATACGGGAACGTCAGTACGACACCAAGAACTTTGCATTCGAAAGGCCGGCCCTTCTCGGGATTCGCCGAATCGCAAATGCCGAGCACGCCGCCGATATTGAGCATCTGAATGATGTCGCCTTCCTTGACGGTCTCTGGCAGGTGGCCCGAGTACCCGAACAAGGCCTGGCGATGACCCAAGGCGCCGACGACGATATCGCCCCGCGCGACTTTCGCCATGCGGCCGCTCGTGAGCTCCAGCGTGTTGTAGTTGGATTTGTCGTTGAGGACTTCCACGACCAACACAACGCCTTCCTCGGCAGGGATGTTGGCGGTCTCAATGCGCAGCTCACGGCCCAGGTTCAAGGCCTGAGTGATGGAAGCGACCTTATCGACGACTACGTTTTTCATGGCGGTACTAGATGACGTGGGAGAAGGAAATTTATTTGCCAGCGCGATGCCAGAACATGCCGGTGAGGCCAACCATCTTCGAGAAGCCGAGCGCATCCGCGGCCGACCATTCGCCTGCGGATTCGCCGTAGACGCCTTTCGATACAGTCATCAACGAATAAGGAGAGGTGACGCCTTCTATAAAGGAGTTACCGGGGCGATACATCACTTTGACGTCGCCGGTCACGCGCTGTTGCGATGAAACAAGCAACGCTTCGATGTCGCGGCACACCGGTTCTAGGTGCTGACCTTCATGCACGAGATCGCCATAAGGTCCCGCAACCAATTCCTTCATACGTTGTTGACGGCCCGTGAGCACGAGCTTCTCCAGTTCACGATGAGCGTCAATCAACACTGCGGCGGCGGGTGCTTCGAATGCGACGCGGCCTTTGGTGCCGATGATGGTATCGCCCAAATGAATGCCTCGGCCGACGCCAAATTTCGCGCCAATCGATTCTACTTTTTCGATGAGCGTCACGACGTCGAGCTTGGCGCCGTCCAGGCTCACAGGCACGCCCTTCTCAAAACCAATGGTGTGCGATTCGGCCGGCTTCGGCTGGCTGAACGCGTCTTTCGACAACACCCATGCGTCATCCGGAATGCTGCCGTCCGACGTCAGCGTTTCCTTGCCGCCGATCGTCACGCCCCACAGGCCGCGATTCACTGAATACGCGGCGCCATACGGCGGCACGGTGAGATTGCGATCTTGCAAATACTTGAGTTGCTCGGGGCGTTTGAACGCCTTGTCCCGCACAGGGGCGAGAATCGTGAGTTCCGGCGCAAGCGTACGCAGCGCCACTTCGAAGCGAACTTGGTCGTTGCCGGCAGCCGTGCAACCGTGCGCGACAATCTTGGTGCCGAGCTTGCGCGCATATTCCGCAATCGTCTGCGCTTGCATGACGCGCTCGGCGCCGACGCAAAGCGGGTACATCTGACCGCGGCGCACATTTCCCATCAGCAAGTACTTGAGCACCGAATCGAAATACGATTTGCGCGCTTCGACGATGATGTGTTCTTTCGCGCCCAATGCATGCGCTCGCTGCTCCAGCACTTTGACTGCTTCCGCGTCCAAGCCGCCGGTATCGACCGTCACCGTGATAATCGGGCGGCCGTACGTTTCCTTCAGCCAGGGCACGAGGAACGACGTGTCGAGGCCGCCGGAGAAGGCGAGCAGAATGGGTTCGGATCCTTGGGGAATGGTGTCGGTCATGATCGAAGCTTTACAGTGTGAGGTGTGTTGAATGGTGTTCGGCCCCTCTCCGCAAGGAGAAGGGAAGTTCGGGATTCTTCAGAGTCGGAATACTTCGCGCAGACGCTCGCCTAGCTTGCGTTGCGTGCGGGCATCTTCGGTGGCGACGAAAATCGTGTTCTCGCCTGCAATGGTCCCGACGACTTCGGGCCAGCCGGAGTTATCGATGGCTTCGGCTACGCTTTGCGCCGTTGCATTGATAGTGTTGACCACAGTCAAAGACGGGCCGGCCGTCTTGATGTCGCGCACGAACGTTGCCACGGAGGCAAAGAGATTGCCGGGCACGGCGTCCGCCGCCGGCACGATGTAGCGATCGCCCGCCTTGGCGACGTGCAGTTCACGGAGGTCGCGGCTGACACTCGACTGCGTCGCCTCGAAGCCCTGCTTCTTCAGCAACCGCACCAACTCGTCCTGTTTGCCCACGGCCGAATCCCGGATGATCCGGAGCAGCGCCG
>Ga0193752_1001787_pt1 | contig 17275 bp, 14 predicted proteins | sample H1c1metaG_FD_144924 | JGI IMG/M metagenome (GOLD analysis project Ga0193752, IMG submission 144924) | Soil microbial communities from a riparian zone of the East river system, Colorado, United States - H1c1 | ecosystem: Environmental > Terrestrial > Soil > Riparian zone | place: USA: East River... | reverse complement strand
GAATCCGAGCGCACCGAAGTTTTCCGCAACACTCTCTATGTATTGCCGGACACGCTGAGTATCGTCGCCGATGCGGAGCCCAGCTACCGGCAGGTCGGGCTCTACCGGACACCGGTGTACCTGGCGCACGTTCAGATCTCGGGCGAATTCGTGAATCGCGATTTCGGTTTTCTGTCGAACCAGCCGCAGGCGGCCGGGCAGGTCCGCGAGGTCAAGTGGGATGAGGCGCGGCTGCTGGTGCTCAATTCCGAATCGCGTGCGCTGCGCGCGGTAGATGGACTGAGCGTCGCCGGCGAGAGCTCCGCGGTCGCGGCCGATGGTTATGCGGGCTCCGCGGGCATCTCCGTGCGCGTTCCGCGCACCGCCCTGCGCGACGGCGGCAGCGTGCCGTTCCAGATGAAACTCACGCTGGCGGGCAGCAGTCAGCTCACGTTCCTGCCGTTGGCTCGCAAGGCGGACATCGCGATGACGTCCAGGTGGCCGCATCCGAAGTTCGAGGGCGCGCCGGCGCCGCTCGATCCCGTGGTGACCGACACGGGGTTCAGCGCGCGCTGGTCGGTGCTCGAGATCAACCGCAGTTTCGGGCAGACCTGGTACGACGTGGCGGTCAGCCAGGGTGAGCCGGTGGAGACGGCCTTCGCGCGCAGCGGCGTCGGCGTGACGTTCTACGAACCGGTCGACGTTTACCAGCGCAACTACCGCGCCGTTCATTACGCCGTGTTGCTGATCGTGATCACGTTCCTGACGTTTTTCCTGTGGGAGCACGTGAGCGGCCTCGCGATCCACGGCATGCAATACCTGATGGTGGGCCTGGCGCTGGCGCTGTTCTACCTGCTGTTGCTGGCGCTGTCCGAGCACCTGTCGTTCGACCTGGCTTACGGTGCGTCGGCCGGTGCGCTGGTCGCATTGATCACCGTCTATCTAAGCGGCGTCTTGCGCAGTATCCGGCTCGCGCTCGGCGCGGGCGCGGGGCTCGCGACCTTGTACGGGCTGCTGTACTGGATCCTGAGGTCCGAGGACTACTCGCTGCTCATGGGCGCGCTGCTGCTGTTCGGCGTGCTGACCGTCCTGATGCTCGCGACCCGCCGGATCGACTGGTCGAAGGTCGGCCGGCGGGAGGAATGAGGTCCTTACGCGGCCTTGCTCGCCAGCTGCCGCAGCACGTACTGCAGGATGCCGCCATGCCGGTAGTAATCGCGTTCCTTCGGCGTATCGATGCGCACGCGCGCTTCGAAGGTGATCGGCGTTCCCTTGGGCGGCGTGGCGAGGACCTTCACCGTCTTCGCTTCGGCATTGTCGATGCCGATGATCTCGAACACCTCGTTGCCGGTGAGACCGAGCGACAGCGCGCCCTTGCCCGCGGGGAACATCAGCGGCAACACGCCCATGCCGATGAGATTGGAGCGGTGGATGCGCTCGAAGCTCTCTGCGATGACCGCGCGCACGCCTAACAACATGGTGCCCTTGGCGGCCCAGTCGCGCGACGAACCGGTGCCGTATTCCTTGCCGGCCAGGATGACCAGCGACGTGCCGTCCTTCTTGTAACGCATGGCGGCATCGAAGATGGACATCTGCTCGCCGCTCGGCACGTGCACGGTGACGCCGCCTTCGGTGCCCGGCGCCAACAGGTTGCGCAGGCGGATGTTCGCGAACGTGCCGCGCATCATCACTTCATGGTTGCCACGGCGCGCGCCGTAGGAGTTGAAGTCGATGGGCTGCACGCCTTGCGACACGAGGTATTTCGCAGCCGGGCTCGTCTTGGCGATGTCGCCGGCGGGCGAGATGTGATCGGTGGTCACGGAATCGCCCAGCAAGGCGAGCACCCGCGCGCCGCTGACATCGGTGACCGGGCGGGGCGTCATCGTCATGCCTTCGAAATACGGCGGGTTGCGCACGTAGGTGGACTTCTCCTCCCAGGCGTAGATCTTGCCGAGCGGAATCTTGATGGCCTGCCAGTTGGCTTCTCCCGCAAACACGTTCGCGTAGCTCTTGCGGAACATCGCCGAGTCGAGCGTGGCGTGAACGGCCTCGGCCACTTCCTTGTCCGAAGGCCAGATGTTGGCGAGCAGAACCGGCTTCCCGTCGGGGCCCGTGCCGAGCACGTCACTTTGCAGATCGACGTCCATGGTGCCGGCCAGCGCGTACGCGACGACCAGCGGCGGCGACGCCAGGAAGTTCATCTTGATCTCGGGATGTACGCGGCCTTCGAAATTGCGGTTGCCCGACAACACCGAAGTGGCCACGATGTCGCCCGCCTTGATGCCGGCGGAGATCTCCGGCTTGAGCGGTCCGGAATTGCCGATGCAGGTGGTGCAGCCATAACCAACCACGTTGAAACCCACCGCCTCGAGCGGCTCCAGCAACCCGGCCTTGGTCAGATAGTCGGTGACGACGCGCGAACCGGGCGCCAGGCTGGTCTTGACCCAGGGCTTGGCCTTGAGCCCGAGCTTGGCGGCATTGCGCGCCAGCAGGCCCGCGGCCATCAGCACGTACGGGTTCGACGTGTTGGTGCAGCTCGTGATCGCCGCGATGGTTACCGCGCCGTCGCGGATTTCCACTTTCTGGCCATCGAGCAGGATTTCCGCGCAACCGGTGGCGTCCTGCGACTTTTTCTTGCGCTCCTCCGCCATGACTTTGAGCGCGGCCTGGTAGACGCTCTTCGCCTTCGACAACGGCACGCGATCCTGCGGGCGCTTGGGGCCTGCGAGGCTCGGCTCTACCGTCGCGAGATCGAGCTCCAGGATGTCGGTGTAGTCGGCGGCCGTGGCGCCGTTGAGACGCCACATGCCCTGGGCTTTCGCGTAGGCCTCGACCAGCGCGATCTGCTCCGCCGGGCGGCCCGATAGTTCGAGATAACGAATCGTTTCCTCGTCGATCGGGAAGATGCCGCAGGTGCTGCCGTACTCCGGCGCCATGTTGGCAATCGTGGCGCGATCGGCGAGCGGCAGGTTGGCGAGACCGTCGCCGAAGTATTCGACGAACTTGTCGACCACGCCTTTCTTGCGCAGCATCTCGGTGACGGTGAGCACCAGATCGGTGGCGGTGCAGCCGGGTTTCATCGCGCCGACCATCCTGAAGCCGATGACCTGCGGAATGAGGAGGGGGATGGGTTGTCCCAGCATCGCGGCCTCGGCTTCGATGCCGCCCACGCCCCAGCCGAGCACGCCGAGCCCGTTGATCATGGTGGTGTGCGAATCGGTGCCGACCACGGTGTCGGGATACGCCTGCGTCTTGCCGTCGACTTCCTTCGGGAAGATGACGCGGCCGAGATATTCGAGATTGACCTGGTGGACGATGCCGGTGTTCGGCGGCACGACGCTGAAGTTGCGGAACGCGGTCTGGCCCCAGCGCAGGAATGCGTAGCGTTCGCCGTTGCGCTCGAATTCGATCTTGTTGTTGGCCGCGAGCGCGCCGACGCTGCCGTAGTTGTCGACCTGCACCGAGTGATCGATCACGAGCTCGGCGGGATTGATGGGGTTGATCTGCTGCGGATCGCCGCCGAGCTTCTGCACCGCCTCGCGCATCGCGGCGAGGTCGACGACGCAGGGCACGCCGGTGAAGTCCTGCATGATGACTCGCGCGGGGGTGAAATCTATCTCGTACGACGGAGCGGCCTTCGCATCCCATGCGAGCACCGCGTCGATGTCCGCGCGCGTGACGTTGACGCCGTCTTCGAAGCGCAGCAGATTTTCGAGAAGGATCTTGAGCGAGTAGGGCAGCCGCGCGACCTTCTCGGCGGGCAGCGAAGCGAAGCTCCAGTATTCGTAAGAGCGGGAACCGACCGTGAGGGTCGACGTGTTGGAAATACCGGTCATGAATCCTTCTCCTCGAATCTTCGACAGAAACCTGGAACGCGCGCCGCAAACAAGCGGCGCATTCTAACTCACTCGCACTACTGCGGCCTCGTCTGCTCGATCACGCCGCCGCCGAGGCAGCGATCTCCGTCGTAGAGCACCGCGAATTGTCCGGGCGTGACCGCGCGCTGCGGTTCGTCGAACCGCACGTCGAGGGCGCCATCCGTGCGCAAGGTGGCGTGACAATGTTGATCGGCCTGCCGGTACCGGACCTTGATCCCGGAATCGAATTCGATGGCGCCCGGTTGCACCAGCCAGTTGCAGGGTCCGGTGGCCAGCGCACGGCTGACGAGCAATGGATGGTCGTGCCCCTGCACGGCGATCAGCTCATTGCGCGCGAGATTCTTCGCGGCCACGTACCAGGCATCCTCGCGGGCGCCCGCGCGGCCGCCGATCTCGAGGCCGCCACGCTGGCCCAGCGTGTAGAACGCGAGGCCCCGGTGGCGCCCAAGTGCTTCTCCGGCTTCCGTGACGATGTCGCCCGGTGAAGCCGGGATGTAGCGCGCGAGGAATTCGCGGAACGGGCGTTCGCCGATGAAGCAGATGCCGGTGCTGTCGGGCTTGTCGAATACGGGTAAGCCGGCCTCGCGCGCCAATGCGCGCACCTCGGGCTTGGTCAGTTCGCCGAGCGGGAACATCACCCGCGCGAAATGTTCGGGTGTTACCGCGTGCAGGAAATACGACTGGTCCTTGTCCGGATCGCGCGCCTTGAGCAACACCGGGACGTCACCGCGGTGATCGAGACGTGCGTAGTGGCCGGTGGCGAAACGGCGCGCGCCCAAGCGCGCCGCGTAGTCGAGGCAGATGCCGAACTTGATCTCGCGATTACACAGCACGTCCGGGTTCGGCGTGCGCCCGGCGCGGTATTCGGTGAGGAAGTATTCGAACACGCGCGCGCGGTACTGCTCGGCGAAGCTCACCCGGTGCAGCGGGATGCCGAGCTCCGCGGCCGAGGCGCGCGCGTCCTGGAAGTCCTCGGCGCCGGTGCAGTAGGAGTCGTCGTCCTCCCAGTTGCTCATGTACAGGCCCTGCACGTCGAAACCGGCGCGCTTGAGCAGCAGCGCCGCGACGGCCGAATCGACCCCGCCCGACATGCCGACAATGATGGTTTCTGCGCGCCCGGACACGGCGCGGATTGTACCTTTTAGAGATTCACCACGGCGTCGACCTGCATGGCCGTATCGAGGCCGAGACAGGCCACGGAGTCGAGCGGCTGGCGCAAGCCCCGCAGGTAATCATCGATACAGCGCAATACCAGCGGCGAGCGCAGCCGCTGCGGCTGTACCCGCAGTTGTTCGTGGGTCAGCCACAGGGCGCGGACGATGCCGGTGTCGAGCGCCTGGTGCGGGTGGAAATCGTCGACGCTGCCGCAGAACGCGAAGCGCAGGTAGCTGCGGCCGGTATCCGGATTGAGCCACAGGTAGGTGCCGACCATTGCGACGGGCGTGAAGCGCCACGCGGTCTCCTCGCGCGCCTCGCGCACGGCGGCCTCGATCAGTGTTTCACGCTCTTCGAGATGACCGGCCGGCTGGTTGAGCACCAGCCTTCCGGTGATGCGTTCCTCGACGATGAGGAATCTGCCTTCGCGTTCGACCACGGCCGCGACCGTGACTTCGGGATTGGTGCTCACGGCAGACTAGCTAGCCCCGGGAAACGTCAGCGGATCGCCTGGCGCGATGCTTCGTCGGGCGAGCTCGCGTGCCAGATCTCGTCGAACTCGTCCAGGTACTGACGCGCGATCGGCGGATTGTTGAGATCGGCGACGCCGTCCCACCGGTCGGAATGCACGCGGTACACGATCGCGCGATCGTCGGCGATCAGGTAGCCGCAGGCGCGCTGCTTGGCGGCGCCGATGGCCGGGCGGATGTCGATGCAGCTCGTGAGCCTGCGGCCCATGGCGATGAAGCGGTTGTTGTCGCGCATCAGCCGGCCGGAATCGGACAGCAGGACGCGAACCTTGGCGAAGCGGCGCGCCAGCACGAAACGCTTGACGATCTCGAGGAACCCGTTCTGGTCGTACAGGTCGGGCTCGAGGTCGGGTGTGTAGATAGACATCAGGCGCTGGGCGCTGAGCGCGACGGCGTCGATGGCCGCGCGCATTTCCTCGAGCGAGCCGATCACGCGGACGTGATTCTCCGCGCGGCTGCTGGAATCCGCGGGCAATGCGACGCCCGGCGCCGCACCGCGCTGCGAAAACCTCGTGAAATCGAATTCCCCGGTCGTCATGTTCGACGACATCTCCCCGACTGAATGCTCAGTCAGATTGTGACCTGTGCCCGTGAAAGGGTAGGTGTCATTCCACGGGTTCCAGTGCCAAATGCGTCACGCTTTCATCGCGTATTTCGCACAACCGGCGGGAAAACGTGTGCTGCGTCGCACTTTGCGCGGCGCCGACGCGGGGCAGCATCAGGAGAAACCGGCGGGGCCGTCAGATGGAGCGGGCCAGCTCTGCGGCGAGCCCGAGATACTGCTGCGGTGCCAGGGCCTTGAGGCGCGCGCGCTCGGCCGGCGGCAGCGGTAGTTTGTCGACGAACGCGGCGATCGCGGCCGCATCGACCTGGGTGCCGCGCGTGAAATCCTTGAGCAGTTCGTAGCCGTTGGGCACGCCGGCGGCGCGCAGCGCCGTCTGCAACGCCTCACCCAGCACTTCGTGGGCGCGCTCGATGTCGGCCGCGATGCGAACCGGATCGGCGGCAATCTTGCCGAGGCCGCGTTGCAGGGCGTTCCAGGCGATGAGGCTGTGCGCGAGCGCCACGCCCACGTTGCGCAGCACGGTGGAGTCCGTCAGGTCGCGCTGCCAGCGCGAGATGGGTAGTTTGGCCGCGAAATGGTGCAGCAGGGCGTTGGCGATGCCGAGGTTGCCCTCGGCATTCTCGAAATCGATGGGGTTGACCTTGTGCGGCATGGTCGACGAGCCGACTTCGCCCGCGACCGCGCGCTGGCGCAGGTAGCCGAGCGAGATGTAAGCCCAGGTGTCGCGCGCGAAGTCGACGAGGATGGTGTTGATGCCCGCGAGCGCATCGCAGTATTCGCCTATCCAGTCGTGCGGCTCGATCTGCGTGGAGTATTCGTTCCACGCGAGCCCCTGTGACTCCACGAAAACGCGGCTCACCTGCGGCCAGTCGACCCCGGGCAAGGCGGCGACGTGAGCGTTGTAGTTGCCGACCGCGCCGTTCCACTTGGCGAGGATCTCGACCCGGTCGAGCCGCGCGCGCGCACGACGCAGGCGCGCGACGACATTGGCGAATTCCTTGCCGAGGGTGGTCGGGCTCGCGGTCTGTCCGTGCGTGCGCGACAACATTGGCAGCGCGGCGTGTTCGTGCGCGAAGCCGCGCAGGCGTTCGACGAGTTTTTCGAGTTCGTTCGACAGGATCGTGCGCGCGGCGCGCAACATGCGCGCGTAGGCCAGGTTGTTGATGTCCTCGGACGTGCAGCCGAAATGCACGAGTTCGAGCACCGCGGGGGCAGCTCCGCTCGCCGCCAGTTTCTCGCGCACGAAATACTCCACGGCCTTGACGTCGTGATTGATGCGCGCCTCGATGGTCTTGACCGCCTGGGCGGCGTCGTCTCCGGGCTCGAGCGCCAGGCTCGCGGCGAGTTGTTTCACGGCGGCCGGCAACGGCTGCGCCAGCAGTTGCGGCACGGACTCGGCCAGGGCCAGCAGCCAGGCGGCTTCGATACGCACCCGTTCGCGGATCAGCCCGCTTTCCGACAGGACGGCGCGCAACGGGTCGGCGCCCTTGCGATACCGGCCGTCGATGGGAGAAAGCGCGGAGAGTGCTGCGGGTTCCAAGACAAAAGCCTCGCGGGTCGGGTGCTAGACTGGCCGCGCATGATATCGCATGAAGACACTCGCAAAGAGCACGACAGCTTCGGTGAGATCGAGGTGGCCGCGGATGCGATGTGGGGTGCGCAGACCGAGCGGGCGCGCCGCAATTTCCAGCTCAGCGGGCGTCCGCTGCCCGCCGATTTCATCGCCGCGCTGGCTTTGATCAAGGCCGCCGCCGCGCGCGCCAACGCCTCGTTGGGGCTGTTGCCCGCCGCGACCGCCGCTGCGATTGCCGATGCCGCGCTGGCCGTCGCGCGGGGCGAACACGCGGAGCAGTTTCCGCTGGACGTTTTCCAGACCGGCAGCGGCACCAGCACCAACATGAACGCGAACGAGGTCATCGCCACGCTCGCGGGCAGGGCGCTTGGGCTTCCCGTGCATCCCAACGATCACGTCAACATGTGCCAGAGCAGCAACGACGCGATCCCGAGCGCGATCCACGTGAGCGCGGTCCTCGCCGCGCGGCGCGATCTGCTGCCCGCGCTCGAGGAATTGCGCGCGGTACTGGCCACCAAGGAAACCGCCTGGGCGAAGGTGCTCAAGACGGGACGCACCCATCTCATGGATGCCACGCCGCTCACGCTCGGACAGGAAGCCTCGGGCTGGCGCGCGCAGATCGAGCGGTCGATCGAGCGGCTGAAGGACAGCGAACAACGCCTGCTGGCGCTGGCGCAGGGCGGTACGGCCATCGGCACCGGCATCAACGCGCACGAGGAATTCGCGGCGCGTTTCATCATCGAGCTGCGCGCGCTCGCGTCCGTGCCGTTCACCACCGCCGCCAACTTCTTCGCCGCGATGGGCACGCAGGATGCCGCGGTCGAATATTCCGGACAGTTGCGCACGCTGGCCGTGTCTCTCATGAAGATCGTCAACGACCTGCGCTGGATGGGCTCGGGTCCGCTGGCGGGCCTGGGGGAGCTCAAATTGCCCGCCTTGCAGCCGGGCAGCAGCATCATGCCGGGCAAGGTCAACCCCGTGATTCCCGAAGCCGTCGCGATGGTCGCGGCGCAGGTCATGGGTCTCGACGCCGCGATCGCGGTGGCGGGCCAGTCCGGCAATTTCCAGCTCAACGTGATGTTGCCGCTGATCGCTAACAACCTGCTGCAATCGATCCAGTTGCTGGCCAACGCCGCGCGGGCGCTGGCGACCCGCTGCATCGCGGGCATCGAGCCCGACGTGGCGCGGCTCGATGACGCGCTGGCGCGCAACCCTATTCTCGCCACGGCGCTGAATCCGGCCATCGGTTACGAACGCGCCGCCGCGATCGCAAAACGGGCCTACGCCGAGAACCGCGCCGTGTTCGACGTCGCGCTGGAAATGTCGGGGCTCACGGCAGACGAGCTGCGCCGCCTGCTCGATCCGGCGGCGCTCACGCGCGGCGGTCTTAAGGGCGGTGGAGGCGGCGGTTGAGCCAGGCCGAGGTCGATCTGCGGGCCAGGATCCTGGCGCGTTTCGAAGGCACCACGCCGCGCCATGAACCCACCGACTGGCGCCTGCTCGGTGTGGATGCCGAGCGCGGCCGCAGGTTGCAGAGCCATTTCCCGGCGGATCCCGTGCCGGCCGCGGTGCTGGTGCCGCTGGTCGACCGGCCGGATGGGTTGACCGTGCTCCTCACGCAACGCGCCTCGCAATTGGCCCAACATGCGGCGCAGGTGGCCTTTCCGGGCGGGCGCCTCGAGGAATCGGACCCCGACGTCGCGCATGCCGCGTTGCGCGAGGCGCAGGAGGAGATCGGGCTCGATCCGTCCCGCGTGCGGGTCTTCGGCTATCTACCCGATCATCTCGTCATCAGCGGCTTCCGCGTGACGCCGGTGCTCGCGCTGGTGACGCCGCCGTTTTCGCTCGCGATCAATCCGGCCGAAGTGGCCGAAGCCTTCGAGGTTCCGGTCAGCCACATTTTCGACACCCGCAACCACAAGGCGCGCCTGCGCCGCGTCGGCGACGAAGACATGTTGCTGTTCGACCTTCCCTGGGGCGGGCACAACATCTGGGGCGCGACCGCCGGCATGTTGATGACGCTGGTCCGCATGGTGGAGGCAGCGCCGTGAGCGACGGCAGCGCCGGCGCCGCGCTGACGCGGCTGCTCGGGATCATGCGCAGGCTGCGCGATCCGGAAGGCGGCTGCCCGTGGGATCGCGAACAGGATTTTTCGACGATCGCGCCGTACACCATCGAAGAGGCGTACGAAGTGGCGGAGGCCATCGCGCGCGGCACTCCGGCCGCGCTCGAAGGCGAGCTGGGCGATCTGCTGTTCCAGGTCGTGTTCCACGCGCAGCTCGGCAGCGAACGCGGCTGGTTCGATTTCGCGAGCGTGGCCGATTCGATTTCGAAGAAACTGACCGAGCGCCATCCGCACGTGTTCGCGGGCGCCAAAATAGAGTCCACCGCCGAGCAGAACCGGGCCTGGGAAGAGCACAAGGCGCGCGAACGCGCCGCGAACCCCGCGGCCGCCGGCAGCGAGCTGGCCGACGTGCCGCTGGCGCTGCCCGCGCTGGCGCGTGCCGCCAAACTCGGCAAACGCGCCGGGCGGGTCGGCTTCGACTGGCCGGATGCGACCGGCGTGCGCGAGAAGATAGATGAGGAATTGCGCGAGGTCGCCACGGCGACCCCCAGGCAGCGCGCCGAAGAGCTCGGCGACCTGTTGTTCGCCGTGGCGAACTGGGCGCGTCACCTGCGCGTCGATGCCGAAGAGGCGCTGCGACTCGCCAATGCGAAGTTCGAACGGCGCTTTCGCGCGATGGAAGCGTTGGCGGCGGGCCGCTCGCTGGAATTGAAGAGCCTCGATGCGGCGAGCTGGGACGCGTTGTGGAACGAGGTCAAAAAGGGCGAAAAACCCGCCTGAAGGCGCGTTCAGTAGGGATTCATCGACGTATTCGTACAGTAGCGCCACGGTGGAATTCCCACCGCTGGAGGCTCTATGTCGATCAGCAGCAAAAAGGTTTTGGTGGGTGTCCTCACGGCGGCGTTTACGTTCGCGAGTGCCGGCGCTTTTGCCCAGGATCGGTATGACGACCGTCCCGGCGACCGGTACGACGATCGTTACGACAGCCGCGACGACAATCGTTACGACGATCGCTACGACGGCGCGTACGACTACGCAAAGGTCATCGACGTCCAGCCGCTGGTCACGCGGGTTCGGGTCAGCACGCCTGTGCAGGAATGCTGGGACGAGACGCGTTACGACCAGGGTGGGTTTCGTGGCCCCGATCGCGGTAGCGCCGGCGGCACCTTGCTCGGCGCCGTGATCGGTGCCGCCATCGGCAACCAGATAGGCCATGGTGACGGCCGTCGTGCCGCCACCGCCGCGGGCGCCGTCATCGGCGCGGGTATCGGCAACAGCCAGGCGCAGCGTCGTGCCGGTTACCCGTCGACGCCGCCGCGCGAATACTCCGTGCAGCGTTGCGAGACGCGGTACCACGATGAGTGGCAGGAGCGCACCGATGGCTACCGCGTGACGTACCTGTATCACGGTCGTCGCCAGGTGACCGAACTGCCGAACCGCCCCGGCGACCGCATCCGCGTGCGGGTCGACGTGAGTCCGGCGCGATAATGACGGAGTTGATCGCTATGGCGGTGTGGGCGACCCTCTTGACGAGGGTCGCCCGCATCGCGTTTATGCAGCAAACCGTTAAACTGCGGCCCGTCATGAAGAAACTCCGCCATGGATTTTTGCCGGCCTTGTTTGTCGTCGCGGCGTTCGCGCCCGGCGCGCAGGCCCACAGCATGCCGGGTCCCGTGTACTCGGGCGCGACCGTCGAACCCGAACACGCGATGGCCGAGCCGCGCGACGGCATCTCGCTCAACGAGGCGGTGAGCCGGGCCGAAGCGCAGTACAACGCCCGGGTGGTGCGCACCGACGTGGTCGATGAAGATGGCCGCAGGGTGTACGTGTTGAAGCTGCTGTCCGAGAAGGGGCGGGTCTTCACCGTGCGGGTCGATGCCAACTCCGGGAGGATGCGGTAGTGCGCGCCCTGGTCGTGGAAGACGAAGCCTCGTTGCGCGAGGGACTGCGCGATCAGCTGGTCAAACAAGGTTTCACCGTCGACGTGGCGGCGGATGGCGAGGAAGGTTTGTTTGCCGGCAAGGAGTACCAGCTCGACATCGCAGTCGTCGACCTCGGCCTGCCGAAGATGTCCGGCCTGGAATTGATCCGGGAGCTGCGCGCGGCGGGCAAGAAATTTCCCATCCTCATCCTGACCGCGCGCGATCGCTGGCAGGACAAGGTCGAGGGCCTGCAGGCGGGCGCCGACGATTACGTCGCCAAGCCGTACCACTTCGAGGAAGTGCTGGCGCGCATGCAGGCGCTGTTGCGGCGCGCGGGCGGTTGGGCCAGCCCCATTCTCGAATGCGGGCCGATCAAACTCGACACACGTGCGCAGGCAATCACGCTGGCCGGCGCGCCGGTGGAACTCACTACTTTCGAATACCGCATTCTCGAACACATGATGCTGCGCGCCGGCGATGTGATCTCGAAGACCGAGCTCACCGAGCGACTCTACGACCAGGATTACGAGCGCGACAGCAACGTCATCGAAGTGTTCATCGGACGGCTGCGCCGCAAGCTCGATCCCGACGAAAAGCTGCATCCGATCGAAACCCTGCGCGGGCGTGGTTATCGCTTCTCCATTCCGCGCACCCCGGGCGCGTAGTTAGTCGCGGAAGAACACAGGGTGTCCCGTCCATCGCTCCGACGCCGGCTGATGCTGTCGGTGTTCGTCGTGCTGGTGGTGTTCTTCGGGCTCACGGTATTCCTGCTCGACATGTTGTTCCGCCATGCCGCGGAACGGTCCCTGCGTGAATTGATGGACGCGCAGATGGTCGCGCTGATCGCGGCCGCCGATCCCGACGGCGCGGAATCCGTGACACTCACCGCGGTTCTCGACACGCGTTTCGATACGCCGGGTTCGGGACTCTATGCCGAGATCCGCTCCGCCAGTGGTGAGAGCGTGTGGCGTTCGCAATCGACCACCGGCACGGCCGTGCAATTCGGTCCGGCGCTCGAAGGCGGACAACGCAGTTTCTTCTACACGGACATTGCGGGCACCGACATCCGCCTCGCAGTCGCGAGCCGCGGCATCGTCTGGGACGACGTGCATGGAGTGCCGGCGCGGTTCACCTACAGCGTAGCCTCGAGTCTCGGCGCCTACGAAGCCCAGGTCGCGAGTTTCCGGCAGCAGCTGATCGGCTGGTTTGCGGGGCTCGTATTCCTGTTCGTCGCGACGCTGGCGCTGCTCGTGCGTTGGCTGTCTCAACCGATGCGGCGTCTCGAGCGCGAAATCAAGGAAGTCGAGGCCGGCACGCGGGAGCGGCTGGACGACGAGTGGCCGAACGAGCTCGTCGTGATCACCAGCAATCTGAATGCGCTGCTCGAAGGGGAGCGCGCGCGCATCAAGCGGTATCGCGACACGCTCGGGAATCTCGCGCATAGCCTGAAGACGCCGCTGGCCGTCATGCGGCAGTCGCTGGGCAGCGGCCAGGCGCAGAACAAACAGGCGCTCGACGCCGAGATCGACCGCATGAACGGCATCATCGAACACCAGATGAAACGCGCGGCGACCAGCGGCGGCGTGTTGTTGGGCCAGGCGCCGGTGGATCTCGCCCCCGTCGTCGCGGACCTGCGCGTCGCCTTGCTCAAGGTCTATGGCAACAAGGACCTGTTGTTCGAGAACGCCGTCGCGGCCGGCGCGCAGTTCATCGGCGACCGGAACGATCTCACCGAGCTCCTCGGCAACCTGCTCGACAACGCCTGCAAGTGGTCGAAGTCGCGCGTGCGTATCGCCGCGGAAATAGACAGCCGGGCGATTTCACGAACCGCGCTGACGATCGTCATCGAAGACGACGGGCGCGGCATCGCCGAGGCGGATCGCGCCAGGGTGCTCGAGCGCGGCGGCCGGGCCGACGAGGAAACGCCCGGTCACGGCATCGGGCTGTCGATGGTGCACGATACCGTCGCGTTGTATGGCGGTGCGATGCGGATAGACAGCTCGCCGTTCGGCGGCGCTCGCTTCGAGCTCAAACTACCTGGACGGCTGAGTTCAGCACTCTGAAATGAAGTCCGGCCCCTTTTGCTGGGAAATGGGGCCTGACCCCATTACGGGGCTTCCTTCACCTCGAAGGTAATGCCCTGGGCGAGCGGCAGCGCGCGGCTCCAGTTGATCGTGTTCGTCTGGCGGCGCATGTAGGCCTTCCACGAATCCGAACCCGACTCGCGGCCACCGCCGGTGTCCTTCTCGCCGCCGAACGCGCCGCCGATCTCCGCACCCGAGGTGCCGATGTTCACGTTCGCGATGCCGCAGTCGCTGCCCGACGCCGACAGGAATGCTTCCGCGTGTTGCAGCCGGTCGGTGAAGATCGATGACGACAACCCATGCGCCGATGCGTTCTGCATCTCGATGGCTTCGTCCAGCGAATCGAACGGGATCAGGTACATCACCGGCGCGAACGTCTCGTGTTGCACGATGGGCCAGTCGTTTTCCGCGCGGATGATCGTCGGCGCGACGAAGTTGCCCTTGCCCTCGATGATCTTCTCGCCGGTCAGCACCTTGCCACCCGCGGCCTTGGCCTGCGTGATCGCCTGCGAGTAGCGCTCGACCGCGCCCTTGTCGATCAACGGGCCCATCAAGGTCGCAGGATCGATCGGGTTGCCGATACGCACCTGCGTATAGGCATGCACCAGCTTCTTTTCCAGCTCCTCGAGCCGCGATCGATGCACGAGCACGCGGCGCGTCGTCGTGCAGCGCTGTCCCGCGGTGCCCACGGCGCCGAAGACAATCGACGGCACGGCCAGCTTCAGATCCGCCGTTTCGTCCACGATGATGGCGTTGTTGCCGCCGAGCTCGAGCAGGCTCTTGCCGAGGCGGCGCGCGACGCGCTCCGCGACATTGCGGCCGATCGCCGTGGACCCGGTGAACGAAACGAGCGCGACGCGTTTGTCGTCGACGAAGCGCGTCGCCAGTTCGACGCCGCCATCGATGAACAACTGGAAGATGGGCGGTAGTTTGTGCTCGCGCATCACCTTGTTGCAGATGTGCTGGACGGCGATCGCGGACAACGGAGTCTTGGGCGAGGGCTTCCACACCGACACGTTGCCGCAGATGGCGGCGAGGAATGCGTTCCACGCCCACACCGCGACCGGGAAGTTGAATGCGGAGATGATTCCGACCACGCCGAGCGGATGCCATTGCTCGTACATGCGGTGCTGCGGACGCTCCGAATGCATCGTGTTGCCGTACATCATGCGCGACTGGCCGACGGCGAAGTCGGCGATGTCGATCATCTCCTGCACTTCACCCAGGCCTTCTGCCTTGATCTTGCCGTTCTCGAGCGTCACCAGGGCGCCGAGATCGTCTTTCGCCGCGCGCAGCGCGTCGCCTAACAATCTCACGGCTTCGCCACGGGCCGGCGCGGGTACGTTGCGCCAGGCGATCGCGGCCTCGACACTCGAACGCATGACCGCTTCGTAGTCGGTGACGGTTGCGCTGCGCACCTGCGCGAGCGTCTCGCCGGTGGCCGGGTTGGTGGACGTGATTGCGGAGCCCGCGGTGTCCTTCGACCAGCCGAGGCTGCCCGACCACGCGCCCGCATTGATCGAATCGATCCCGAGCCGCTTGAGGATGCCGGCGACGTCGACACTCGTTCCAGGACTGGCTTTGGCGGCGCTCATTTTTTCTTCCGCGCGGGTGTGGCCGCCTTGACGGCCGGCGCCTTTGCGGCTCCCTTGCGTTGATGGCCGGCCTTGCCCGACACGACCACGTTGGAAGAAAGATCTTTCGTGCCGCCCGGCGCGTAGTACTGGCCAAAACGGTTATCGAGGATCGCGGGCAGATCGAACTGCTCCTGCGCGACGAACCCGGTGAACTTGCGCGGATTGGCGAGTACCAGATCGACCACCGCGGTGATGCCCGCGGCCGTGGTCACCTGGATCGCCGACCACAGGCGGCCCGCGATCATCTGCGGATAGATCTTGTTGACGTAGTTCTCCTCGCGCAACTCGCCGTCCTGCTTGCCCGACACGGCGGCGTACACGATGACCACGTCCTGCAGCGTCTGGGGAACCGCATGCTCGAGCACGCGTTTCAACGTCGCGCGGTCCGAATTCAGCTTCAAGTCATTCATGAGCAGGCGCATCTGCGCGCAATGGCCCGGGTATCGCATGGTCTTGTAGTTTATTTGCTCGCAGAGCTTGCCGTACGACTCCGCCAGCGAGCCCAAGCCCCCCGACGTGTTGAACGCTTCGTACAACGTGCCGTCGATCTCGATTTCCTCGAGGCCTTCGAGCGGCGCGGCCGAGACGATCTTGCCGTCGACCACCGATTCGCAGGGATTGCCGTATTCGTTGATGAGGCCTTCGGTGGACCAGGTCAGCGAATACTTGAGCACGTTGTTAGGGTGCTGGGGCAGGGCGCCGACGCGCAGCTTGATCGAACGCAGCTCGTCGAAGTGTTTGGTGAGCTCGTTCGCGGCGATGCTGATGAAACCCGGTGCCAGTCCACATTGGGGCACGAACGCCTTCGATGCACCGCGCGCGGTCTTGCGCACGGCCTGCGTGACCGCGACATCCTCGGTCAGGTCGAAATAGTGGGCGTTGCCCTTGCGGGCCGCCTTGGCGACGGCCGGATTGCAGTAAAAGGGAAGGCTCGAGACGACCGCGTGCGGCTTGAACGTCGCGAAATGCTGTTCGAGCGACTTCGCATCCTTCGCGTCGAGCGCCACCGCCCGCAGGGACCGCGATCCGTGCGCCTGGACCACGGCTTCCGCCGCTTTCGCGTCCACATCTCCCAGGGTTACATCGTAATCGCCGGATTCGGCCAACAGGCCGCTGATAAGAGCGCCGATCTTGCCGGCGCCCAGGACCAAAACTTTATGCATTGAAACCTCGTTGGGCCGTAGTGTGCCGTAACTGTCTGAATTAGAATACTTCCCACCATGCGTACCCCCGACATTGCCTCCTGGCACCCCGCGAGCTGGACCACCCGACCCGTACAGCAGCAGCCGAAGTATTCCGACCTCGTCGCGCTCGAGCGCGCGGTCGCCTCGTTGTCGCGCCTCCCGCCGCTGGTGGTGTCGTGGGAGATCGAGCAGCTGCGCGAGCGGCTCGCGGAAGCGCAGATCGGCAACAAGTTCCTGCTGATGGGCGGCGACTGCGCCGAGACTTTCGAGGAATGCGAATCCGACAAGATCGCCAAGAAGCTCAAGATCCTGTTGCAGATGAGTCTCGTGCTGCTGCATGGACTCAAGAAGCCCATCATTCGCGTCGGCCGCATGGCCGGCCAGTATGCGAAGCCGCGCTCGGCCGACACCGAGACTCGTAACGGCGTCACGCTGCCGGCGTTCCGCGGCGATCTCGTCAATCGTTCCGAGTTCACCGCCGAGGCGCGCGAGCCGGATCCCACTCTGTTGCTGCGCGGTTATGAACGCGCGGCGCTCACGCTCAATTTCGTGCGCGCTCTGTGTGACGGCGGCTTTGCCGACCTGCATCACCCGAGATACTGGGATCTCGGCTTCATGAAGCATTCGCCGCTGATCGAGCAGTACCAGAAGATCGTCGACTCGATCGGCGATTCGCTCGACTTCTTCGAACGCGTGAGCGGCG
>Ga0193752_1001786_pt1 | contig 17281 bp, 14 predicted proteins | sample H1c1metaG_FD_144924 | JGI IMG/M metagenome (GOLD analysis project Ga0193752, IMG submission 144924) | Soil microbial communities from a riparian zone of the East river system, Colorado, United States - H1c1 | ecosystem: Environmental > Terrestrial > Soil > Riparian zone | place: USA: East River... | reverse complement strand
GGGCGGCGGTAAGGCCCTGTTGGGCGATTGGAGGCGCATCGTAGCTGTGGATCAGGTAGTGCGCCACGCCGGGATGATCGGGATATTTGGGGAACTGCTTTTCCAGTATCGCTGCGGCTTTGAGATACGCGGCGTAGGTTTGATCGGCCTGCGTCTGGGTGCCAGCGATGTATAGTGCACTGAAAATCTGCGCTTCGTCGTCGTCCGGATAGCGTGCTGCCAGTGCTTCATAGGCTTTGGCGCGTGAGTCCTGGCGCGAACGCTCGGAACGGGTGTTGAAGTCCTGGTAATACGCAGCAACGGCCTCGATGTAGTCGCGCTCGCGCTGGGTTTTGGCGCCGATCTTGCGGCCCTGTTCGATGGCGGCCAGCGATACCTCCGCGCCTTTGGTTGACGCACCTTGTCCGGCCAGCGGGTTCGACATCAGAATGGAGGCGAGGCCCCACGTGGCGATGGCGCAGGTCGGGTCTTTTGCCAGCACGTCACGGAAGGTCTTTTCCGCAGCGCTGTACCAGAACGAGTGCAGCATGGCTACGCCGCGCTCGAACTCGGCTTGTACCGCGGGAGTGCACGAATTCGAAAACTTGACCTTGCCGAGTTGGCCCTTGCCTTCGTCTTCGTGCGATAGTGCCGTGCCCGATGACAACAAAAGCGTTGTGGCGATACTGACCAAGAAGCTGTGTATTTGCATGACAATCTCCTGTGCTGGTTGCGTGTGGTGGTGGCCGCGAAAGCGCGGGCACGCCCAGTGAACGCCAGCCGCAGGAAAAAATCCTTAAGAAACGACTAAGCTTTGGCGAAGGATGTGATGCCCCTCATAATTCACCTTCTTGGATGAGGTTAACTTGAGCTCGAATCATGCCCGTTGCCAGTGAATCCCTTCCCGCGCCAGGCAAGGAGCGGCTGCAGGTCGGCGAGTGGACGGTCGAGCCCGCGCTGAATCAACTGTCAGCCATGGGCACGACGGTGAAGCTCGAGCCCAAGGCCATGGCGGTTCTCGTCTACCTTGCGGACCGGCCGGGAGAGGTCGTGGGCCGCGATGCGTTGCTTACGGCCCTTTGGCCGGGTGTTGTGGTGGGCGACGACTCACTCACCCAAGTGGTCCTCAAGTTGCGTAAGGCACTGGGGGATGTGCCGGACAAGCCGGCTTATATCCAGACCATCCCGAAGGGAGGCTACCGACTCATCGCCCCGGTGGTTCGACCGGAAAACCTCGCTCTCGCGCCAGCTCGGCCGGATGCGAAACCCGTGCACGCCGAACGCAAATGGCGCACGCCATGGTTAGCAGGAGCAGGCGTGGCTGCACTGATGCTCGCAGTGGCCGCGGTCTGGTGGGTCACGGGTAAACGCAGCAGTGTCGCGCCGGAGCGGGCACCGATGGCGAGCACAGAAGTGGACCGCGCAGCGCAACCGACCATCGCCATCAGGTCGTTCGAGGTGCTGGGCAACGACTCGGAGGCGGAACTGCTGGCGCGAGGCATCGAGGCGGACCTCGCGACTGACCTTTCAAAGGTGTACGGGCTTTCGGTTATCGGCGTGGTGCCTTTGGGCGGTCAGGCCGGCGGCGAGATGCCGACCAACAAGCCATCGAGCCGCTATCTCGTGTCCGGCAGTGTCCAGCGCGTCGATGAGCGCCTGCGGCTGCACGTCTCTCTCGCCGACACTGAGAGCGGAAAACAATTGTGGTCCGAACGGTTTGACCGCGCGTTGAGCGGCCTGTTTGCGATTCAGGAGGAACTGGGACCCAAGATCCTGCAGATTCTGCCGGCGAAGGTGAGCGAAGCGGAACTGCGGCGTGTGGCGCAACGCCACACGCGCAATCTGGAGGCCTATGGATACTTCCAGCGCGGACAGGCGGGTTTGCTCGTTCGGCAACGCGCGGAGAACGAAACCGCGCGCGAAATGTTCCGGCGCGCCATCGCACTGGATGCGACTTTTGCGCTTGCGTACGCAGGGCTCGCGATGACGTATGGCTCTGATTTCCGCAATCAGTGGACCACAGACGGTAACGCTGCGCTCGAGCGTGCCTTCGAGCTGGCTCACACCGCGCACCAGATGAACCCGGACATCCGCGAGACTTACTGGGTGCTGGCCTTAGTGCATGTGGAACGGCGTCAGCACGAGCAGGCGCTGCAGTACCTGCAGACTGCTGTGCGCCTTTATCCATCATACGCGGATGCCTATGCGCTGATGGGCGGCATCAACACCTACATCGGCCGTCCGGCACAAGCCGTGGGATTGTTGCGCACCGCGATACGCCTCAATCCCACGGCAGGCCATCTCTACTTTTTGATACTCGGGCGAGCCTACCTGTTTCTAGGTGACCTGGAGCAGGCGCGGGTCAATCTGGAGCACGCGCTGTCACGCAATCTCGCGAATCTGGAATCGCATATCTACATGGCGGCGTTGCACGTCACGGCCGGCGACAAAGCGGCGGCGGCCTGGGAAGCAGACGAGATCCGCGCGCTGCGGCCTGACTTCAGCATGCGCAGTTGGCTGGAAACCTATCCGATGACGGACGTTGCGCAGAAGGCGAAGCTTGCGCGTGCGCTGGGCGAGCTTGGGTTCTGAGGTTGTCCGTTCGCATAAGCTGCCTGATTGCGTCGTAGATACTGCAGCGAGCGCGACAGCGAGCCGCGTTAGAACTTATGCGTATAGCCGAGAGACCAGGATGTCACGTCCTTATCGCCGTGGCCTCTGGCGTAGCGGAGTTCAATCTCGTTGTTCTTATCGAAACTGAAACTAGGCCCGGTAATGAACTTTCGTGCGTGCTGGCCGCTGGCGCCATCAATCGAATCAATTTCGCGAACGGCCGCTGTCCATTCCCACGCTTCACTGACGTTGTACTTGAGCCCGGGTTCGATATACGCGTAGCTGAATTTTCGTTGATCGGTGATGCTCCGACCGATACCGCCTTGAATGTAATAAGCGAAACCGTCGTTAATACTTCGATTGTGACGAATGCGAACGAAAAATTTGCTTTCCCTTGCACGAACGCCACTGTTGTCGGCGTCGATGTCACGGTTACGCTCAATCGATAGCTCGACTAAGTTTATGAGGCTGTCTTTGGAAAATTCCCAACCGGGTATTACAGTGAGCGCCTGATTCTTGACGCCTGAATTATTGTCTTTCTCGTGCTCATACTCGAACCCGACGCGGGCGCCTGCGGCATGCACTACACCACAGACGAATAACAGTAAAAAGCCTAAGGATTTCATACCGCGAGTATAGGTTGTAATAGCCCCGCGCTGGAATTACGTAGGTGATGCAGCGCTACTTCGCCGCCATCGCGCCGTTGGCTGCGATGACTTTTTTTCCCGCGTTACTCCAAACGAATTCCATGAATTTTGCCACGGCGGGGGAGGGCGTCTCTTGGGTGACCAGGAATGAATCGCGCGTGAGGGTATCGGTAAGATCAGTTGCCGAGACGCTCGCATTCACGCCAAACAACACGGCGACTTTTGCGATCTCGTGAACGGCCATGCCCTGCCGCTTGATGTCATCCACCTTAAGGCCGTGGCTTGCCATCGCCATATCGATTTTCCCGTCGCGCAAGGCCTTGGCCAGCGCAGCCACCAGCGGTGTTACCCCGGTGGAGCCGTCAATAACGATTTTTTCGGCGGATTGCGCCTGCACAACCGATGCCAGCGTGACGCTGAGGCCGGCGAATACCCACAGAATGATGTTCCTCATGTTCCACCTTTAATTGGCATTTGAACCAAGCTCAGTACAGGTTATTGAGGATTAAGAAACCTTGTGACATGTTGAATCACGGTGCTTTCCTCCCTCACCCCCGGCCCCTCTGCGTCGCTTCAAGTGTTCCCTTCTCCCTTTGGGAGAAGGGTTGGGATGAGGGAGGCGGGGTTAGGTGTCACGCGGATACATAAATCTCAATAATCCTGAACATCTTGATCGACCTAGCATGGCAAGTAAAAGATGTCGAAAGATCCGATCGTCCACGAGAAATGCAACACCTGTCGCTTTGCGGATTACACGGACAAGTTGACCTACCTTGCGCAAGGGTGCGTGCCGCTTGCCATTTACTTACAATAACTACCATGCGCGATGCGATATTTGGTCTGGCGGTAGCAGTGGCCGTGTCGATAGGCACCGGGATAGCGGCCATGCTGCTGGTGCTGATTGCGCTGGCGCTGGGCGTGGAGCAATAGTGGCGGTGCGCACCCCCTATCACTGCTGATTGCGGAGCATACTTATGCTTGCTTTCAGGCTGGAGAAGGAACTCGAAGACCGCGTTGCCAGGGTCGCCGCCGCCAAAGGCAGCAACAAGAGCGCAGTCGTGCGCAAAGCGGTGATCCGTTACCTCGAAGATCAGGAAGACGCCGTGTTGGCGCAACGCACGCGCGAGGTAAACGCAAAATCGGGCGGCAAGGCCAAGTCGCACGCGTCGGCGGAAACGCGGCACATTGTGCACGAGATGAAGCACGCGAAACGCTGAGCGTGTAGTATTTCTGTTTGGGTCGTATCAGTACTATTACTGGCTTGTTGGCGGCGCATAAGCCGGTCAAAATACAGACGCAACGCGTAGCACGGCTTTGATCACCGGGTATACAATTCTTCTCGACTGTCTTCACGTGTTGCCCGAGGTCTGACGAATTACCTAAAACAAGTTACTGAATAAGGAGGATCGGCCATGAGAAATTCTTGCGCGTTGGCAGTGGTTTTCGCCCTTGCAGCCGCTACGATGGCGTTTACTGCCCCGTTTGCACCTGCCCAGGCGCAGGGTGCTTTCCCGACCCGTCCTATTGATTTGATTATTCCCTATGCACCGGGCGGCGGCAGCGGCATCACCGGCGAGGTGATAAAAAAAATCATTTCCGACGAAAAGCTGTCGCCGCAGCCGATTACGCTCACCTACAAGCCGGGCGCCTCCGGGCAGATTGGCTGGACCTATCTGGCGACCCGGAAAGGGGATGCGCATAGCATTGCCACGTCCACCGCTTCGTTCAGCTATGGTTTTGTGCTGAAGCAAATGCAGGTAACGCCGAAAGATTTCACGCCCATCGCGCTGATGCTGGTAGACACCCAGCTCATGGCAGCTTCTCCGCAATCCGGTTTCAAGACCATGCAGGACGTGATCAACGCCTCCCGCAAGACGCCCAATTCGGTGAAGGTCGGTGGCACCGGTGCGGCTGGCTCGGATGCCAATCTTGCGGCGATGATCGACGCCGCGGCAAAAATCAAGCTGAACTATATTCCGTTCAAGAGTGGCGGCGAGGTCAATGCGGCGATTTTGGGCGGTCACGTGGATGTTGCGCTTGGCAACCCCAATGAACTTGCCGGCTATGTTGAATCCGGGAAGATCGTGCCCCTCGCCGTGTTTACGGACGAGCGTGTAACCGGCCTCAAGACTGTGCCGACGATGAAGGAGGTCGGCTATAACGTGGTCTCGCACTCTGCGCGCGGCGTCGTGGCGCCTGCCGGCATCGCCAAGCACGAAGAACAGTTTCTCGTCGAGATGATGCGGAAGGTCACGCTATCCAAAGGATGGGCGGAATATGCCGCCAAGAACATGATGACGGTGAAATTTCTGGGCGGGGCCGATTACGCAAAGTTTCTCGCGGATGAACGGGCGCAACTCACGGTGACCCTGAAGTCCATCGGCAAGCTTTAGCAATGCCGTGGGAGAACCATCAGCGCGGTGGTTCCCTATTCCTGCGAGATTCCGGGGAGAGGAATGAATAAGGCTGAAGCAGTCGCGGGTTCCGTGTTCGTGGCCATCGGTGCATGGATGCTGCTGGAGGCCATCAAGATGCCTTATTTTGTGGAGGGCGTCCCGGGGCCGGGATTCCTGCCGCGGTGGGTAGCCTTCGGACTCATCGGGTCCGGCCTCGTGCTGACCGCCAAGGGCATTTGGCCCCGTCTGGCACTACAGGAAGGCGTCGCGTGGCCGACGGCTGCCGGATGGCAGCGCGTCGGACTCATGCTCGGCGCGTTGGCGGTTTCGTTATTGCTGCTGAACATACTCGGCTTCGTGGTGATCACCACGCTGTTCATGGCGGTTGTGGTTTTTGGTCTGGGCGTTCGTTCGTGGCGGATACTGGCGTCGGTTCCGCTGGTGTCGGCGGTCGCGCTGTACGTGATATTCGCGGTGTGGCTGCGCGTGCCGCTGCCCAAGGGCATTCTTGCTTTTTTCGAGTGATTAGCGGCGAACTTCATGGAATTCATCAATAACCTCAGCATAGGGTTTGCCGTCGCGTTCACGCCCATCAACCTGCTGGTCGTGACCCTGGGCGTGATTGTTGGAACTGTCATTGGCGCATTGCCCGGGATCGGCCCGGTCGCCGGTCTGTCGATCCTGATTCCGCTTGCCTTCGGCATGAACCCTACGTCGGCGATGATCCTGATGTGCGGTGTTTACTATGGCTGCATGTATGGCGGAACCATTACCTCGGTGTTGATGAATGTTCCGGGCGAGTCTTCCTCGATCATGACTTGCCTCGACGGTTACGAGATGGCCCAGAAGGGTCGAGCCGGACCGGCGCTGACGATTGCGGCAATCGCGTCATTCATCGCGGGAACATTCAGCGTTGTCATGCTGACGTTGCTGGCGCCGCCGATTGCCGACGCTGCCCTCCGATTCGGGCCGCCGGAATACTTCGCCCTGATGTTGCTTGGCCTGTCGGCGATCAGCGGGCTGACCGGAAAATCCAGGGCGAAAGGCTATGCCATGGGATTCATAGGTCTGGCCCTGGCCATGATCGGTCTGGACCCCATCGGCGGCGCCCCGCGCTATTCATATGGCAATCTCGAGTTGCTGGATGGCATTGGTTTTCTGCCGGTGGCCGTTGGCATGTTCGGACTCGGCGCTGTGCTGGGGATGATCGATCAGTTGGTGGACATCAAGGTTATGAAGACCAAGCTGCGGGACATGCTTATCACCAAACAGGACCTGAAAGACAGCGCCATGCCGATCGTGCGCGGCGGCATCATCGGGTTCGTGGTCGGCGTGCTGCCGGGCGCGGGAGCTACCATTGCCACGTTCCTGGCGTATGCTGCGGAGAAGCGCGTATCCAGAACGCCTGAGTTGTTCGGCACGGGAATGATCGCAGGCGTTGCCTCTCCCGAGGCGGCCAACAACGCTTCCACGGGCGGCGCCATGATCCCGTTGCTGACACTCGGCATTCCGGGTTCGGGTACCACGGCGGTGATGCTCGGGGTTCTCACCTTGTTCAATTTGCAGCCGGGGCCGCTCTTGTTCACGAAGAACCCGGATTTTGTATGGGGCCTCATCGCTTCCATGTACATCGGCAATGTCATGCTGCTCGTGCTCAATATTGCATTTGTGCCCGCCTTCGTGGCGGTGTTGCGGGTTCCGTACCGGGTGTTGGCCCCGCTTATCGCGATCTTCTGCGTGGTGGGCGTATATAGCGTGAATTACAGCGTGTTTGATTTGTGGATAATGCTGGTGTTCGGCGTGATTGGATACCTGACGAACAAAATGGGTTATCCGCAGGCGCCGCTGGTGCTGGCACTGGTGCTGGGCGGACAACTGGAGGTATCGCTGCGGCAATCTCTCAAGATGTCGCAGGCTGATATCTCCACCTTTTTTACGCGTCCCATCTCCGGCACGATCATGGCGGTGGTGATCGTGATCATTCTGTGGCCGCTGCTGAACCGGTTTCTTGTCACGCCGTTTTTAAAACGGCTGAGGGCGTGATTGGCGATTGTCTCGTTGCGCTTGGCGCTGTCGATTGGCCGCCCGAGATAAATTCATCGCCAGCGGTAGCCGCTTACCCGCCGCTGGTGGTGTAAATCAGGTACCCCGTCCCCACAACCCGCAATAACGCCGCAGCACAAACGGCAAGCCCGTTTCATAACCGGGCATGCTGGCGTATTTCGGTAATTTCATTTCTTTCTCGACCGGATCCCAGCATTTGCCCTGCTGCGCTTCCGCCTTGATCGCGGCCGAGGCCTCCTGCATGAGGCTCAGCATATTTTGTACATCCTGCTTGGTGCCGAGCCGCCCGCCCACGCCGGGGTGGCCGGGGATAAAGCGCTCCCAATCCATCACGTAGAGCTTCTGCAGGAAGTCTTCCCATTCGATGGGATATGAATCAATCATGCCGCGTCCCGGAAACTGTCCGGCGGCGACGGTATCGACGGTGAAAATAATCTTTTCTTTTGGCAGCCGGATGACCGCTGTGGCGTCGGAATGATTGAGGCCCATATAAATCATCTCCACCGTGGTGCCGCCGAGCGTGATGGTTTTTGTTTTGTCGAAGGTTTCATCCGGCAGCACGGTGTGCGGGTCTTTGAGCACGGCGAGGCGTTCCTTGGCGCGCCGGTGCGCGATGAAGCGCGCGCCCGCGTCCTTGAACGGTTTGCCGCCGGCGATGTGATCAAAGTGGTGGTGGCTGTAGAGCACGTATTTGATCGGCTTGTCGGTGATCTTTCTGATTTCTTCAAGGTACGTTTGCACGGCCTGCGGACGGCCGTAACCGATGGGGTCGGTGACAATCACGCCGGCCGGCGTGACAATAAACATCGATAGCGAGTTCTGATAGCGGAAGGTGTAGACACCGTCGGTGCCCTCCACTTTGGTGGTGGCGAACATCGGTTGCGCATGGGCCGGCAACGCATGCAGCGTTGCCGCGACTAGGAAACTGGCGAATACAGGAAAAAGGCGTGACATGGTGAGTCCTTTCCTTGACGATGGTGTGCGAAAGAGCGCTTAAAAATTATTCAATAAAAACAAGTACTTATATAAATAACCCGAAAGCCGGCCGCATTGAATAACGCGCGCCGTGCGCTACTCTACGCGAATTTTCGCTTCCTTCACCACACGCGCCCACTTTTCCGTTTCGGTGCGTACGAACTTGCTGAAATCGGCGGACGAACTGGTGATCACATCCAGACCTACTCTCGCAAGCTGCGCTTTGGTTTCCGGCGTCTGCAAGACTTTAATAATATCGGTGTTGAGGCGCTCGACGATATCCGCGCGCACACCCGCGGGCGCGAATGCGCCGTACCAGGTGTCCATCAGTAATTCCGGATAGCCGGCTTCCTGGGTGGTGGGTACAGTGGGCAACGTCGGTACGCGTTGCGGCGCGAGCACTGCGAGCCCGCGCAGTTTGCCGCTGTTGATGAACGGAATCGTCGCCGGCACGCTCACCGTCACCATGTCGATTTCGCCGCCGAGAATGTGCGTGAGCGCGATGCTCGCACCTTTGTACGGTACATGAACAATGTCCACCTTGGCGAGCCACTTGAACAATTCGCTGGCGAGTTGATTGGCGGAGCCGATGCCGCCGGAGCCGTAGCTCAGTTTGCCCGGCGATGCGCGCGCGATGGCGACCAGTTCCTTGACGGTTTTCGCCGGCACCGAAGGGTGCGTGATCAGCACATTAGGCACGGTGGCGACCTGTGTGATCGGCGCAAAATCGCGCAGCGGATCGAACGGCAGTTTTTTGTAGAGCGCCGGGCTGATCGCAATGGACGGGCTCGCGAGCAGCAACGTGTAGCCGTCCGGCGGCGCTTTGGCCGCGATCTCCGTACCGATGATACCGCCCGCACCGGCGCGGAAATCGGCATACACGGGCTGTCCCAGCGGCGCCGGCAGTTTTTCGGCAAGCAGCAGACCGAGTATCTGTGACGCGCCCGTCGGAAACGGCACCACAAGGCGGATGTTTTTCTCCGGATATTTCTGCGCGGTAGCGGTCGGCGGCAGGGCTGCGATGAACGTGGAGGCTGCCACGAGCATAAAGCCGTCGATGACGCGGCGGGCAATCGAGACTTTCATCATGCGGATTTCCATGGGTTGTTTTTGTCGGTGACGCAGTGTGCAAGACCGCGGCAGCGGTGACAAGCGCGCCGTGTCAAATTTGTGCAACATTCGGTCGGTAATCTGTTGGGCTTGCTGCGCCGGCGCGATTCGCGCAGGTGTGCCATTTCTTTCAGAAAGCCCATATGTCTCTTGCGCTACGTCCCGTGTTTCCTGTTTTGATTGCGGTTGCCGTTTACTTTTTTGAAACTGCCTGTGCCTGCGCGCAGCACAATGGCGGCCCTGCTGCCTATCCCGTAAAACCGGTGCGCATGGTGGTGCCGCTGGCGCCGGGCGGCGGCAGTGATATCGTGGGGCGCATCGTGGCGCAATCGCTGGCGGATCAGTGGAAGTATGCCGTGGTGGTGGATAACCGGCCCGGCGCCGGCGGCACCATCGGCAATAACATCGTGGCGAAATCGCCCGCCGACGGCTACACCCTGTTGGTGTCCAGTTCGACGCTGGCGATCGGGCCCGCGCTCTACAAAAATGGCTCGTCCGACGTGGTGAAGGATTTTGCCGCGGTGTCGCTGCTGGCCGATCAGCCGAGCATCATGGCGGTACATAACAACGTCCCGGCGAAGTCGATGCCGGATCTGATCGCGCTGTTCAAGGCGCAACCGGGCAAATATGCGTTCGGGTCTGCCGGCACCGGCACTGCCAGTCATCTTGCCAACGAGTTGTTCAAGACCAGCGCCGGCGTGGACGTGCTGCATGTCCCGTACAAAAGTGCGGGTCTGGCCACCACGGGCCTGCTCTCCGGCGAAGTGCAATTTATGGTGACCAATATGGCGACCGCGCTGCCGCAGGTGCGCAGTGGACGTCTCAAGGGGCTGGCGGTAACCAGTACAAAACGGCTGACTGCCGTTCCCGATCTGCCCACGATCAACGAAGCGGGGCTGCCGGGATTTGAATATACGACTTGGTACGGCATGCTGGCACCGTCAGGCACGGCAGCCGCAGTGGTTGCGCGCATACATGGCGATCTGGTGGCGCTGGCGCGCGAACCGAAAATTCAGCAGCGGTTTGCCACGCAAGGTGTCGAAGCGCGTTTTGGCACGCCGACGGAATTCGATAGCTACCTCAAACACGAAGTTGCCAAATGGAGCCGGGTGGTCAAGGCCGCGGGCCTGCAGGCAAACTGATTTCTGTCGTCGTCATTACAGGCGAGGAGAAATCAGGAACGCGTTAACCGGCGTGCGGATTACCCACCCAGTGGTTCACGGCCACGCGTACCGCGTCGCCAGTCGTCGTTAAATATTTAAAAATATCAATAAAAACAAATACTTATAAAACTCCTCCAGGTGACGCACGGGCATTCAACGCGGGCTGCATCATCGAATAAGGCGAGGATGAAGCGCAATAAAGTGGCGTGACTTTACGCGCTGACAATGGCCGGCTCGCGTTACCATTCGTGTTCGTTGCTTGGAGGAGCATAGGATGCGACTACGTTTTGGGTTTATTTTGGCCTGTGCAGCGGCGATGTTGTGCGGTGCGCTGCCCGGTTTCGCGCAGGACAATTATCCCAACAAGCTGGTGCGCATCGTTACGCTGGCGCCGGGCGGCGGCTCGGATGTGGTGGCGCGGCTGGTGGCGCCGGTGTTATCCGAAGCGCTGGGGCAGCAGGTAATCGTCGAAAATCGCGGTTCCATTGCCGGCGAAATCGTGGCGAAGGCTGCGCCCGATGGCTACACGCTGCTGGTCGAAGGCAGCCCGCTATGGATACTGCCGCTGTTCCGCAGTGTGCCGTGGGACGCGGTGAAAGACTTTGCGCCCATCGCGCTGGCGGTGAGTACGCCGAGCGTGCTGGTGGTGCACCCGTCACTGCCGGTGAAAACGGTGAAGGAACTTATCGTACTTGCCAAAGCGAAGCCCGGCCAGTTGAATTACGCCGCAGGCACCCTCGGCGCCAATCCACATTTGGCGGCGGAGTTGTTCAAGAGCGTGCTCGAATTAAACATCGTGCAGGTTGCGTACAAGGGCACGGGTCCCGGCGTGATCGGGTTGATGGGCGGCGAAGTGGAGTTGATGTTTCCCAACGCGGGTTCGGCTTTGCCCTATATCAAATCGGGACGGCTGCGTGTGCTGGGCGTGGCGAGCTTGCAGCCGTCGGCGCTGCTGCCTGGTGTACCGACGATCGCGTCTACCGTAGCAGGATTTGAATCGATCTCGCCGCAAGGTTTGCTGGCACCGGCGAACACGCCGGCGGCCATCGTTAACCGCTTGAACCGTGACATGGTGCGCGGGCTAAACAGGCCCGAGGTGAAAGAAAGATTTCTCAATACCGGCGCCGACATTGCGGGCGGTACGTCCGAGGAATTCTCCGCCAAGATAAAATCCGACATCGCGAAATTCACCAGGCTGGTGAAAGAAGCGCGCATTAGACAAAACTGATGGAGCGTACGCATGAATGATCTTGCCGCAGGTGCGCCTGCGAATGAGGCGCAGAGCGCGGGATCGAGCATCACGCATCGTATCGCGCACTATATCGTCGATACACCTTACGCAGCGATTCCCGCAGCATCACTGAACGCAGCGAAACGTTTTATGCTCGACACGCTGGCGGTGGCGTGGGCCGGCTCGGATGCGCCCGGTTGCCACGAGGCGCATGCACTGCTGGTGGATGAAGGCGGCCGCGCGGACAGCAGCGCGTGGGCCTACGGAGGTGGGCGTTTGCCGGCGATGTCCGCGGCGTTCATCAACGGCATGACGTCCGCTGCGCTGGATTACGATGGCATCGGCAGCGGCGCCTCAGTGCACGTGAACATCACCGTGCTGCCGGCGGCGCTGGCGATGGCCGAACGCCTGCACGCGTCGGGAAAAGATTTTCTGAGCGCATTTGTAATCGGCGCCGACCTCACTTACCGGTTGGCGGCTGCCGCCGATCTGCCCAACGCTGGTTTTCATTATGTGCCGATCTACGGCGTATTTGGCGCGGCGGCCGCTTGCGCGCGGTTAATGAAATTAAGCGTGCTGGAGACGCGCCACGCGCTGGGCATAGCCTTCATGCAGGCGTCGGGCACGCAGCAGGCGAATATCGACCCATCATTATCCAAGCGCATGATGTCGGCGTTCGCTGCGCGTGCGGGGGTGCATGCCGCATTGCTCGCGCAGCGCGGCATTACCGGCCCGGCGCAGGCGATAGAAGGCAAGTTCGGTTTATTCAAAATGTATCAAGGCGGCAAGGCGGCGCTGCTACTCGACGAACTGGGCAGCCGTTTCGACAACGTGCTCGGCTCCATCAAAATGTATCCAAGCTGCGGCGCCAATCACACCACCATCGCCGGCACGCTGGATTTGATACGCCAATATGATCTCACGGCGGACGACGTGTTATCGGTGGATGTTACGATGCCGCCGTACGCTGCGCGTCTCGTCGGCAATGCCTATGATCCCAGCGGCGATGCGCAGGTCGCTGCGCAGTTTAGCGTGCGTTATACGATTGCCTGTCTGCTGGTGCGGCGCAGGCTGGGCCTGGCGGAAATACAGGAAGATGCCGCGCGCGATACGGAAATCAACCGGCATGTCGGCAAGATCAACGTGCATATCGATGAAACGCAAAAGGGCACACGCGGCCCCATCGTGCTGCGTATGCGCACTCAAACGCACGGTGAAATTGCCACGCGCGCGGAACATGTTCCGGGCAGTGTTGAAGCACCGGTGAGCGATGCAGAGATTCAGCAAAAGTTCGACGAGTGTTTTCGTCTTGGCGTGCGTCCGCTCGACAGCGCGCGCATCAGGATGTTGACGCAGCGCGTGCACGCGTGTGAGGCAATAGATGATATATATTTGTTTTTAAAGGACATTATTTAATTAAGCCGAGCTTGGTGATGATGCTATTTCTAATCGGCTCCGGCCGAGTAATCGCCAGCGCGATGGCGCAGAAACAAGTGCCGTACGATGTGCGAACGGCGTGTGCGTCGTTGATGCAACCGACTGTTTTATTTTGCCCGGCGGAAGTGCCGCTCGCGATTACGATGGCCTGAAATTGCGACGTGAAGCAATCGCGGTAGTACCGATGCGCAGACGGCATTTGCCAAGGACGGCGTCGACGCTGCGCCTTCGGCATTGCGTTGAGCGCCTGCTTCGGACCGTTTTATTTTGCGATGAACGGCGTTGAAATTTTTTTAACAGAGCGCCGCGCCGACTTTCCACTGGTGTATATTTCACACGATGAGTATTAAAAACAGGTTTTTCCCGTTACGCCTCAGCCAGGTCATTCCATTTGGCGTTGCAGCGTTGCTGGCGGTCGTTGTTGCCTTCGGCCTGATCGTCTACCTTGCGATTTCCGGCACGCGCGACCGCGTTCAGGGTTTGGCGCAGGATGATTATGTGATGCTGATCTCCGCCCTGGAGATGCAAGTCAGCATCAACGCGATGACTGTCAGCAACCTGGAGTTCCTGGGGGCACCGGAACCGGGGACGCACGAAAGGGTTTTGAAGCGTATCGCGGATTTCAACCAACAGATGATCCGATACCGCCGGGCCGCGCAAGGCAATCAGAAGCATACCGCTTATGCCGGGAAAATGGCCGAGCTATTCAAGCAGCAGGAGGCGGCTACTTTGGCCATACTCGAACGGCGCCTCGACGAGGAAAAGCTGCTGGCCGATATTTATCGGAGCTTCAAGATTGTCGATCAGCGGATCGACATCGATCTGGTGGGCAACATCGATCTGCGTTATCCGGATCGTCATCAAACCTTGCAGCTTGCAACTCAACTCGTTTCGGGCGGCGCGCAAATCATGGCGCACCTGTCGGAGTTCCAGCGCACCCAAAGTTCGCCGGTACGGGAATCGATTTTTCGTAATATCGACGCTTTCAATGCGAATTTAACAGCGCTCGATAAACTGCGCATTGCAACCCAGCAGCGGAAATTACTTACCGAGATCAAGCAGCAGTTTGGTGCAGGCGTCAGAAGCGTAGAGGCGTTACTTGAACTCAATGCGATCATGAACGCACAGCGTTCCGAGAGTGCCGGGTTGCGCAGGGCCCTTACCGATCTGCTCGAAGAAAGCACGCAGTTGCTGGCAGTACGATCCCTGGATGCGGCCACGGAAGGGATCCTGAGTACGCAGAATCATGTCACACTGTTTGTGGTGGTGCTCACCCTGGTATTACTGTTGATACTGGCGGTTGCCGTGCTCTATGTGAGGACCAATGTCGTGATTCCCGTGCGCAAGCTGCATGCTGCGCTGGCGGCCGTGCAAGACACCGGTAATATGGACGTGCGCGTCGAGCCCCACGGGGCGCCGGAAGTGCGCGAGATTAGCGACCAGATCAATCAAATGATGCGGCAGCTCAATGCGACCACAGTCAGCAAGCTGGAACTGGAAGCGAGCCGGCAACAGCTTGAACGTGAGATTGTGGAGCGGCGCACCGCCCAGGACGCATTGAACGAATCCAACCTGAGGCTGAGCGATCTGGTGGTGCAGGACGAACTCACGGGCCTGCCCAACCGGCGCGGCCTTGCCGACGGCATTGCGCAGGCGATTGCACGCGCGAAACGCACGAAATCGCGCTTCGCGGTGCTGTTTGTCGATCTCGATCACTTCAAGGAAGTGAACGATACCAAAGGCCATGACGTGGGTGATGATCTGCTGCTGGCGGTGGCGATACGTCTGCGGCACAGCGTGCGCGAGGAAGATGTGGTGGCGCGCATGGGCGGCGACGAGTTTGTGGTGCTGATGACGGAAATCGAACTGCGCGAAGACGCAGCGATACTGGCGCAGAAAATCCTCAACGAAACCGCGACGCCTGTCGTCACCGGTGATTTCGAGCTGTTTTGGCAGGCCAGTATCGGTATCAGTACGTTTCCCGATGATGGACACGACGCGATGACCTTGCTCAAGGCGGCCGATAGCGCGCTGTACCGGGCCAAGGAAGAAGGCCGCCACCGTTTTCACTATTACCACCAGGAGCTCACGATCAATGCCACGCGCCGCGTCGAAGTCGCGGATGAGCTGCGGCGGGCGCTGGATAACAATGACTTTTTTCTGCAGTATCAGCCGCAACGCTCGGTTGTGGACGGCACGCTGGTCGGCGTCGAGGCGTTGTTGCGGTGGAAGCATCCAAAGTGGGGCATAGTACCGCCGGATGAATTTATTCCGATTGCCGAAGCCACGGGACTGATCGTGCCCATCGGCGAGTGGGTGCTGCGCGAGGCCTGCATGCAGGCGCGAGCGTGGGCGACGGCCGGCCGGCCGCTGCGCATGGCTGTGAACCTGTCGGTGCGGGAACTTTCCGCGAATACGATATTGGAAACCGTCAAGACGAATCTTGCCGGGCTCGACGCCGGCTTGCTGGAAATAGAGATCACCGAATCGCTGATCATGAGGAATCTCGAAGCCTCCATTCGTGTGCTGCGTCAATTGCGTTTGGCGGGCGTTTCCGTTGCGATGGACGATTTCGGCATGGGCTATTCCTCGCTCAGTCGTATCAAGCATTTACCGCTTAATCGCCTGAAGATCGATAAATCATTCGTGCGCTCCATCAGCGACGGCGACGACGGTGCGGAACTCGCGCGGGCGTTGATCGCCCTGGCGCACGCGCTGCGGCTTGAGGTGATTGCGGAAGGTGTCGAAAACCCGCATCAACTGGCGTTTCTGCGTGCGGAGCGTTGCGGCGAGTATCAGGGCTATTGGGGCGGCCGCCCCATGCTGGCGGAAGATATATCGCGGCTTGTGGAAACCGCGCAGGTGCCGCGCCTCGGTATTTCTCCCGCTTTGGCGGTGGTGCCGCGATTGCACGACACGGGGGCGGGTACATAGGTCTGGCGGCCCATCGCGGGCAGGCCGGCAGCAGAAGCAGCGGCCGTTTGAGCGGCAGCGTTGCAAGCTTACCGAATTTACTTTTTATTTTGCCATGCCCAAAGCCGCCAGCGTGCGCCGGTAGCCTTCGAGTTCTTTTTCCAGGAACGCCGGCAGTTCGCGGTGGCCGATGAGTTCCACGGCCCAGAAATTGATATCGAGGTCTTTTTTGACGGCATCGCTTTTCATGGCACTCGCCAGCGCGTCGTCCCAAAATGCGAGTTGCGCGGCGTCGAGTCCCTTGGGCCCGAAGATGGTGTAGAACACGTTGGCAGTCACATCCACGCCTTGTTCGCGCATCGTCGGCACATGGGCGAGCGCGCCGCCATGGCGTCGCGGTCCGGCAACACCGAGAAAGCGCAATTTGCCCGACTGCGTAAGTTGCATCGCGCTGCCGGGGCTCTGCACGCCGATATCGAGGTGTCCGCCCGCAACCTGGATCGCGGTGTCGGTGCCGGAATTAAATACCACGACCTTGATTTTGGCGGGATCGGCGCCGGCCAGCCGCGCGATTTCCGCGACTGAAATATGGATGGGATTGCCGGCCGCGGTCGATATGCCGAACGACAACGAAGCAGGATTTTTGCGCAGACGTTCGACAATATCGCGCGCGCCGGTAAGCGGGGAATCGGCGCGCACGAAATACATTTGATATTCGTCGAGCAGCTTGATGATGGGTGACAGCTCGCGCGG
>Ga0193752_1001784_pt1 | contig 17299 bp, 24 predicted proteins | sample H1c1metaG_FD_144924 | JGI IMG/M metagenome (GOLD analysis project Ga0193752, IMG submission 144924) | Soil microbial communities from a riparian zone of the East river system, Colorado, United States - H1c1 | ecosystem: Environmental > Terrestrial > Soil > Riparian zone | place: USA: East River... | reverse complement strand
TCTGAACAACTTAAATATGCTCTCTCTAATTCAGGTATGAGAACTGTTCCTGTCATCTATTTCGATTACGAAGAATGGGATCGTGGGATGAGCCTTATTGGTGGGTTCGATGATTTCGTAGAATGGTACAAAGATCGTCAGGAGAAATTTGCATGAGAATTCTCGTATGTGGTGGACGTGACTATCGGGACTACGAACGAGCTTGTGCGGTCCTTTGGGGGATTCACGATAAAACTCCAATTTCAATGATTATTGAAGGAGGAGCTAGAGGTGCTGATTATCATGCGTTCATGTGGGCTATAGAGGCTGGAGTTCCTTACGAAGAATATAAAGCTGATTGGAATGTCTGGGGGAAAAAGGCTGGTCATCTTCGTAATCAACGTATGATTGATGAAGGTAGACCTGACCTAGTGATTGCTTTCCCCGGTGGTTCAGGTACAGCTGATATGGTTAAAAGAGCTAAAAATGCAATGATCGAGGTCATAGAATATGAATGATAAAGTCTTCGTATTCGGAAGTAACCTTGCTGGACGACATGGCAAGGGTGCTGCTCTATTTGCGTTAAAAGAAAGAGGTGCTATCTATGGACAAGGAATTGGACTCCAAGGAGACTCTTACGCCATCCCAACAAAGGACAGAGGATTTAAAACACTTCCTCTTTATCACATCGATGGATTTTGGAAAGATTTCTGTAAACATGCCTTATGTTCAAACAGAGCTTTCGAGATTACGCCCTTCGGGACCGGGCTGGCGGGACTTCCAAAAGATGATATCTGGAAAATGATCCGAGAGGATTTTAAACAGATAAACTATCTCAAAGATAATCTACATATATCTGACTCTTGGTTCGAAAATGGATGGATACCTTATGAATGATGTAATACTTAAACTAATTGCTATTATCAATGAGCTCACAGGTAGTGGGTACTCACGAGATTTTCATTATCAAATTGTATTGGATTATAATGGTGGGAAACCTTGGTGGACTCTCGAGCATGATGGACATCTTTGGTCGATGGAACAGTATGTACCACCTTCACGTAATGGCTTTAAAACATTTAAACAAGCAGAGTCAGTCCTCATCGAAACCTTGCTCAAAGTAGCTAAGGATATGATTGAGACTGAGAAGGGTTTGGAAGAACCTCATCCTAAGCTTACAGAACTAGAAATTGAATATCTTGTATTGGAGATAGCCTCTTGACAGATGATGTATTTTCCCCAGCTATTGCTAAATTAAAGCTAGCAAAGAAAGATCAGCAGATTGATCTGTTACAGATGGAGATACGTATCCTCAAGGAGACAATCCAGCTGATGGCAGGTACACGAAAGGTTACAATTGATTAATCCATTCCCAACCGACTATGAACAATTCATTTATAAATCACGCTATGCCCGATGGGTAGAAGAAGAGAAACGACGTGAGTCATGGGACGAGACAGTTACTCGCTACCTCAGTTTCCTTCGTGACCATGTAGCTGAGAAACATGATTACATTCTAGATGACTCCACTTATAGAGAGCTATGGGATGCAATCTATAACTTTGAAATCATGGGCTCTATGAGAGCTCTAATGACTGCGGGGCCAGCACTTGCACGAGACAATACAGCAGGATACAATTGTGCCTACGTCGCTATCGATGATCCTAAGGCCTTTGACGAGGCTATGTTTATCCTTCTATGTGGAACAGGAGTAGGGTTCAGTGTTGAAAGGCAGTTCATCTCTAAACTACCCGAAATTCCGGAAAAGATGTTTGCAAGCGAAACAACAATCGTTGTCAGAGATTCGAAGGAAGGTTGGGCTAAATCATTCCGACAACTCTTGGCTCTACTATATTCGGGGGAAATACCCAAATGGGATGTCTCCCGGATACGTCCTGCAGGGTCAAGACTCAAGACGTTCGGAGGAAGAGCTTCAGGTCCTGCACCTTTGGAAGACCTATTTAAGTTTACGATCGCAATCTTCAAAGCAGCGATGGGACGACGGTTATCCAGTATTGAAGCACATGACATATTGTGTAAAATTGGAGAAGTCGTTGTCGTTGGAGGTGTTCGTCGGTCTGCGATGATCAGCTTAAGTAATCTAACAGATGATAGAATGAGGAGAGCTAAAAGTGGAAACTGGTGGGAAGATTTTGGATACCGAGCACTGGCTAACAACTCTATTGCCTTTACTGAAACTCCAGATACGGGAGCCTTTCTTAGAGAATGGACTAGTCTCTATGAGTCTAAATCTGGGGAAAGGGGTATCTTTAACCGTGTCGCGTCAGTCAAGCAAGTAAAGAAAAATGGACGAAGGAATCCTAACTATGAGTTCGGAACCAACCCCTGTAGTGAAATCATACTTAGATCAAAACAATTCTGTAACCTATCGGAAGTTGTTGTCAGGGCAACAGACACAGTGGAATCTCTTTGCAGAAAGGTACGACTTGCTACTATCCTTGGAACTCTGCAGTCCACACTTACTTTCTTCCCATATCTTCGAAAAGACTGGACTAAAAATACTGAAGAAGAGAGACTCCTCGGAGTGTCCCTTACTGGGATACTTGACAATGCAGCAATGGGAACAAATGATCTCAACCTTGTCAAAATCCTCCTAACACTGAAAGAAGAGGCTATCAATGTCAATAAGTCCTACGCTGAGGGTTTGGGCATTCCTCAATCTACTGCTATTACTTGTGTTAAGCCTTCAGGGACTGTCTCTCAGCTCGTCGATAGTGCTTCTGGTATTCATCCACGCCACAGTGATTATTACATTAGGACTGTGCGTTGTGATAACGGTGATCCACTCACACAATTCATGAAACTAGCAGGAGTCAAGAATGAACCTGATGTCACTAAACCAGACAAAACTACGGTCTTTAGTTTCCCAATACGAGCTCCTGAGGGAGCAACAACTAGGGTTCATTTGTCTGCCCTTGATCACTTGGAGTTATGGAAGACATACCAAGAGTATTGGTGTGAGCATAAGCCGAGTATCACTGTATCCGTTAAAGAACGAGAATGGCCACTGGTGGGTGGTTGGGTATATGAAAACTTTGAATCTATCTCTGGTGTCTCCTTTCTTCCATATACAGACCATTCGTATCGTCAAGCGCCATATCAAGAAATAGATCAAGATGAGTACGAGCTTCGTATGCGTGATATCCATGATCCTATTGATTGGAATCTTTTGAGTGCATTTGAAGATGAAGATAAAACAGCAGGATCACAGAGCTATGCTTGTTCTGGAGATGGCTGTGAAGTTGTAGACTTAACCTAAAGGAATAACAATGGGTATTTCCCTTAATTCAGAGTATGTAGTAATCAAGACATTCTTTCATCCAGACGATGCATGGTCATGGGTTCATAAGGAACTGACATGTGGTACTGCTCTGGATGGGGATGTACGTTATGTTAATTTCGTATGGCAAGCTAGTGTAATTTATCAAGAGGAAGAAATTTATGAAAAAGATTGAAGTAGTATCAGATGGTAGCTCTTATTTCTTTGAGAGTGAAGAACTTATGTCATTCCGTGTAGGAGCTGGTTATAGTCCCAATCAAATGTATGTTAGTGGTGGGATACAATCTAGCGAATTGGCTGGAGCACTCTATGTCTCTGAGCGCCTCCCAAACAGTACAGCATGGAAAACAGTAGCAGTATTTAAAACATGGGAGCATGTGCAAGAAATTGGCTAATCCAGTAGTAGGTGTTAAAAAGGATGAGGGGAAGGTTCGTATGGATCTCCTCCCTCCTGAACTCTTGTTCGCTGTAGCTCAGATCCTAACCTTCGGTGCAGTTAAGTATGCTGATCGGAATTGGGAACTAGGTATGAAGTGGGGTCGAGTCTTTGGTGCTCTTATGCGCCATCTCTGGGCTTGGTGGGGTGGCAAAGGTCCAACCACTCAGTCCTTCCTTTTCGGTGAGCTGGATGAAGAGACTAAGTTCTCCCATCTCTGGCATGCTGGATGTTGCATTGCATTCCTAATCGCTTATGAAGAGCGTGGAGTAGGTGAAGATGATCGGAGTAAGTAATGGTTAATTTTAATCAGGAACACCGTAAAGAAATTAAAGGAGAAGCAGCTAATCCAAGTGCTTTTTCAAAGACTCCTTTCAGTGTCAGTCTAGATGAAAAAGATGAAGATTTTATCTATCTAGATTGGGATGGTCCCGGAACGGCTGACCATGAAGGAATTAAGATTCACATTCCTGAGTATGTATTTCTGGCAATGGCTGAGGAATATCTGAATGCTCGTTGGGGTTTCTTTATGAAATACAAAGGTATTCAGAACCTATGGGAAATCACAGCAGGTGATGCTAGCTTCTATTTCAAGAAGATGAAACTCTCTAAGAACAAGACTATTCAACGCCTTAAGGATTACCACCATGGTGTCCTATGATTAGTGGTGGAGAATTAACTGATGGCTACGTTGATACGATCAATCGAATAGATACTATCCTGTCACGGGAAGATCTTGGAGATGAAGAGCGTAAAGGTTATCAAAGGCTCCGAGATGATTGTACTTGGTTTATTCGACACCTAAGTGGAGAAGAAGGAGATTGTTATGACTGAACTAGATATGTCACATGAAGAACTCATGGCTTGGCACGATCGAGTTTATGAGAAGTTAGCAATACACCATTCTTCCACTGGAGAAGAATTCTTTATCCTTGGTCGTTTCGTAGATGACTATATCACATTACAGGAGTTAGTAAATTCATGATTGCACTAGAAAGTATCACTAAAAAACTTTCCTTGATGATTAAAGATCAACGAGGATACACCCCTGAACAGTTTGAAGAGATTCTTAATGACCTTGTAAAGGAAATTCTCAATGCGTATAGCTCTTGACTTTGATGCAACGTATACCTTGGACCCCCGGATGTGGGAAGAATTCATTTCACTCAGTGTCCAACACGGGCATACGATCATCCTTGCCACCTACAGGCATGAAGTACATGATGCGCACCCGCTCATCGATGAACTCAAGAAGATCATCCCTGTTTATTTCACAGATGGCAAAGCGAAGAAACCCTTCCTTGAAGCTCTCGGTATTGTCGTTGACGTATGGATTGATGATCGTCCGATGACTATCGTTGAGGATTCCGCGTGGGGACAAGACAGCCCAGAACTAGCGGCTTGGAGAGAAGCGAATGCAGCTGCCTAATGTAATAGAATGTGATAAATGGCTCTTTGAGTACTCTACTGAGGATAACTCATATTATGGAGAATCTTACAGTTGGGCCCCTAAAGCCTTAACTCGTGATGAAGCTATGCAGTGGTTTAAAGATAACTTTGATCACACACCAATTAAGTGTTTATGTATTGGTAAGAGTAGAATTAGAGTATAAATACAAAAAGCCCCCTTCAGATCCTCACGGGTCCGTTGGGGGCTTTTTCTTTATTTACTCATAAGATTTTTCTTCTGAGTCTTTGTGTAGTCTTTATCATCACTCATAGGTGCTCTGATCCCAGCTTTAACCATAGACTTTCGGAGGAAAGCCTTCATCTCAGGAGATGCAGCACCAGCGTCCTTAGCCATATACTTCTTAGCTTCTTTAGAGAAGTTAGAAGCATCACTGAGAATGTACTCAGAGAAGATCCTAAGCTTGTCTTCAGGATCCATAGCATCAATAGCAGCAGAAGTGATAGTCTTAGCACGAGTAGCAGCAGGGTTCAAGACACCCAACGTCCATGTGATCAGACGACCTACACCTTGGATAGAACCAGCCTTAGAAGCCTTGTTAGCAGCAGCTAATTCAGCACCTGTGTTGGTAGCCAACTTAGAAGCATCAGAAGCTTCCTTCGTGAGTCCAGCAATGAACTCTAGAGCTTGGGGCTCATCCTTGAAGATTTCTAGACCAGCCTGATAGAGATCATCACCTTCAGCGAAGGTAGCAGTCTCATTAGATTTAAGGGCAGGACGGTCAGAGGCTAGGCCTCCTTTAGTAGCACCCTTCTGACGCTTAGTCTTGTCGAAGAGACGTTCACGGAACTTACGGATGTAAGCAGCCCGAAGACCACGTTTAGCAGACTCATCACCTGAGCGATTGACTGCATTGACTACGTTCTTCAGCTTACTGGACTGTCCCTTATCGAGAACATCATCGAATGCCTTTAGAGCATCCTCAGTATTCTTGTAAGGCTTACCAGTACCACCACCTTCAAAGAAGTCCTTGAAGTTATTCCCAAAGATTTCTAGATCAGCATCTTCTTGAGCTTTACGAGCAACCTTAGCCTCTTCACCAAACTTCTTAATGTCGATCTGGCCATCTTTGATACGCTTGAACAGAGTAGTAAGTTCCTTACCCATCTCTGGGTTCGTAGCATTGATCTGAGCCATACGCTTCTTGAGTCCAGCAGAAAGTTTGTCTGCAGAGATCTCAGAGAGTACACCACCATTAGCAATGTGAGTAGCCACTTCATCAGTGACATCATCGGCTAGGGTAGCATCAAGTAGGTGTTGAGAAGAACCAGAACCCGTCTTAGGATTGGCTAGTACATCAGCCATCTGCTTCGTCAAATCAGGTTGTTCAGTAGCCTTGGAGATAGTCTCCTTACGTCCAGCAGCTTCCTTAGCTGGGCTCAGACGATTATCTTTTGAGATAGTCCTGAGATCACCAGTTACGTCAGACCTCTGTACAGGAGCCCAATCATTCTCATAGAAGTTATTCCAGTTATTGATACTCTCATCTTTAGGGGTATTAACCTTTATCAACTCGTCTAGATCTTGAAGATCTCCGACAGCATTGACATTAGGATTCTGGAAGGCTTTGTCTTTCTCATACTTGAGCTGTTTGATTGCGGCAGTCAGCTTCTTGTAATCAATAGACTTAAGCCCAGCAGGGCCTTGAGATGTAGCATCTGTGACTTTCTGGAGGAACTTCTTAGAGACTATACCAGAATCAGCTAGCTCTTGAGTCTTAGCCAAAATCTCATTAGGATTATTCATCCCTAGACCTTCTGGTATAGCCTCAGTACGTTTCTCTAGTTCTGCATCGAGAGTAGCAGCCTTAGCTTTAAACTCTTTATCAATCTTAGTAATATTAGTATCCCTAGTAGCGAACTCCTTCTGGAGAGCTTCGGGACCAGCATTCTCTAGTTCAGTAGCACGATCACCAATAACTTTGTTAGTCTTGATATCCGCTTCTAGTGCTTGTTGAGAACCAGTAGCCATTTGTTCTGCTTCATTAGCAGTCTCATGGAAAGGTGTAGATTCATTACGAGCTTCAGTCTGTACAGTGTCACGAGCTTTATTAATATTCTCGGGAACACCTTCAACAACATTTCCACCTTCATTCTTTAGCATAGTCTCAGTACCCTCATGAAGGGCATCACCGACTTGGGCATCAGCTCTATCAAGTGGTCCAAGGGACTTCTGACGAACAGAACCTTCCATATCTTGGATCTGAGTAAGAGCTTCTGGAGAAATACCTGAACGATCAGCAGCATGGACAGTACGACGATTGACATCGATATCACCAAGGTCTACATTACCAGACTCTAGTTTAAATCGAGTTTCATCATCAAGCATCTCCAATGCTTTCTGGCGAAGAGGGGCTTTCTCAGCAGCAGTAAGTTGTTTCTCTGGATCAATACCTGCAACAGTATCAAGGAAGTCAAGAACCATATTCTTTTGACGGAGGTCAAGAGATACGAAGTTCTTAATCTTATCGATAGTTGCACCCATGACCAGCTTACCAAGCTTACCTGCACCAGATGCAGCTACACCAGCTACAGCACCAGTTCCGATGGAATCAGTAACAAGATCAAACCTCTTACGAAGTAGGTTGTCACTGTAAGTACCATCTTTGTCAGTACCCAAAGCAGGGAGTGACTTACCGATGAGTTTCTCAGAAAGAGAATTCTCTCCTGTCATGAGCAGTGGGTTGTCTGCACTCTGGGTTAGCCCGGGACCAACGTTACCACCAATAAAGGTAGTAGCAGCACGAGCAATCTTCCCGAGATTAGCAACTTGGTTTACCTTAGAAGCAATGCCAATACCACCAATGGCACCAGCACCCATTTCACCAATGTCAACAAAGAACTGTTGTGTAGCATCTTTACCTTTGAATTCAGGAACAGCTGTACGGAAGTCTTTAGCCAAAGTAGACTGACCACGACCTTCAAGTTCATTGAGCTTATCAGCTCCAGCAAGACCTAGTTCAACTACGTTAGTACCAGCATTAATAACACCCTTACCTACACCAGAAGCATTGCTTCCAGCTTCCGTTACGATATCAGTAGCCATTTGGCCACCTGACTTTGTAGGAGGTTCTACCCTTTTACCATCATACACAAGACCATTCTCGGTCTGCTGTGACTTAGGATGCTTTGCATAAGCACCATAGAGCTTCTTTTGACTGTCAAAATCTAGACCTTCAAAGATACCCTCTGGATCAGGTAAATCAGCAACCTCTCCTTCGGGAGGAGCAGTGCTTGTAACTGCAGGAGCTTCGTACTGATCAGAAACAGGAACTGAAGTAAAGTTACCTGATTCATCTACAATGTCCTCAGTCCTACCTTGAGCATGTGTCTGAGGGGCCACAGGAGCCTCTGCAGGGGGTGCTACAGAGGCTTGAGGGGCTGGAGGTAGGATATCATCAAGAGGATTAGCTTCCGCTTGTGAGGGGCTTGCTACAGAGGCCTGAGGCTTAACTGTGGCTAGCAGGTCGTCTAGCGGATTCTTTTCTTCTTCCATATTAACCTCCTGTTAGGACTTTAACTGCGGCACCTTGACCGAACTTAGCATCAAACTGAGCTGGAGTGACAATCTTCTTACGAAGCATATCAATAGCTTTAGTCTGAACATCTGGGGGTAGAGTGGTTAGATCATGAGTACCCGGTGCTGCTTCAGGGGCTGCTGTAGGAGCAGGTGTAGCAGTTGGGGTGGGATTAGGTGCGTCTGGATCGATCGGAGAAGGATTTCCTTCAAGAACCAACTTACCATTGTACAAATCAGGATCTGTCTTTTCATCCACATTCGCTAGACGTTCTTTAGGTGTTTCTACCTGAACTTCATAAGGAACATATCCGAACTGATTGTAGAAGCCCTTAGTCTGAGCTTTCACGGTATCAGCCTGACGAGTAATAGTATCATCGGACTGCTTGAGAAGAGAAGCAACCTTCATGCGGAACTGAGGATAGTTGGAAGCGTCAAAACCTGCACCAATCATCTTACGTTCTGTTTCAGCCAAGTTACGACCTGTCTGACCCAAGGTAGCTGCAAGACGATATGTCAAGAGAGCCTTCTGGGTTTCAGCCAATGCACCAGCGTTAGCTTGCTTAGAGATTGGATTGTCAGCTTTGTTCACACGTTCTTGTAGTGCTTTGGCTTGTTTCTCAAGTCCATCAATAGCGAACTCAGAAGAATACTCACTATCTGTTGAACGAGCCAATAGATCAAAACCAGCAGTAACTTCGTTTGCAACATCTTGTGCAGCTGAAGCAGCCATTGTAGAATACTTCTGAAGTGCCTCTGGGTTCTCTCTATAAGTCTTATCAAGGGCACCTACACCACTGACAAAACCAACATGGTTGTCAAGAGCAGTACGATATTCCTGTACTTCCTTACCAGCAGCTTTCTGCAGATTATCACGCTCTGTCCACTCACGCTTATCCATCTTACGGATTCTGTTAGTATCTACTGGATTACCTTCGATGTCAACAAGTTGTCCATCAGCATTCTCAGTTACTTTAACAGTACCCTTCCAAGTAGGTTTACCATCAGGTCCCGGGTCACCGAAGACGTTGACATAAGTACCTTCAGCTGTGAGGCCTTGCGAAGCAGCAGTCTGTTCAGCTTTGATCTTGCCAGCTTGGATAATTGAGTTAGTACGACGTTCAGCAATAGCGATACGCTCAGGATCATTAGAAGCCTTGGCACTATCAAGTTCAATCTGTGCTTCTTCCAAGGTATTAATCTTGTCAGGTTCAGCTTGAGCCTTAGCGGGAGTCCAACGAATATCTGTGGACTGACCAGCATCAGGAGATACATAAGGATTGAAAGCTTCATCAACTTCTTCTCGGGAAAGACCAAGGCCCTGACCGATTGAGTCTTTAGCTGTAGAGATAGCGTTAGCACGAGACTGAACACCACCACCATTACCAAAGGTATCACGCATGAAGTCCATAGCACCACCACTCGAAGGAGCAGCTTGTGGGGCTGCCTGAGGGGCAGCTTGGGGAGCCTGAGGTTGTTCAGTAGCTTCAGGTCCAGCGACCATAGTATCCTGAGGAGCAGCCTTAGGACGAGTACCGAACTTCTTACCAGATAGACCAGTCAGTAGTTTATTATTTGTCTGTCCTGCTTCTGGATCTTCCTGAACCATTGTAGGATCAGGAGCCTTAGCAGTAGGTCCAGCGATACCGAGAGCCTGTGTCTGTTCAGCTGCAGCATCGACTGGAGCAGCATTAGAACCTTGATCTGGGGCAGCAGCTGTAGGGTCAACAGGAGCAGCTGCAGATGGATTGGCCGAAGCGGAACCAGCTACAGGGGCTGTAGGGGTCTTAGCAGTCTCTACAGGCTTCTTGATTCCTGTACCAACTTCGAAGGTCCCTTGCATACGCTTTTCAATCTCAGCATCTGAGAGATCAGCTTTAACCCATTTGTATATTTCAGGCCATGCTTCTGGGTTTTTCTCAGCTGCATAGGCTTTAGCTTTACGAACAGCCAACTGATCTTCTTTCTGATCCTTGGATCGTTGTTCACGAGCCTTGGAGAATTCAGAGAAGGTCAGCTTGAAGGCATCATCCTTACGCTGTTCACGTAGTTCATCATTCTTTTTTACACCTTCAGCGAAGGCAGGGCCGAAGCCAGCCATGAAACCCATATTACATTACCTCTTCTTCAGGAGCCGGAGCACCCGGTACTTCTGGTGCGGGAGCAGGTGCAGGAGCCGCTGGGGCCGGGGCTGCAGGTGCAGGGGATGCGCCCATAAGTCCAGAAGGCGCTGGTTCACTCGGAGCTTGTTCCGGAGGAGCGCTAGGAGCAGCTCCACCAAGACCCATAGCACCAGCAATATCACCACCAACTTGCCCAGCTTCATCTTCGTTCACTGCACGTTTGTCTCTATCGAGAGCATTAAAGAAAGCCTTAGTAGGCATCTTGTTCTTCTTCATAACACCTAGGTCGACATCAATATCCATCCTACGTGCCATAAGGCAAACAACGTGACTTAGAGGACCAGCCATAAGAAGGGCATAGTCCACTGTGAACTTACCACCACCAATACCAGCAGTGAGAAGCATATCAACCAGACGAGAAACAGGAACACCAATCTCGAGCATAGTCATCATAGAGCTAGATACATCCTCTTCGGAGATCTGCTCTACAACGTACTCGAAAGCCTCGTTCATGTTAGTGAACTGTGGGGGACGGTGCCACGGGTAGTTCTTCGTATCTGAAGTAAAGTTTTCTCCCGGGATTGGGGAGTCCATAACACCAATAGCCATTAACGTGGTTCTCCCTGATTAAGCCAATCGATTTTAGATCCAAATTCACTCTCTTCGAACCTGTCGAAGTATTTCTTGTTATACTTGAACTTAGATACTTCTTGCATAGCTTTGCCAGACTTACCCTGCCAGTACTTTTTAATAACTTGATCAACAGTTTCTTCAAAGGTCATTTAAATATCGATCCTATAATTGAGGAACCTAGAGTGCCCATAAGCTCTCCAAAACCCTTTTCATCAGCAGCCTTAGAGGCGAGCTTGGCATCTAGTTTCTTGATAGAGATAGCAGCATCACGATCTAGTTGTGACTCTGCAGACTTCCATGTGTAGTCGAGAAGGGAATCAGAGCGATCCCACAGACGATTGAGCTGTTCAGTAGAGATACCAATCATGTTCTTCACATCAGTAGCAGCAGCCTCGAAGGACTGACTATCTTCCTGAAGAGTTACAGTCTGACGCCATTTGGCATTAGATGTATCAATCTGGAACTGCATAGATTTGTAGAACTGTTCACGATTGTTCTCCATATCAGCATTGTACTTAGCCATATCATTCGTCTGACCAGTGTTGAACTGAGTCATACCATTGGTCTGGGTAGTGTTGTACATGTCGATCGAGGAGTTCAACTGATCGTAGAACTTATCCATATCATTCTGAGAGTCAGCAGTGAAGAGACGCTTAGCATTCTCAGCCTTGCTATCTTCTAGGATAGACTGGACTCTGTTCTGATTGTTGATGACTGCAGCTTGCTGCTCATTGCTGAGGTTAGCGAGGTCCATAGCCATAAAGTTCTTAGAGTTCTCAACTACAGCAGTCATACGAGCGTCAAGGTTATCACTCTCCATCTTGGAAAGGACATTAGCCTTATTGATAATCGAAGACTGTTTATTGTCGAGGTTCTTAATGGTAAGAGTCTGAAAAAACTGTGCATCCGCCATTGCGACTGGAACAGTAGCTTCCATGATGGCAGACGCCATTGCAGCCGTAGCCGCAGTACCAGACTTTCCAGTAAAGGCCGTCATACGACCTACCGAACGAGCAGTAGCCTGAGCCCAGTTAGGGATCTTAGGGTTGCCATCGGCATCCACAAAATCACTCTGGAGTTCTTCAAGCTGACCCTTAGCCGTGGCACGGGAGTCTACATCATCGAAATCCTGAACAGCATGATCACTAAGCGCTTGACCTACACCGTTTGCATCTGTACCATCGGCAATGCCTTTGATATCAATCTGCGGGACTTCGGACTCATCTATCTTTGCTTCGTCAGAGACAGTGCCCTGAGCACCAGTCATATCCTCACCAGCTACCTTATCCTGTGTCTTATCGACATCATAGGTATTGGCAGTACGGGGATCGACCTGTTGGGCAGTCTCTGCAGTACCCTGAGCAGCAGTCTGCTTGAGGGCATCAGCATCTACATTATATTTAGGGTCAGCACCATTGACATTGGTACCAGCCTCGTTTCCTGTCATCTGGGAGGTTTTAGCCTGATCCGTCAAATAGGTAGATTCATTAGTTCCAGCAGTGGCTGGATCATCTTTGTTCATTGCTAGTGAAGGATCAGCAGCAACTTGACCAGCATACGTAGCAACGTTCATCTGGTTAGGGGCAGTAGGATTACCAGCAACTACCTGAGTAGCAGCACCAGCAGTAGTTGCACCAGCTGACTGAGCAGCAGGAGCTGCAGGGGTGGCAGCGAGTCCAGCTGATAGCTCACTCTCCGGCCTATTCAGATACTTCTGTATATCGGCTGCAGAAGCTGTCTTTCCCGCTTGGGAATAGAACTGCTTGATCTGAGCTTCGTTGAGTGTTTTGATAGCCATCGGTTATCCCTTATTAATGTATTTGAACAAGTCTGGGAGATATGTAGACAGGGCACCGAGAACAGGGAGGGAGCCCATTATGGCCCACTTAGCTCCCTTAGCTCCCATGAATGCATCATGAATCTCATTGATAGTTTTCTTAATGTCAGCCATATCAGCTTCCATTGATTCTAACTTTGTTTCGACCCGAATAACTCGATCCCGAGTATCTTGTCCTGTGGCGTAGAAGCCATCGGGATTACTCATTTTGTAAGTCTCCCGATCACAGCCTTGGTACCATCAACTAGAAAGAGAGCAGAAATCATCCATGTAGCCCATTGATCCAGAGGGTCAGGAAGTTTAGCAACTTCTAGCCATGAGAATTGGAATACACTATCCATGATAACTGCTGACCACCAGAACCCCAGAGGGATTACGAAGAGGAGTTGGAACCACCAAGTGCGTCCAACAAGTAGGTTAGCCTGAGCATTGATCCATGTCTTTGTTACATCAGCCTGAAGCTGATCTCTAGTCTCTTGTTTATCTACATACTTCTCGATCGTGTTGAGGATCGTGTTCAACGAACCCCCAGTGAAGATCTTAAGTACGAATGGTATGATCAGGCCCCACATGTTATTTCCTCGCTAGATAGTCTGTTATGAGTTTGAGAATGAGCCGAAGGAGAACTACTGCAGTACTGTCTTTATCAACTGTATCGTTGACGACAACCTCAGGTTCACCTTCTCCATATCCCACCTCTTTGAGTTGAGCATCGTATTGTTTAGCATAACTAGCGATCAGCACATACTGGTCGAGTTTATTAACTACTTGCCGGGCAGAAGCGAAATTACTCTCCTTAAGGTTCACATAGCGGTCAAGGCGCCTACTAGTGAATTTACCATTGAGCATCCCGTCAAACAGAACGTGCATGGCAACTTCAGGCTTAAGTGCATCGTCTGCATTCGTGATTCCGTATTGCTTATAGTTAGATTCCCAAGTGATCTGGACGTAACCACGACCATACCAAGGGTAGTATTTCTTAGCTTTGAGGTAAGCCTCACCACCCATCTCTTTGATAGGTTTCATGGTGTGAGCAGTCTCATGATAAGCTGTAGCGAGAATATAAGCCAACTGGTTCCGAAGAACTCCTCGTTTCTTGCCCTCTGCTATGATGGCTTGTGTATCACCTAGATTTAAATTCATCTTCTATCCTTACAGCTTCTTCTTTAACTTCATCAGTCTGGACCACTTTAGCAATGTCCTTGACTATTTGTACTTGGTCAGCGACATCATCACCGGGAGCGACTACATGTCTGTGGTAAGTACGAGCAATCTCTATACCATCCTTAAGGACTATATCTGCTCTACGAACTTCGATATGACCTGAAGCCTTGGCTGTAATATCGTATTCTTGTTTTTCTTCGAACATGATTGTTCCTTAAGCTGCGATATATTGAGCAGCAAATCTTATTTGATTTTGATTAGATACTGCTCCAGTAACCATACCGCTTGTAAGAAAACCTCCACCTGTTAGAGTTGAACCTGGTACAGTATGAAGACTTAAGAAGGTAGCATTCGGAAGAATACTCCCAGAAGCTGGGTTATTTTGAGAAGCAGCAAATGCACTACGAGAACCAATATAAACCATACCTTGATAATGGGTACCAGTAGCAGTAGTAAATGGTATTCCACCAATATTAACAACAGCAGTACCCGGAGCAGTTCCTATTGCGAAAGCATTGGTTGCGATATTACCAGTGATATTTACCAAACTACCAATCTTAGTGTAATAACCGCCTGTACCTGTATAAGTAATTGCACCATAAGCTCCAGAACCAGCAACGTAAGTAGGTGTCCAAGTTCCTTCTTCGTAATCATCAAGAGTATTGACGTTAGCTGAAGGGTTCTGGGAAGCAGGGAAAGCTATCTGACCATTCGTAGTGAGAAGGCCAGAGAAAGCACCAGTAGTAAAACTAGCAGTAGTTCCGATTAGTCCACCACTGAGTGTACCACCAGCAAGTGGAAGATATGTAGAAGCAGCAGTGACAATAGTCAAATATGTAGAAGCTGCAGAAGCAGTAGTCAGGTAATTAGTAGCAGTCTCAGTAGCCATCGTACCGAGTCCTAGGAGTGTCCGAGCTGCAGCAGCATCCGCACGATCCAAGAACGAACGTCCAAAAGAGGTAGTTGTGAGAGCAGCGATGGCTGTAAGATCAGAGTCCAAAGGTTGGTATGATCCTGCAGGAGCAGCACCAATATAAGTAAGTGCAGCAGGACCATCCACAAGTGTCAGAAAGGCTCTACCAAAGGCAGTAGTAGTCAAAGCAGCAATGGCTGTAAGATCACTATCCTCAGGCTGGAAGGGACCTCCAATAGAGGGGGTCACTATATCAATAATATCCTGATCAGAAAGACCAAGAGCTATACGAGCACCCGGAGCAGTTACTTGCCCAGTACCACCTTCTTTAATCCTGACAACCATTTCTTCATTCCTTTGATCTCAGTTGGTGGTTTCTCTTTTATCTCTCCATGTAATCCGAAGACACACTCAAGGTAGATTAATCTGCCATAGGGTTCTGGATCACCTATCCAAGCATGGAAGGGTTGAGGGTCAATCCATTGTTCAAATGTAACCATACAAGTGATCGAACCCTTATCCTTATCATTCCAAACAGGATCAGTTACTTTTGTATATCTCATTAAGCATATCTCAACCAAAGAGTGGAAAAACCACCATTAGTACCAGTCCCAGTATTATGACCCATACAACGCCATGATCCACCACCAACATTTTGGGAGACATCACCAGCACCACATGAATAATATAGTGATGCACCATTAGCAGCAAAGTTGGGGACAGCAGAAGGAGCACCAAAATGACAGAAGGCATAAGTACCTACGTTACCAGCACCCTGAGCAGCAATATATGGCAAAATCTGGTTAACAGCAGCAGTATAGTAAGCATTGCCACGAGCTTCAATCTGAGCAGAGATAGCATGGAATGCTGAAGAAGAACCCCAATTGGTCCAAATAGAACCAGAAAGGTTTGCATCAGTATTAAGATAAGCAGCAGTACCACCAGCGTAGACAACACCTGAAGCTGAGAGGTTGCCAGACATATAGGCATTGCCGTCATTACTCACACGGAACTCTGAAGTAGCGCTAGCAATACCATTTGGCCTCAAATAGGCATTACCTGAGGAGGCAGGACCCATGATTGAGAAAACACCAGTTTGTATGAAACCAGTACTAGCAGTGATAGAACTACCAGAAGTAATTGCAGCCGAAGCAGTTATTGTACCAAGGGATGCGATAGTTGTACCAGCTTGAATACCTACAGAGGTAACAATCTGACCAGTCCAGTTAATAGAACCAGCTCCGAGAGCACCTGTACCTGTTAGGGTAGCGTATGTACCAGAGAGACGAGCGGAAGGTAGAGTACCAGTTGAGAGGTCAGCAGCAGAGCCAGAAGCACCTACAGCAGCGATACCAAGATTAGTCCTAGCATTGGCTGCTGTAGAAGCACCTGTACCACCATCTGCAACTGCAAGATCAGTGATTCCAGTAATCGTACCACCAGTAATAGCAACACTCGAAGAAGAAAGAGTACCACCAAAAGTAGCACCTGTTATAGTCCCACCAGTGATATTTACAGCATCAGCATCCTGAGTAGCAATAGTACCAAGACCTAAGTTAGTTCTTGCAGCAGCAGCAGTAGAAGCACCAGTACCACCATCAGCTATAGCGATATCTGTGATACCTGTTATAGTACCACCAGTGATCGTAGCAGCAGCTGTAGCGAGAGCACCTGACCAAGTACCACTAAATGTACCAGAGGCGTAGGTACCACCCGTGAGGGTCTTCCCTGTCATAGTCATAGCGGCTGGGAGGGAGAGAGTAGGGTTGCCAGCGACACCATCACCATTGATGACTGTGACCTCAGCAGCTGTCCCTGTGATTACTCTAGTTGCAACAACTCCAGCAGCAGTCCTAGTGATAAAACCATTAACTGCAGCAACAGAGATAGAGTCTAGAATAGCATTCCAAGCCTGTACAGCTGAACCAA
>Ga0193752_1001783_pt1 | contig 17301 bp, 15 predicted proteins | sample H1c1metaG_FD_144924 | JGI IMG/M metagenome (GOLD analysis project Ga0193752, IMG submission 144924) | Soil microbial communities from a riparian zone of the East river system, Colorado, United States - H1c1 | ecosystem: Environmental > Terrestrial > Soil > Riparian zone | place: USA: East River... | reverse complement strand
GCGAAGCGGTTCAACGAGTTCCTCGCGGTTCACCTTTACACGAGCATCGCGCGGTGCTCTGGCCGCGTTATTTTCGGCAGCAGACCCCGATGCGGAAAAAAGGGTTGCGGTGATTGACGGTAGTGCCAGCAGCACTACCGCGATAAGGTGCTTAAAAAGAGGTTTCAAGGCTGTTTCTCCAGAAATCGGCTCATGTAATCCTCCGGTGCAGATTGCGCGCTATTGAATATCAGCGCGCATTTTGTATCTGCAAACTGCGGTCGTCTGTCGGATGAACGCGTCAATTTGAGTGGGAATTGACGAGTCATTACTGGATGCCGCTGGCGCTCCCTACACCCCATTACCTAAATGCACAAGCGAAAGCGCGAGAAAACGCATAATCATACGCGGAACGCTCTAAGGCTAATAGCTTACCCGATGCGTTTCAAGTGCCCGGGCCTTGCTTTTGGTTTATGTGACTTTTGGCACCAAAGACCCTGAAAGTCACGATGCAATCCTGTCAAATGTGAGCAGTCGAGCAGTCCGAGTTGCGCAAAATGTTTTTATCGGCACCGTAATCCCGTGCAATGCCTCGCAGTACCTGCTTGGGTGAGGTGACTTGCGAGACAATGCAGTTATGCGTGCTTGACCCATGCACGTCGCACTACTAGACTGATTTTCTCAGAGAAGAGCAGATCGTCCCCGCAGAACATCCGGAACAAGTCTTTGCGGGCGCTATGAAATCCGGATATTGTTCCAGCAGGACAGTTTAAGCCGCAATCTTTTTTCGCGATACCGATTTATCTTGATGAGGAAAACACCATGAGCGACTTACCCAAATCAGTGCATATCTACGAACAAGGTCCGCGCGAAGGTTTTCAGTTCGAGAAGGGCGTTATACCTACTGCGCGGAAAATCGAACTGGTTGACGCGCTGTCGCGAACCGGGCTCAAGCAAATACAGGTTTGCTCGTTCGTGCCGGCAAAGAACGTTCCCGGCATGGCGGATGCCGATGAAGTCGCAGCGGGATTCAATCGACGTGAAGGCGTGCGTTACGAAGCGTTGTCATTGAATGAGAAAGGCCTTGAGCGCGCCATATCAAGCGGTCGCTTCGATACCACCGGCATTATTTCGCTGACGGCATCCGAAGCGTTTCTCAAGCGCAACCAGAAACGAACTTTGAACGAGAACTATGAAGCGCAGCACGGCATGATCGACATGTACCAGCGCCATGATGTTCCGGTGGACCGCGGTTCGATCATGGCGGCTTTTGGTTGCAACTTCGAAGGCGACGTCTCAGTTGAGCGCGTGCTTAATATTACGCAGCAAATTTTTGATCTGGCTGCAGAACATGAACTGACGATCAAGACGCTCAATCTGTCGGATACCATGGCGTGGGCGACACCGCAGTCGATCAAGCGGGTGATCGGCGCGGTGCGCAACAAGTATCCGGATCAGCGCCTTTCGCTGCATCTGCACGACACGCGCGGCATGGCCGTTGCGCTGGCTTACGCGGGCCTTGAAATGGGGGTGGCCGTTTACGATGCCTGCGTCGCGGGACTTGGCGGATGCCCGTTCGCGGCGCATAAGGGCGCAGCAGGCAATATCTGCACCGAGGATCTGGTGTTCATGTGCGAAGAGATGGGCATCGAGACCGGCGTCGATCTTGATCTGCTGATCGACGCCGCACAACTTGCAGAAGACATCGTGGGACACCCGCTGCCGGGCGCGGTGATGCGCGGCGGGACATTGCGCGCGTTGCGTGAAAAAGTACGCGCTGCTGCGTGAGCCGCAGCCGGGAACAGCGCGATCACGCTATTGCACCGGTATGCCTGCCGCCTTAACGATCTGAGTCCATTTCGCCGTTTCTTTGCGAATCAAGGCACGGTACTCATCGGGCGTGTTGGCCACCGGGTTTGAGCCGTCTTCGGCGAGGCGTTTGGTGATTTCAGGTGAGCGCACCACGGCAACGATGGCGCCGTGTAATTTGGCAAGGACGTCTTTGGGCAGGCCTGCGGGCGCAACGATACCGTGCTGACCGCCTTCATCGAAGTTTTCCAGGCCCGACTCGTGTATCGTTGGAATATCGGGTGCGGCCGGCGAACGCTTAATACTGGACACCGCGAGCGCCCGTATGCGCCCGTTGCGCACGTGCTGCATGGCGGTGATCATGTTGGTGAGATTGATCTGCGTGTGTCCCGCGATAAAGTCGATCATGGCAGGGCCGCCGCCCTTGTAGACGATTTGCTGAATCCTGATGCCGCTGCGCTGGGCGAATAATTCCATCGCCAGATGCGGGCCGGTGCCGGCGCCGGCGGAAGCATGGTTGAGTTCGTCCGGACGTATCTTCGCCAGCGCAACAAGTTCTTTCACGGTTTTCACCGGCAACGATGGATGCACGTTCAGCGCGTACGGCGTGGCTGCAAGCAACGACACCGGTGTCATGTCGCGCTCGTTGTCGTACGGCAGCTTGCGAAAGATCGCGGGGTTGAGCGAAATCGTGTTCGATACCAGTAACAGGGTGTAACCGTCGGGCGGCGATTTCAAACCAATCTCGGTGCCGATGATGCCGCTGGCGCCGGGACGGTTGTCGACGATCACATTCTGTCCGATCATCTCGCTTAGTTTGGGCGCAAGGATGCGCGCTGTCGTGTCGCTGGGGCCGCCGGCCGCCAGCGGTACGATCATGCGGATGGGCTTGCTGGGGTAGGGCGCCTGCGCGTGAACGGCATGATAAACGCCCGGCGCAATCAGCGCGATAACGGTCGTGATGAATCGGTGGCGGTTGATCATAAACGGTCTTTGTAAAAAACTGTTTAAAAACAAATACTTATATAATATCTGTCAGTGTATTGCGCTACACGTGCTTGCCGATAAGCCGCAGCGCGGTCTTGCTGAAAATCTGCTCGCGATCTTTAGCACTGAGCCCTTTGACTTTATTGATCATTTCAATCGGATGTTCTTCACCCATGTCGAACGGCGAATCGGTGCCGATCACCACGCGGTCGGCGCCGACGAGATCAATCAGATAGCGCAGCGCGCGTGCATCATGCGTGAGCGCATCGTAATAAAAGCGCCGTAGCAGCGCATTGGGTTTGGTGTTGGTCGATGCGCGGGTTTCACTGCGCACTTTGTGGCCGTGATTAAAGCGCCCGATTTGATAAGGCAAGTAGCCACCGCCGTGAGCGAGACAAATTCTCAGTTTTTTCAGTTCGTCGAGCACGCCGCTGAACATCAAGTGCGACGCCATGATGGTGGATTGCAAAGGGTTGCCGATAAGATTGCTGAGGTAGTAGTCATCCAGGTTGCACACTGCCGAGTTCGAGTAAGGGTGCGCAAAAATGAAAACGTTTAACTCTTGCGCGCGCCGCAGTACAGGGCGAAAACGTTTGTCTGCGAGTTGTTCATCGCCCACCGAAGTGCCCAGTTCCACCGCGCGAAAACCGTGTTGTTTGACAATGCGTTCCAGTTCGGCCACGGCGGCATCCGGGTTTTGCATCGGCAGCGTGCCCATGCCCATCAATCGCTCGGGGAACGCCCGCGCCATATTGGCGATGCCGTCATTGACGATTTGTGATGCTTCGAGCCCGGCGTCTGCATCGAGCCAGTAAAAATAGACGATGGGCGCCGGTGAAATAATCGATACATCCAGGCCCTTGCGGTCCATGCCTTTTATCTTGGCGGCTGGATCGAAAAATTCGTCAAATACCGGCTGCCCGCCGCCGCCATCCTTAGCCACGCGGCGATGCTTGCCGTCGGCGATGTAGCGCATCTTGAAGCGCTCGGGTCGCTGGCTCAGCGCATCGAGCATTTCCTGCGGCACGACGTGGCTGTGCACATCGATGCGTTTGGTTTTGCTTCTCGACAATTTATTCGGGGCTTTTTTCGTTGCCATGGATGTGCCCTGTTCGCGTGTGGACGATGAATGTGTACGGTAATACAGATATTATGTAAGTATTTGTTTTTATTGAGTGTTTTATTTTAATTCCAAGCTCGCTTCTTTCACCAGCCGGCGCCATTTCGTGGTTTCCGATTGGATCAGTGCGTTGAATTCCGGCGACGAGCTGGGCGAGGGCGTGGAGCCGTCGCCGGCGAGCCGTTCCGCGACGTCAGACGCACGCAATGCGTCGCGCATTGCACTGGAAATTTTTTGCACGATCGCAGGATGCACTTTCGCCGAAGTGACGGCGCCGTACCATTGATTGACTTCGAAACCCGGCACGCCGGATTCGGCGATAGTGGGTAGATCAGGCATCACCGGCGAGCGTTTGGCCGCAGTGATGGCGAGGTAGCGCAACCGCCCGCCCGCGATCAGCGCGCGCGTCGACAAAAACGTGGTGAACGCCATATCCACTTCGCCCGACACCAGTGCCGCGACCGCGCCGCCACCGCCTTTGTACGGGATGTGCAGGAATTTCACACCTGCCATATACCCGAGCATTTCGCCGGTGAAATGTTGTAGCGCGGCGGTTCCGGACGAGCCTTGCTTTACGTTGCCCGGATTCGCCCGGGCGTAAGCGATCAGTTCCTTCACGGATTTTGCCGGCACCGCCTGGTGCACGGTGAGGATGTAGTAGAGCGAAGTGAGTTGCGACACGCCGATCACGTCTTTGCCAAATTCGTAGGGCAGTTTATCGTTGACCGCCGAGAGCACAGTGAGGCCGGAAGAAATCGTGCACAGCGTATAACCGTCAGGCGTGGCCTTGGCGGTGATATCAACGCCGATCGCGCCTGAAGCGCCGGGGCGATTATCGGCCACCACCTGCTGACCCCAAAGTTCGGAGAGCTTTTTCGCCACCGCGCGCGTGGTGAGATCGGTGCCCGCACCGGGCAGGAAGGGCACGATAAAACGTATCGGACGCGACGGGTAGTCGCGCGCAGGATCGGATTGTGCCGCGTTCGAAGTGGACACACCGCACAGCAGTTGAAGCGTAACCGCTGCTACTGCGGCACATTGTGGTTTTTGAGTGATAGGCATGAACGATCCCGGCGTGTTGGTAGCTGCGATAAGACCACAATCCGGCATTCGTTGCCAGTGTGCCGCGCGCTCGCGCTGCATGATAAATTCCTGTATTCCTAATACAGTGACCCTGCGGTATGTCATGCTGACTTTTGAACCGATATCTTCCGTGCTGGGCGCCACGGTGCGCGGCGCAAACCTGACGCAACTGTTGAGCGCGCCGGATTTTGCGGCGGTGCTTGAAGCGCTGGGGTACTACGGCGTGCTGCGTTTTCCCGATCAAGCCATCAGCCCGCAGCACCTGCGCGATTTTTCCGCGCGCTTCGGCGGCCTGCAAACCGGCGTGAGCGGCTTGCACGAGCCGGGCTTTCCGGAAATCAGCGTGTTGTCGAACGTGGTCGAAAACGGCAAGCTGATCGGTTTGCCCGATGCGGGGCAGGATTGGCACACCGACATGTCGTACAACAAGACCATCGGATTCGTGAACGTATTGCACGCCGTCAAGGTGCCGCAGCGTGACGGCGTGCCACTGGGCGATACGCTGTTCGCGAATATGCATGCGGCTTACGACGATCTTGCGCCTGCGTTGAAAGCGCAGTTGGAAAGTTACACGGCAACACACGACTTCAACAAATTCTGGGAAGGTATGGTCAATCGGCCCGGCAGCATACGCAAACCGCTCACGCCGGAAAAGCGCGCGCAGCGGCCGCCGTCGGTGCACCCGGTATTCCTGACGCATCCGATAACGGGCCGCAAGGTGCTGTATTGCAATCCCGGGTATGCGATTAAAATAAATGAGTTAGGTGATGCCGATAGCGAGCGGCTGCTGAACCTGTTGTTTACGCATCAGTTACAACCCAGGTTTCAATACCGCCATCAGTGGACGGCCGGCGACGTGCTGGTGTGGGATCACATCGGCACCTTGCACAACGCGTTGCCCGATTACGCGCCGCACGAACATCGCCTGATGAAGCGTTGTCAAGTGATGGCAGACAGGATTTTTGATTCGGAATTCGTGCGCACGAATTTACACAACCCGGTCGCGCAGCATTAACCCTTGGAGTATGCATGAACATTACCCACGACAGAATCCATCAGCAAATCCTCAACATCCTGCACGCCTGGGGTATGGCGGATGATCTCGCCAAGACTACCGCCGATGCCATGGTGGAAACCGATTTGATGGGCGTCGATTCGCATGGCATTTCGATGTTGATGGCGTACGAGACACGCAAAATCGAAGGCAAATTGAATCTTAAGGCCAAGCCCACCATCATTCGTGAATCGCCCTGTACAGCGCTGGTGGACGGGCAGGCGGGACTGGGCCATCCGGTGTCCGCGTTCGCGATGAATCTCGCAGTGGACAAAGCGCTCAAAGTGGGTATTGCCGCGGTGGGTGTGCGCAATTCCCATCATTTCGGCGCCACCGGCGTTTATGCGCGCATCGCATCGAGGCGCGGTGTGATCGGCATGATTACCAGCGCCACGCGCGGTATTACGATGGTGCCGACGCGTGGAAAAATTCCGGTGCTGGGCACCAACCCGATTGCCTTCGCCGCGCCCGCCAAACGCAATCGCCCGTTCACACTCGATATGGCGACCACTACCTCGGCCGCCAACAAGGTCAAAGTTTACGACCTCAACAATAAGAAATTGCCTGAGGGTTGGGTGATCGACGGCGAAGGCAACATCGTGACCGACTCGCGCAAGGCCATAGAGATGATGCACGACGGCAGCAAGTCCGGCGGCCTGACCCCCGTGGGCAGCGTGGAATCAACAGCCAGTTACAAAGGTTATGGCCTGGCGATGATGGCGCACATCCTCGGCGGCACACTGATGGGCGGATCGTTTTCGCCGATACGCGAACGCACGCAGGGCGACAAGGACCCCGACAACATCGGCCACTTTTTCCTGGCGATCGATCCCAAAGCCTTCCGCGATGAAGGCGAGTTCGAAAAAGACCTTGACGAGGTGATCGACATCTTGCACGCGACACCACCGCTGGACCCCTCGCGCCCGGTGCTGGTGGCAGGCGACCCTGAAGCCGCGGAGCGGGAGCGCCGGCTTAAAAACGGTATTCCGATACCCGAAAAACTCGACAAGCATATTCGCGATATTTGCGGGCGCTGCGGTGCCGCATACGTCTTGACTTGAGGGCGGTTTAGGGCGATTCTGCAAACAACGTTGCCGTTCCGACGGCTGCCATCAATTACCGCATGATCATTGACGGAGAAAAGTAGCGTATGGAACTCAAAGCACGGCGCCACACGGCGCAGGATCTTGGCGGGGCGATTGACCTTTGCTACACCAACGGCTGGACCGACGGCTTGCCGGTCGTGCCGCCTACCGCGGATCGCGTCACCGCGATGCTCGAGGCGGCGAAGATCGATCCGCAGCATCAGCTTGCGTTCATCGAAAATCGGCAAATTTCAGTCACCGCGGAAAAAGTGGCGATCAATGCGGTGATGGCCGGTTGCAGGGCCGAGTATATGCCGGTGATCGTGGCGGCGATTGAGGCGATCGCTGATCCCCAGTACGGCTATCACGGCCCCGCCACCAGTACCGGCGGCTCGGCGGTATTCATGGTGGTGAATGGCCCGATTGCGAAAGAACTCGATATCAACTCCGGCGATAATTTGTTTGGACCCGGCTGGCGCGCAAATGCGACCATCGGCCGCGCAATCCGGCTCGTCATGCGCAACGTGATTGGCACGCTGCCCGGCGAACTGGATCGCAGCAGCCTGGGTCATGGCGGCAAATACAGCTTTTGCATCGCCGAAAACGAAACCGACAGCAGCCCGTGGCCGCCGTTACACACCTCGCGCGGTTTCCGCCGCGAGCAGAATACCGTGACGGTATTCGCGGCGTTCGCACCCCATCAGTTTTCCAACGGCCTGAGCGCGACGCCCGACGGTGTGTTGACGACGCTGTGTGCCAACATGCGCATCTCGGCAGGCACCAACCGCCGGCCGCAGTATGCGGTGGTGTGTCCGGGCGAGTATCAACTGGTAATGAAAAAAGCGGGATGGTCGCGTGAAGACGTGCAGAACTTTTGTTTTGAGAACGCCAAAAGTTCCATGGCGGAACTAAAGCGCGTGAACATCGCGCCAGGCCCCATCACGCCGGAAGACGAAAAAACCATGATTTCCGTAGTCGAAACACCGCAGGATTTTATTGTGATTGCGGCGGGCGGCATCGCCGGTGTGCAGGCAGCTTACATACCGGGCTGGGGTGGCAAAGCGGGTTCGCAAAGCGTGACCAAGGAAATTCGCAAACCTTGATTGATATGCAGCAAAAGTTTAGCGTTTATTAACGAAAGGAGCACCACATCATGACAGTGCAGATACTTGATCCAACCACCGAGGTGTCGGGGCGGCGCATCGCCTACGCGCTACGGCCTAAATCGTTGCAGGGACTGCGGGTGGGCCTGATAGACAACACCAAACACAACTCCGATCAGTTGCTGATGCGCATCGCGGGCATACTGGAACGCGAGCACGGCACCACGTCGCACGTCATTCGCAAGAAAAAGAGTTCCGGTGCTGCGCCTCACGCCGAAATCATCGAAGAATACAAGGCCAACTGCGACGTCATCGTCGCAGGCGTCGGCGACTGAGGGTCATGCAGCTCGGGCAGTGTGCTCGACAGCATCGTATTTGAACAGCAGGGTATTCCTTCAGCGTCAATTATCACGCACGTGTTCAGGGCCACCGGCGCAGCCATGGCGCGCACGTGGGGCCTGGAAGGTTTCCGTTTTCTCGAAATGCCGCACCCGATTGCGAATCTCACGCCCGCGCAATTGGATGAACGCGCAGAAGCCATCGCACCGGAAGTGGTCAAGTTGCTGATGGAAGGTCAGGTCGGTTAATAAACTGCGCTTGAACAACCGGCCACGAAGGGCAGGCTGTCTTTCGTGGCCGTTGCTTTTGTATCCGCGTCTTCCGATGACGCTTGGCTTGGCGCGGGCAGTCAAGGCCACGAAGCTAACGGCTACGCGAGTTTTCCCGCAGCGTGCATCTGTTCGTAGCGTTCTGCCAGTGCGCGATACAGCGCGTCGGGCAGATGCTCGTCGGCGGCGTCCAGGGATTGCAGAATTTCCGCCATATGCACGTTGTCTTCAGCGCCGGCCCACAATTTCTTGTATTCGCCGCGCTTGTAGCCGCGATCCTGTCGAAAGTGATTAAGCACGTTTTTCGAGACATAGTCGCGGAACAGGGCGGCGGGCGGCAGTTCGCAGGCTGCAAACAGGCGCGCCACCAGCGGCATGCAAAGGCGCCGTACTGCGGCCAGTGCCGCGAGCAGTTCGAGTTGCCGGCGAATGTCGAGGGCATTGAGGTCGTAGCGCGTGCCGTCGAATTCCAGCGTGGCATCCTGTTGCCATTCGGCGGTAATCATCTTCACCGCCGCCGCTTTGTCGCCACCCGCACGCAACAAATATTCCGACAATATAAAATGCCAGATGTCGATCATTTCGATGCGTAACTGCACCCTATCGGGGGTTTGTTGCTTCCACCATTTCCAGCCGTAGTGTTCCAGCGCCTCGGTGGCTTCGACCAGCACGGCGCGCAGGTAGGCATGACGTTTGGAGAGCCAATCGTTGTCTATTTTTTTATTCATGCCGTCCTGCAGATCCAGCATGGCCAGCAGCATGCCGGCGTTGGGTGAATTCATGAATACGCTCCTGACTGACAAGGTTTCATTGCACGGGAAATAAATAAGATAACCACGAAGATGCCGATCACCGAAGGAGGGAGATTGTAAAGCAAACCCTTGCGCAATCGTCCGCCGATTTAGCCTGATCTGACGCCGTTGATTGATTTACAATCGCCGCACTATGCTGAACAACATATTTTTCACCGAGCTTAGTCTGACTTGGGTAGACCTTGCTGCGGTGCTGCTGTTTGCGTGCGGCTGGATCGGCTACGTGTACTTCGCCGCATGGCATGGCAAGCGCGTGCCAAGTCTGCACACTAAAATGGATCGCTTCCGCCGCGAGTGGATGGTGCAGATGATCGGGCGCGATAACCGCATGGTTGACGTGAACGTGACGCGTAACGTGACCCGGAGCTCGCAGTTTTTCGCTTCCACTACCATGCTTATCCTGGGCGCCCTGCTCGCATCGATGGGCTATGTACAGCAAGCGCAGGAGCTGGTATCCGGCCTGCCGTTTACGGTAAAAGCATCCGCGCGCTTGCTTGAAATCAAGATGTTATTGTTAGTGCTGATTTTCGTGCACGCGTTTTTCAAGTTTTCCTGGGCAATACGCCAGCTCAATTTTTGCGGGATTCTGGTGGCGGCAGCGCCCAAGCAACCCAAGGAAAATCCGGAGCAGTTTGCCGCGCACATCAATCGCATTGCACGCATCACCTCGTACGCCGGATCGAATTTCAATCATGGACTGCGTTCGTATTACTTCGCGGTGGCTGCCATGGGCTGGTTCCTGCATCCGTGGCTGATGGTGGTGGCTACCGCGTGGGTGATATCCGTTCTTTATCACCGCGAATTCAAATCGAAAACGCTGCATGCGCTGGTGGACGAGGACGCCTCTTCAACGCTCAAAGTATAATATGCGTTAAGTGTTTGTTTTTAAATAATATTTTTTGCATTAAGTTGATGTGTACAGCCGTGCCGTTTTTGGTTGGACTGATGTCCTTATCGGCTTACGCGCAAATACCTGCCATGAACGTTGGACCACTGTAGCTCGCCAAATCGCTACGCTGGATCAGTCCCGGGGCGCCGTCGCAGGCGGTAACCTAGATGTCTACATTGCCACGATTGCCGCTCGATGGTTACACCGTACTGCTGGACACCATCGGTTCCATCGCCATCAGCGACAACATGTTATTTTTTGTTCAGCGTAAGATTGTAGTTACCTATTTTGCCCGTCATTTTGGTGCCGTCTACCACGACCCGGAATCCAAATCTGCAATCGTTTGTCCCGCCGCCGGTCTGAGGAGATGCCATTCTCAAGTCATTGCCTTCGAGCTTGCCGGCTATTTGATATTCTCCACCGCAAGTCATAGCGTAGTTTCTTGCGACGCCCTTGACGACATCGCCTTCCACGCTGGTGATCTCGACATCCACGCCGATGGGTCTTTTATCCCGGCTGCCTCCTGTGAACTCGAAACTGCCACCCCATTTGCCGACCAAATTATTCTGCGCAAATGCGGATATTGAAATTGCACAAATTGCGGCGCCGATGGCGAATGCTCTTAACATGGTCTTGTCCCTGTCGGTTGGATCGATTGTAAGAAAAACATGGAAACGGCCTGTGCAACGAGCTTGTCATACCGTGCAACCAGTGTAGCGCGGATTCGGCGACCCCTGCAACATTACGTGAAAACCCGCGAGGTCGGTGTAGAGCACTGCCCATTTCTAAACAAACAGGCTTCAGATGTGCTGGTCGAACAGTGCCTGGACACCAGACTGCAAGCGTTCTTCGATCAAGGTTTCGTGCCGGTGTTCTGACGCGCGGGAAATGATTCGCCGGATGAAGGCCATGATGAAATCGCTTTAGAAACCTACCGCCTGGCCGTCGGTGCGACGCTCGGATGCCGCAAAGTAACCGTCCTCCATTTTGTAGATCAGTTGCGCGCGGCCGAAGTCGGTGCTCCAGCGATCGGCTTGCGGCATGTCGTGACCGCGCGCTTTCAATGCCGCGATGGTTTCCACAGGTACGCCGTATTCGATGCCGACTCTAATGCCGTTGTCGATGCGCCAGCGCGGCGCGTCACTCGCGGCTTGCGGGTTTTGGTGATAATCGACCATGCGCGAGACAACTTGCATATGGCCCTGCGCCTGCATCGATCCGCCCATCACGCCAAAGCTCATCAGCGGCAGGCCGCCCTTGGTCAGAAAACCGGGAATGATGGTATGGAATGGCCTTTTGCGCGGCGCGACGATATTGGCGTGGCCCGGCTTCAGGCTGAAGCCGGAGCCGCGATTTTGCAGCGCGATACCGGTATCCGGCACCACCACCCCGGAACCGAAGCCGGAGAAGTTCGATTGGATGTACGACACCATCATGCCCGATTCATCGGCTGCGGTGAGATACACCGTGCCGCCCCTCGCTGGATTGCCATGCGCAGGATTGCCGGCTTTTTTCATGTCGATGAGTTTAGCGCGTTCCTTGAGGTAACTCTTGTCGAGCATTTGCGCGGGTGTGACACGCATGGTGTCGATGTCCGACACATATTCGTTGATGTCGGCGAACGCTAATTTCATGGCTTCAATTTTCAGATGCATGCTGTCCGGCGAATCCACCGGCAGCGAAGCGACATCAAAGTTTTCCAATATGCCCAGCGCCATCAGCGCCGCAATGCCCTGACCGTTGGGCGGAATCTCGTGCAGCGTGTAGCCGCGATAATCGATGCCGATGGGTTCCACCCAGTCGAGCGTATGCGAAGCGAGGTCATCGAGCGTGAGCGCCGCGCCGTGCTGTTTGGAAAATGCCGCGATTTTTTCGGCGAGATCACCGCGATAAAAGGCTTCGCCTTTGGTCTCTGCGATGCGTTGCAGTGTTTTGGCGTGCGTTGCCGAAACAAATTTTTCGCCGGCCGCAAGCGCGCGGCCGCGCGGCATAAACGCTTGCGCATAGCCGGGTTGATCGTGTAATTCGGTGGCGCCGCCCGCCCACAGACGCGAAATCGTCGGCGACACCATATAACCGTCGGCAGCGTATTTGATCGCCGGCTCAAACAAATCGGCGAACGGCAGCTTGCCGTATTTTTCGGACAATTCGACCCATGCCGACACCGCGCCGGGCACTGTTACCGAATCCCAGCCGCGCTGCGGCATTGCGGATTTTCCCTTGAACCGGTCGGGCGTCCATGCAGCGGGCGAGCGGCCCGACGCATTCAGGCCGCGCAGCTTTTTGCCGTCCCACATAATGCAGAATGCATCGCTGCCGATGCCGTTGCTGGTGGGTTCCAGCACGGTGAGGGAAATTGCGGTGGCGAGAATGGCGTCCACGGCGTTACCGCCTTTCAGCATCATGCGCAGACCTGCTTGCGCGGCGAGCGGTTGCGAGGTTGCCACGCAATTGCGTGCAAGCACCGGCATGCGTTGCGAGGGATAGGGGAGCTGAAAGTCGAACATGTCCATGGGATTCTCGGTATATCGATGGGAGCTATCGATTTTACAGGGTTCACGAATCTTGGTCAGCCGCCGCGGTTTTTTGCCTTACTGGTATTGGGCCGGCAAATTTCATTTGCAACGGTAGAATACCGATGGGCAGGGCATTTTCATTGACCGGCCTTGCATGCGTTTCACCCTCGTGCAAGCCTACATTATCTTAGGAGCGTCAGATCATGTTCATCGTAACCAATCGCAACATCAAGAATGAAAACGGCACTGATTTCAGCGCCGTGGAAGATGTGTGCAACCGGAAAGGGCCGGCGGAATTAAGGATACTGGAAGTTACCAAAAAAGGCCGTAGCTGGACTCTGCGGGTGCTCAAAGATAAGGCCACCGATGCGATGCTGGCCGAAGTGGAGATTGCGAAGCCCGACAACGGCGAACCGGTGTACGCCAGCCGCTATGCCTTCGGCAAAATCGTTGCCGCCGCCATGGCGGATCCCAAGAATCCGAGACCTATCGTGTTCTACGTTCACGGCTTTAACAATACGCTGGAGGATGTGGTTGTTCGTTGTGACGCACTGTCAAAAACGTTTGGCGTGGAAGTGGTCGCGTTTTCATGGCCGGCTAACGGCGGCGGTGTCCGCGGCGTCGCGAGTTATCTGGATGACAAACGCGACGCCCTGGCATCCGTGGTTGCTTTTGACCGCGCCCTGCAGAAAGCGCGGGACCTGTTGCAGGATTTGCGCGCGTCGGCCATCGAAGCCATCGCGGTAAAGAGCAACGAGAAATTTCCAAAGAATGGCGAACGATTCCGTGAACTGCTGGCGCGGGAAGCGGAGAAACACTGTCCGATTCGCACCACGCTGATGCTGCACAGCATGGGCAACTATCTGCTGGAACGAACCCTGAAGTCGACCGCGCTTCGCGGTCACTGTCCGCTGTTCGACAACATCGCATTGTGCGCCGCCGATGTGAACCATGAAGACCACGCGGCGTGGCTCGATCAGTTGCAGCCGCGCAGCCGCCTCTATGTGACGATTAACGAGGACGACGTTGCGTTGCGGGCTTCCCGGCTGAAGGGCGGAGACGAGCAGCTTGCGCGGCTGGGACATTGGACCAGTAATCTCAATTCATCGCAGGCTATTTATGTCGATTTTACGAATGCGAAACGTGTTGGAACGTCGCATGCCTATTTCGACGGCGTTGCTTTGGAGAATTCCAAAGTCAAAAACTTCTTTAAAGCTGCATTGCACGGACTTCGCGCGGAGCAGGAGGTTTCGCTTGCGTACGACAGCGCAAGGAATCTTTATCGGATTCCATAAAACGTATTTGCGCTGCGTGTATCAAAGATGCCGCTTAAGGATTAACAGTCCTACGCCGCAATATAAAATCGTAAGTATTTGTTTTTAAACATTATTTTCTGCATCTTATTCTGGCGGTATGCCCGCATCACGCGTTACCTTGATCCATTTCGCGATCTCGGATTTGTTGAAGGCTTCGTATTCCTCGGGCCGGTTGCCGACCGGCTCGGCACCCTGACCGGACAGACTATTTTTCACCGTGGCGTCGGCCAGTGTTTTCACCAGCACACCGTGCACACGGTCAATAACCGGGCGCGGCGTGTTGGCGGGGGCGAGCAGACCGAAACCACTGGACACCACAAAGCCTTTGAGACCGGATTCTTCCATGGTCGGTACATGGGCCGCCGCGACTGAACGCGTACTGCCCGTCTGCGCGATCATGCGCAGCTTGCCGGCCTTGGCGTAGTTGATCACCGCGGGCATGCTCGACATTTGCAATTGAACGTGCCCGGCCATCAGATCAATGATCGATGGGCCGGAGCCTTTGTACGGCACGTGCACCATTTTGATTTTTGCCGTGGAACTCAACAACTCGGCGGCAAGATGGCCGACGGTGCCGCGGCCTGCGGTCGAATAATTCAATTCACCGGGCTTTGATCTTGCCAGCGCGACAAATTCCTTAACGTTTTTCACCGGCAGCGCGGGATGCACCACGAATGCGGTCGGCACATCGGCCACCACGGAAATCGGCGAGAAATCGCGGATTGAATCGTAAGGCAACTTTTTGATCATCGCCGGATTGATGACGTGGGCGGCGGATACCATCAGCAGCGTGTAGCCGTCGGGTGGCGATTTGGCCGCGATCTCGGAGCCGATCACGCTGCCGCCGCCGCCGCGATTGTCGATCACAATCTGCTGACCGAACTGCTTGCTCATTTCAGGCGCGACAATGCGTGCAATGATATCGGTGTTGCCGCCCGCGGCAAACGGCACCACCATGCGTATGGTTTTATTGGGATAGCCTTGCGCCCAAGTACTGCCACCGGCGCTTGCGAGCAGCAGGCCACTGATCAATGTTAATGAATTTTTAGTCATGATTTTCCTCCTCGGGGAACAACCGGAATCATACACCGCCGGCGACGCATGATCCTAGGCCAATATCCTGACGCACTGCCGGAAAACGGCTAAAATCAGTACCCGAAAAACAATGCATTAGTACCTGACACATTGCCGGTTCCGGAGGACAGATCATGACTGCATCCAATCGTCTCACCATTATGGGCACGCGCCACGTCGCAGCGGCCGGGCATTACCTCGCCGCGCACGCCGCGTTTGAAATTCTTGAAGCAGGCGGCAATGCCATCGATGCCGGCGTCGCCGCCGGCATCGCCATTGAGGTGTTGCAGACCGATAAAGTGAATTTCGGCGGTGTCGCGCCGCAGATCATTTATACCGCGAAAAATAAAAAAGTGCATTGCATCGATGGTCTCGGCGTATGGCCGAAGGCGATCACGCCCGATTATTTCCAGAAGAAACACGGCGGCAAAATTCCGCCCGGCGTCGAACGATGCGTGGTACCGGCGGCGCCCGATGCGTGGCTCACCGCGCTATCGAATTTCGGCACCATGAGTTTTGGTGAGGTCGCGTCTGCCGCGATACGTTTTGCCAGCGAAGGCTTCGCGGTGTATCCGTTGTTGTCGCAGTTCATCGAAACTCATCGCAAGGATTACGAGCGCTGGCCGTCGAGTGCGAAAGTATTTTTACCGAAAGGCCGCGTGCCGCAAGTCGGCGAGGTTTTTGTGCAGGCCGATTTGGGACGGACGCTCAAATTTCTAGCCGACGAGGAACGCAAGGTTGCGCGCAAGAAAGGCCGCAAAGCCGGGTTGAAAGCCGCGCGCGACGCGTTCTACAAAGGCGACATTGCGCGTGAAGTGAGCCGCTTTATCGAAAAAGAAGGCGGCCTCATGCGCTTCGAGGATTTCGCCGGTTTTAGCGTGCAACTCGAGCCGACGGTGCGTACCCGCTTCGAAGGCATCGATCTGCACGCTTGCGGGCCGTGGTCGCAAGGCCCCTCGCTGCCGATGACGCTGAACATCCTCAAGGGCTATGATCTGCGCGCGCTGGGACACAATTCCGCGGATTATATTCATGTGCTGACCGAGGCGCTAAAACTTGCGTTCTCCGACCGCCACAACCATTTCGGCGATCCGCGTTTTGTCAAAGTGCCGATAGCCGGTTTGATGTCTGAAAAGTATGCCGCGTGGCAACGCTCGCGTATCCGCATGGACGCTGCGTGTCCGGGCATGCCGCGCGGTGGCGATCCGAAAACGCTGACGGAATTCGATAACCGTTCCATGTCGCCCCCGCAGGGCGCAGAAGCACCGGGGCCGGGTGACACCTCGTATCTGTGCGTAATCGACCGTCACGGCAATGCCATGTCGTGCACGCCTTCAGACGGCTCGGATCAAACGCCGATTGTGCCCGGCGTGGGTATCTTGTGTTCGGGGCGCGGCACCCAGTCGTGGGCTGATCCGACGCATCCGTCATCGGTGGCACCGGGCAAGCGGCCGCGCCTCACGCCGAACCCCGCGCTGGCATTCAAGAACGGCAAGGTTTACATGCCGTTCGGTACGCCCGGCGGCGACGTGCAAACGCAGGCGATGCTGCAGGTGTTTCTCAACGTCAACGTATTCGGTATGTCGGCGCAGGATGCGATCGAAGCGCCACGTTTTTCGACTTACAGCTTTCCGGGTTCGTTCGAGCCGCACAAATATTTTCCCGACCGGCTTTATCTCGAATCGCGCATCGACAAATCGGTGAACGACACGCTGGCCGCGCGCGGCCACGATGTGCGCGCGTGGCCCGAATACACCTGGCTCGCCGGCGCGGTATGTACCATCGTCAACGATCACAAGAACGGCGTGCTGCACGGCGGCGCCGATCCACGGCGTCCGGCTTACGTGTTGGGCTGGTAACGTCATT
>Ga0193752_1001782_pt1 | contig 17314 bp, 19 predicted proteins | sample H1c1metaG_FD_144924 | JGI IMG/M metagenome (GOLD analysis project Ga0193752, IMG submission 144924) | Soil microbial communities from a riparian zone of the East river system, Colorado, United States - H1c1 | ecosystem: Environmental > Terrestrial > Soil > Riparian zone | place: USA: East River... | reverse complement strand
GTTCGTCTCGTCGCTTCTCGTCTGCATCACATCGCTGCCCGATCCGCGCAGCGTCGGCCGCATCGGTGGTCGTGCACTGCTGCTCGCACTGGCCATTCTCGCCAGCGCCGCAACATTCTCCGTTGTCGTCGGTCCGATCGTGATGTCAGGGCTGTCGATCGACCCCTCTGCTGCCGACGCCATGCGGGCGAGCGCCGCCAAGGCGAGTGGCGATGCCCTGCAAAATGCGCAGAAGATCGTCGGCTTCAGCCAATGGCTCGTCGATCTCGTGCCGGCGAATCCGATCAAGGCTGCCGCCGACGGCGCCATGCTTCCGCTCATCATCTTCAGCCTGCTGCTCGGCCTCGCCATCGCGCGCCTCGATGCAACGGGCCGAGAGCATCTCATGCGTGTCGTGCGTGCGGTGTTGGAGGCGTCGTTGACGCTCGTGCACTGGGTGCTGTTGGCGGCGCCGATCGGTGTGTTCGCGCTCACAGTCCCCCTCGCGACACGGCTCGGCATCGCCGCAGCGGGCGCGGTCATCTACTACGTCGTCGCCGTGACGGGAATGATGATCGCCTTCATGCTGCTGATGTATCTGCTCGCATGGCTGGTTGGACGTCAGCCTCTCCGCGCGTTTGCGAAGTCCCTCCTTCCGGCGCAGGCGGTGGCGATCAGCGCGCGTTCGTCACTCGTCGCGCTGCCAGCGCTCCTCGAGGGATCCGACACGGTTCTTCATCTCCCATTGGCGATTCGATCGTTCTTCTTTCCCATCGCCGTAGCAATCTTCAAGTCGGGCAGCGCGGTGATGATTCCCGTGGGCGTGCTGTTCATGGCGCGGCTCTACGGCGTGGACTTGAGCGCCGCGCAGCTGGTGACGATCGCGCTGATGACCGTGGTGACGACGTTCAGTGTGCCCGGCGTACCCGGCGGGACGATCATCGTCATGGTGCCGATCCTGCTCGCCGCTGATCTGCCTGTAGCGGCAGTGGGCATCCTGCTCGGCGTCGATACGATCCCCGACATGTTCCGTACGGCGACACACGTAACGGCCGACATGGCCGCGGCCACGGTGCTTGCGCGCTACGAGCCAGTGGAGTGAGAAGCTGTCATCCCGCAGGCGCAAAGAGCGCCTGTCGGGACGCTACTAGCGTTGCGATTATAGCCGGCAATGGATAACGCACAGTAGATCCCGACACTCGCTGTCGCTCGTGCGGGATGACAACGATCTCACTCGTCGCGGTGTAGCGCCTCGTAGACCTTCGCGCCGACGAACGCATCGAGGAGCTCGGAGTCGAGCATCCCCTCCTTCGCCTCCATGTGGAGGATGGCGATCGCGCGCTCAGGAGGCACCGCGCGCTTGTACGGCCGATCCTTCGCGGTGAGCGCGTCGTAGATGTCCGCGATCGTCATCATCCGCGTCTGCACCGGAATCGACTCCGCCCCCACCTGATTCGGATAGCCGCGCCCGTTCAGCTTCTCGTGATGCCCGTACGCGAACGTCGGAATGTGCCGCAACTCGCGCGTCCACGGAATCTGCTCGAGAAAGCGATACGTGTGCGTCACGTGCGACTCGATCTCGCGACGCTCGCTGTCGTCGAGGTTACCCTTCCGGATCATGAGGAACTGCAGCTCGTGATCCTCGAGCAGCGGCCGCTCGTGCCCTTCGAAGTCGACGAACGTGCGACGGTTGATGTCGTGCAGCGCGTCGAAGCTGCCTTCGGGCATCACCGTCGGTTCGTTGGCCTTCACGATCGAGTCGAGAAACTCCAGCAGTTCCGAGCGACGAACCGAGCGCTCCTGCTCCAATCTCGTCAGCTCCGCTTCATAGCGCCCCGTCCCATGGGCCAGCACGAAGTTCGCACGATCGCGCTCGAACTCCAGGTCGGAACGCTGCAGCAGGTAGCCGAACCGGTTCCGAATGATCTCCAGATCGGGGCCGTACAGCTTCTTCTGCTTCACGAGCACCTGCTCACGCACCCCGACCTTCCCGAAGTCGTGCAGCAAGCCGGCGTAGCGTAGCTCTCGCAGTTGCTCGCGCGAGAACGTCACGTCGCGATACAGGCCATCCGATACGCGATCCACCACCTCGGCCAAGCCGACCGTCATCGTCGCCACACGCGCCGAGTGACCCGACGTCGTCGGGTCTCGCGACTCAATCGCCGTCACCGCCGCCGTCACGAAGCCTTCGAACAGCCGCTCGATGTCCTCGTACAGCTTGCCGTTCTCGATAGCCACCGCCGCCTGCGACGCGAGCGCGCTCGTGAGCTCCAGGCAGCGGTCGTCGAAATTCTGCACGTCGCGCTCGACGACTTCAGCGGAGCTGAGCTTGATGTCCGCGGCACGCTTGCGGTTGATGAGCTGCAGCACGCCGACCACCTCGTCGCGGTGCGACTTCATCGGCAGCACCATCATCGACTTCGTGCGGTAGCCGACCTTCTCGTCGAAGCTGCGGTTCTGCTTGTACGAGCTGTCGTCCGGCAGCAGGTAGACGTCGCCGATGACGAGCGGCTCTCCGGTGGCCGACGCGTAGCCCGCGAGGCTTCCGTGATCGATCGGCACGGTGAACGTCTCGAAGGGCAAGCCGGGCAGCGAATGATTCTGTGCAATGGCGCAGCGAAGGCGGTGCGGCACGCCGTCATCGTCGCGCTCGACGAGGTACAGCGAGCCAGCATCTGCATTGGTGAGGCGACGCGCCTGCGTCAGGATCAACTCCAGCAGCGTGTGCAGATCCCGCTCGGTCGACAGCGCCACGCCGATCGCCGTGAGCTCGGCAAGCTCGCGCGCGCGCTCCGAGGCTTCGTCCCGCGCGCGACGTTCGGCGACGAGTGACGCCGCGAGCCTGAATGCTCCGCGGAGCGCGGTGATCACGGTGCCCACCGCGGCGTCGCCCGGCAGCCAGCTGGTCACGAGATCGACCGGAAAGCCAGCAGGTGGCTCCTTCTCCCCAACTTCGCCGAGACCCACCAGCGCAGCCACCGTCGCCAGCTCCTGCAGCCGTGCCTCGTCGTCGCCAATGTCGAGCAATAGCGCGCGATCGAGTGCAATCACCGTGGGGCGCTCGGGGTCGAGCGCCTTCGCCGTCGGCAGGGCAGGGATGTGCCGCACCTCGACATCATCTCCCCGACGTCCGAGGGGCGCGGTGGAGATGGTTCGGCCGACGGCGGTGAGGAGAAGTGGCTTCACATTCGGCTGCATGGGAACGAACAAGTAGAAACGACGAACCCGCCGCCGTCCACGTCATGGACGGCGGCGGGTTCGATTTGTCACTACCGCGATATCAGGTGCCCTTCAGCTTTGCCTGCTCGGCGCGGGCCGGACCGTAGTCCGGGAACTCCTTCAGCACGGCGCCGAACAGCTCGACGGCGCCCGCCTTGTTGCCATGATCCTTCGTACATGACGGCGACGCGCATCGGGAGCTTCGCCGTCGGCGCCGGCGTTCCGGCCTGCACCGCCGCCGTCGTTGCCGGCGTGGTTCCGGCATCGCCGACGCGACGCGTCGCCGCTGGGCGCGCCGGCAGCTTCATGCCGGTATTGAGCTTGCCCGCGAGCGTACCGACGCTGGTCATGATGTTGTCGGCCTTGTCGTCCACGCGCTCCACGTGCTCGATCTCACCCGTCTCGACATTCACAGCGCGAGCGTCGATGCGAAAGTTGCCCTTCGGATCCGTCATGTACACGCCGAAGATCATGTGCTGTGCGCCGAGGAGCTTGCCCACCTTCACGGCGGTCTCCTTGTCGACCTGGCCGCCCGTCACGAGCTTCTGCTCGTCGACGAGCTTCTGGACCTGGTCGCGCTCGATGACGCGGATGTTCGGGTTGACCGACATGTCCGTGATGAGGAAGTCGGGGATGCCCTTGCTCAGCCCATCGTAGTCCTTCGCATCCTTGCCGAACGAGCCATTGTTGAACGACATGATCGCGACCGTCGGCTTGCCAGCCTGCGCGTGCACCGCGGTAAGGGGTGCTGCGAGGCCGACGACGGCGGCGGCCAGCGAGACGAAACGTGCGATGCGGGTCATGGTCTCCTCCGAGACTCGTACGGAATTCGATCTTTAGCGGTACTTCGGCGCATCCGCGCCAGTGGGGTGTAGCCTCTTCAGACGAACAAACTCATGCCTTCAGCAGCGGCAATCACCTCGAGCCGCGCTCCCTTCGATGCCACCAACGCTCGGCAACTCGCCAGGCACTGGTCGACTTCATCATCCGTTCGCTCAGGGCGATGGTGGAAGAGCACGAGCCGCTCCACCTCCGCTTCGATCGCAAATTCAACCGCGTCCTCGTAGGTCGAGTGTCCCCACCCGACGAACGTGTCGTATTCCTGCGACGTGAACATCGTGTCGTGCACCAGCACTGCAGCACCGCGGGCGAACTCGACGAACCGCTCGCGCCAGCCGGGATGATCGTCGTACTTGGCGCGCGGGCTCAATTCGTTGTCCGATACATAGACGAGCCCACGCACCCCAACGTTACCGGGCGTGATTCCCTCAGTGAAACGGTACCCCAGCGCCCCTCCGGGGTGCCGGACCGCCATCGCCGAGACCTCGTACCCGATGCCCTGCGACTGCTCCTCGCCCAGCTCCTGGAAGTCGATCCGCGCCTGCAACTCCTCGAAACTGACCGGAAACACGACAGGGGACATCTGGTCGCGGACCACCCTATCGATACTCGTCTGGAGCGACTTGGAGCCCCAGATCGTGAAGTGATTCCCCTTCTTGAACAGCGGCGCGAAGAACGGGATCCCCTGGATGTGGTCCCAATGCGCGTGCGTCAGAAAAATGTCGCCAGCGATCGGCGCCCCGTTCGCCCGGTCCATCAGCGAACGGCCCAGCTCACGAATGCCCGTTCCAGCGTCGAGGATGACCAACCAGCCGTCCTCGGTCCGGAGCTCTACACAGGGAGTGTTTCCCCCGTATCGAACTGTGGACGGTCCCGGACTCGGAATCGAGCCGCGCGTCCCCCAGAATTGCACCGTGAGAGGCATTAGCCCATCCCGTCGTTCACGAGACAGTATGCTTTCATAGGATCATTTTTCGCGAGGGAGCCGGTCACGGGTCACAGGTGATGTTTGTCACACCCGAACCTGAGCTCGCTTCTCCAGGGCCTCGCGGTTCGCCACGGCAATCCGGCGGCGGTCCACACGAATCAGGCCCGCCTCCTGGAAATCCTTCATGGCGCGCGACACGGTCTCCCGGCTCGCGCCGATCATCTGGGCGATGGTCTGGTGCGTCAGCACCTTGTCGATCGTGGGTCCGCCACCCTCTTCGGCCAGGTCGAGCAGCAGTCGGGCGATGCGTCCGGGGACGTCGAGGAGCACGAGCCCGCCGATCTTCTCGTCGGCGCGGCGGAGCCTGCGTGACAGCTCCTGCAGGAGCGCCCACGCAACGCTCGGATTCGCGTCAACTCGGCGACGGAAGTCCTCGCGTCGCAGGATCAACAGCTGGGCATCCTCCATGGCGATCACGTGGGCCGATCGCGGCTGGTCGTCGATCAGGGCGAGCTCGCCGAAATGCGCGCCCGGCTCGAGAACGCCGAGGATGACCTCGCGGCCGTCCTCGCCGATGAGGACGACTTTGACTCGACCTGTTCGGAGAATGAACAGGGAGTCGCCGGGGTCGTCCTGGAAGAGGATGACGCTCCCTTTCGGGTACGCGCGCTCGCGCACCAGCTCGCCAAATCTGGCAAGCTCATCGCGGTCGAGTCCGTGAAAGAGCGGGATGCTTGAGAGAAAGTCGGCGGTCTGTGCGATCACGCGGCGGCCCGCTGGGAACCCGATATGATGGATTCAGGCTAACGTACCGTGCGCTCAGGGATGTGTCAAACCTGAATGGCTGCGGTTGCCGAGCGTGAAGTGTTTGTCACGACGCGACTTGCACTTCTTCGCAAGGCGGAGACGGGTCGCCGCACGCCGCCCTGCGCGCGCTACTCCCTGTACCTGCTGAAGACGTAGTCGCTGTCTCGCCGCGTCGCGTGACACTGCGCGCACTGCGCCTGAATGCCCTCCTTCCGAACACGCGCCTCCCCGACGAATTCCTCGAATCGCCATCCGCCGGACTCCGCAGAGGTGGAGTCCTTCTGCATGACGTCGACGAGCTTTCGCGTCGTCTGCGTGGTCACGTTGTTTTCGACCTTGTAATCGAAGAGGTCGAAGGCGATGACGGAGCCGTTGGGGAAATGGCCGGTCGCATAGCCGCGCATCGCCGACTCGTTGGCGTAGATGTGGTAGAGGCCGGGACGACCACCACCAGGCGCGACGAGCGCGCTGTGCACGTGCGCCCACTTCCGATATCCCTCCGGAAACGGGACTGGATCCTTCTGTGCTGGTGCCGAGCTGAGTGCGCCAAGGCACGCAAGCACGACGAGAGTCTTCGCGTTCGCCATGGCGACACTCTTTGCTGTGCTCGCGTGGACGAGCAACGACAATGTGACGAACCGCTCCTGGCGTGACTCGTAGCGCTTCACCGCCCCGTCTTCCGCCCCACTCGGTTCGTCCGCCCATAGAGCGGGTCGTCACAATGTCGTGGACGCGGGTGCCCTGTCGGGCAACAATTGCCAGACCCCAAACACCGCGAACGAGAGGACTCATGTCCGTGACGACCATGCCGTACTCCACTCCACGTTCGGGCGCAGCCTCGCGGCTCATCCGCGCCGGATTGTTCACCGGCGTCTCCGACGCGATCTGGGCGATGGTGCTGCAGGTATTCATCTACCACCGCGGCAGCGCGGCGAGCGTGTGGCGAGGGGTCGCGAGTGTTCTCGTCGGCAAGGACGCGCTCACTGGCGGCGTGCCGGCAACGCTGCTCGGCCTCGTCATGCACTTCAGCGTCGCATTCGCGTGGTCTGCCGTGTTCCTGCTGCTCGTCACGCGCTCCCACTGGCTGCGCGCCGTCCTCGATTCGCCCTACGGTGTGCTGAAGGTCGCAGCGGTCTATGGGCCGTTCATCTGGATCGTGATGTCGTGCGTCGTCATTCCGCTGTTGGTGCATCGCATGCCCACCATCACGATCAATTGGTGGATTCAACTCGCCGGCCACATGCTGTTCGTCGGACTGCCGCTCGTCTCCTCGATCGGCTCCGGATCGCGATGAGTCGTTGCGTGCGCGCGCGCATTGCCGCGGACGAAAACGCCATATAGTGTCCGATGATGTCGTCCCGACAGGAGCGCAGCGACTGAGGGACCTGCTTTTTCCTGACGCAGTACGAAGCAATCTTCTTCACCGCCGATGCATTCCGCCGATACAAGAGAACCAGAGCCCTCCCCGTACGCCGGCGTTATTGCGCCCGGCGTAAGCGAGACGAGGCTGCGTCCGCGGACGGCACTCTACATCGTCGCGGCGTGGACGTTCGTCCTGCTGTTCAACACGGAGCAGTCGTACGCATCCCTCGCGGCGTCGGGACGTCCGCTGCCGTGGATGCAGCTCTTCTGGTTGGTCCTGCCCGGCATGGTGCTGTGGGCGCTGCTCACGCCGCTCATCATGTGGCTCGCCATTCGCTATCCGCTCTCCTGGAAGACCGCGCCAATCCATCTGCTGGCCGCGGCTGTCGGCTGCGCGCTCGATGCGTCGCTCTACCATGTCGTGGATCCCTGGGTGAACCCGAACGGCACCCGCACATGGGTCGCGGGTTTTTTCCGCTACATGCAGATCAACACGATCTGCTATTTCGGTGTCGTCGTCGTCACGCTGGTGACCCGCTACGCCACGATGCTCCGTGAGAAAATGGTTGCCGCAGCGGAGCTCAACTCGCAGCTCACCACGGCGCACCTGCGCTCACTCCAGGGACAGCTCCGTCCGCACTTTCTCTTCAACACGCTCAACACGATCGCGGAGCTGGTGCACCGCGACCCCGAAGCCGCCGACCGCATGATCGGCCGACTGGGTTCCTTGCTCCGCCGCTCGTTCGATACACATGGAGACCAGGAGGTATCGCTCGAGTCCGAGCTGGAATTCCTCCGCGACTATTCAGAGATCGTGTGCACGCGTTTTCGCGGTCGCATCTCCGTCACGATGACCGTCGACCCCGAGGCGCTGAGTGCGCGCGTGCCGAGCCTGGTGCTCCAGCCGTTGGTCGAGAACGCAGTGCGACACGGTCTCGAGCCGCGCGCCGAGGGAGGGACGGTCGAAATCGTCGCACGTCGCCGACTCGATGTGCTCGAGCTCGAGGTCCGCGACGACGGTTGCGGTCTTCCGAGCGAGGACGCCAGCGGTGTTCCCTCGTGGCGCGAAGGGGTCGGTCTCCGCAATACGCGCGATCGGCTGCAGCATCTCTACGGCAGCGCACATCGCTTCTCCGTGCGGTCGCGAGTGACGGGAGGTGCGATCGTCGCCATCCAGATTCCATTCGTCGCGGCTTCGGGTAGCACTCCCACCACGTCGCACGCCGGACCGCTGCGCCACTCCCTGCAGATCGCCCGATGACCGAAGCCACTGCGCCATTCCGAGTGATGATCGTCGACGACGAGCCTGTCGCTCGAGAGCGCGTCCGTCGGCTCCTCGCACGCGAGCCAGGCATCGAGGTGGTGGCCGAGTGCGGGACGGGTCGCGATGCGGTCGCGGGAGTATTGGAGCACAGGCCAGACCTCCTCGTCCTCGACGTCCAGATGCCCGAGCTCGACGGCTTTGGCGTTCTCGCCGCATTGCCGCCAGACGAGGTGCCGCTGGTCATCTTCGTCACCGCCTTCGACGAGCACGCACTGCGTGCCTTCGACGTGCACGCGGTGGACTACGTGCTCAAGCCCATCGATCCCGATCGTCTGCGCGTCGCCGTCAGGCGCGCGCGCAACGAGCATGGACTCGCCGCAGCGGCGGAGCAGCACGCGCGGCTGCGTGGGCTGTTGAGCGGCTGGACTCCCGATGCGATCGCGCGGCCGGCCGACGCGAGCACGCCGGCAAACAGCGCGGCGGCGCCGCTCCAGCGCTTTCTCGTCAAGTCGAACGGCAAGATGTTCTTCGTCAACACACGGGATGTGGACTGGATCGAGGCCGACGGCAACTACGTCCGGCTGCACGTGGGATCAGCGTCGCACATGATCCGGGAGACCATCATCGCCGTGGAACGAGCGCTGCCGCCGTCCACCTTCGCGCGCATTCACCGGTCGGCGATCGTCAACCTCGACCGCATTGCCGAGATGCGTCAGTGGTCGTCTGGCGACTACATCGTGGTGCTGACCACCGGGGCGCGGCTCAAGCTCAGCCGGACGTATCGCGAAAGTATCGAGGCAGCCATCCGATAGTTCCCTACGGCGCCAACCCCTTGCCACCTTGAATTTTAGGCCCTTTGCCGGGTACATTTACAAGCTGTTTCCGAATCTCTTTGCCAGGCAGGGCTAAAATGAAGACCGATATCCATCCCGAATACGCCACCGCCACTGTGAAGTGTGCGTGCGGCAATACCTTCGAGACGCGTTCCACCATTGCCGAGATCCACACGGACGTGTGCGCCGATTGCCACCCGTTCTACACCGGCAAGCAGCGTCTCCTCGACACCGCTGGCCGCGTCGAGCGCTTCCGCCAGAAGTACCAGACCAAGGGCGACGCGAAGGCTGCACCCGCGGTAGAGACGAAGGAGAGCTGATCCTCTGAGCCTCCGCGACCTGCTGGGCGACGCACTCGCCCGGGCGGCGGAGGTCGAGCGGCTGCTTTCCAATCCGGACACGTTCGGCGACGCCCCAAAAGCCGCCGAACTGGGCCGGGAGCACCGCCGCCTCCAGCCGGTTGTAGAGCTGGCGGCCAAGCTCGAAAAGGCCGAGAACGAGCTCGCTGAAGCCCGCGAGCTCGTTTCTGTTGTGGACGACCCCGAAATGGCCGCGGAAGCGACTCAGGAGGTCGCGCGCCTACAGGCGGCAATTGCCGACCTGGAAGTGCAGCTTCGCCCCGCACTGCTGCCGCACGATCCGATGGACGATCGCAATGCGATCATCGAGATCAAGCCCGGTACCGGTGGGAAGAGGTCGGCACTCTTTGCGGCCGACCTCTTCCGGATGTACACGCGCTTCATCGAGCGCCATCCTGGCTGGCGCCGCGAGACCATCTCGCATTCCGAAGGCACACTCGGCGGCGTGAAGGAGGCCGTGTTCAAGGTCTCCGGCGACGGCGCGTTTGGCGCGATGCGTCTGGAGAGCGGCACGCATCGCGTGCAGCGCGTACCAGCCACGGAAACGCAGGGTCGCATCCACACCTCGGCGGCCACGGTGGCAGTATTGCCCGAGGCCGAGGAAGTGGACGTCAAGATCGAGGACAAGGACCTTCGTATCGACGTCTTCCGCTCGAGCGGGCCTGGCGGACAAAGCGTGAACACGACCGATAGCGCCGTGCGCATCACACACCTGCCGACTGGGCTGGTGGTGTCGCAGCAGGACCAGAAGTCCCAACTGCAGAACAAGCTGAAGGGGATGGAGGTGTTGCGTGCGCGCCTGCTGGATCTGAAGGTCAGGGCGGCGCACGAAGCTCGCGCAAAGATGCGGAAGGACCAGGTGGGCTCCGGCGACCGCTCGGACAAGATCCGCACGTACAACTATCCGCAGAGTCGCGTCACGGATCACCGCATCGGCTTCACGACGCACGATCTCGCGGGCATCATGGATGGACACATCGAGCCGATCATCGACGCGCTGAAGCTGGCAGACGTCGAGGAGATGTTGGGTGAATAAGAGCGAAGTTGTCGTCCCGAGCGAAGTCGAGGGTGTCGTCCCGAGCGAAGTCGAGGGTGTCGTCCCGAGCGAGGGTGTCGTCCCGAGCGAAGTCGAGGGACCTGCTCTTACCGTAGCTACCGTCGTCCAGGAAATGGCCGACGTCCTTCGTCCATTGCTGGGCGACGACGCCCTCGCGGAAGCCCGCGAGCTCCTCGCGCTGCTGCACGACCAGCCGCGCCACTGGCCACTCACGGCCGCCCATCAGCCGATGACCGCCGCCGAGTCCAGCGCGGCGTTGCATGCGGCAGGACGCCGCGCCGCCGGCGCACCGATCCAATACGCCGCCGGCCGAGCTGCCTTTCGGCACCTCACCCTCGACGTCGACGAGCGCGTACTGATTCCGCGCCCCGAGACCGAGCTGCTCGTGGAGATCGTGCTCGAGCTCACGAGGGCGGAGCGCGGCGGCATCGCGGTGGACGTCGGTACCGGATCGGGCGCGATCGCCCTCGCGCTCGCAACAGAAGGCCGCTTCGATCACGTAATCGGGACGGACGTGTCGCTCGACGCACTCGCCGTCGCGCGCGCGAACGCGGACCACTACGCCGACCGAGGCTGCGGCCGATTCGAGCTGCGGCACGGGTCATTGCTCGGTCCCGTACACGAGCGGGGACTGCGCGCCGTCGTGTCGAATCCCCCCTACATTTCGTTCGAGGAAGCGACGGCATTACCGGCATCGGTCCGCGATTGGGAACCTGTCGTGGCGTTGTTCTCTACGTCAGATGGTTTGGCGACGACCAAGCAGCTCGTTCGCGAGGCCACCGGTGCGCTCGATGCGCTTGGAGTGCTCGCGCTCGAAGTGGACATGCGCCGCGCAGGTGTCGTCGCCGATTTCATGCGTGCGCTCGACGCGTACGACGACGTGCAGGTTTTGGCTGACCTTACTGGCCGCGATCGATTCGTGGTCGCCCGCAAACGGGAGGAAAGGAAATGATCGAAGACAAGGCGAGAGAGCTCGGGCGGTTGATTGGCCAGAGCTCGGAGTACAAGGCCGTCAAGCGCGCCAACGATGCGCTCGGCGAGGACACGGCGGCCGTCGACCTGCTGAAGCAGATGGAGCAGCTCCGCATGAATGCGCAGCAGATGATCCAGCGCGGCGAGCGGCCCACCGAGGAGATGGAAAAGGAGCTCGATACCCTGCTTGGCAAGGTCCAGGGACAGCCGGTGTACCAGCGCCTCGTCGCAGCGCAGGAGAACTTCGACAAGACCATGGGCAAGGTGAACGACTGGATCGTCGAAGGCATCGAGAAAGGCGCGCAGAGCTCCATCATCACGCTCGGCTGAGTCGTGACGGGCAGCGCAGGTGGGCGGCTGATCGTGTTCGAAGGCGGCGAAGGCTCGGGGAAGTCCACCCAGCTCCGCCGCCTCTCGTCTGCGCTCGAACGAAAGGCCGTTCCGCACATCTGCCTGCGTGAGCCAGGTGGCACACCACTCGGCACCGAGGTGCGCCGGCTGCTGCTCGACCGCACGTCGGACATCGACCCGCGCGCCGAGGCGCTGCTGTTCATGGCGTCACGCGCGCAGCTCGTTCAGCGGGAGATCCGTCCTGCGTTGAAGCGCGGCGAGGTGGTTCTGCTCGACCGCTTCTTCCTTTCGACGTACGCCTACCAGATCGCCGGCCACGGGCTGCCCGAGGACGAGGTGCGCACGGCGAACCGATTCGCCACCGGGGGATTGGTACCCGATCTCACGATTCTTCTTACCTTTCCAGTGGTCGAAGGATTGGCGCGTGCGGCGCACCGTGCCGCCGCGCACGACCGGATGGAAGCCATGGGTGAGTCGTTTCATCACCGTGTGGCCGCGGCGCTGGCGACATTCGCCGAGCCGGCGTGGCAGGAGACGCACCCCGAGTGCGGGCGGATCGTTGCCGTGGATGCGGAAGGGACTGAGGACGAAGTGGCCGCGCGAGTGGTTTCGGTGCTGAGGTCGTCGTGGCCTGGATCTTTCTCATGAGTGAAGGACAATGAAGCACAGGGCCATCGTCGCCGCAGCGGTACTCACCAGCGCGCTCGTTTCGGGTGGCTGGTTGATGGAGCGCGGCTCCAAGGGCAGCGGAAAGGACCTGGCGTCGCGCGCGCACCTCTTCGACGAGGTGTTGCAGCACATTCGTCGCGACTACGTGGACACGCTTCCAGACTCGACGTTGTACCGTCACGCCATCGACGGTGCCCTGCGTGAACTGCGCGATCCGCACACGGTATTTCTCAGCCCGAAGCGCCTCACTCGGCTCGAGGAGAGCACGAGTGGACAGTACGCCGGCGTCGGTATCCAGATGGATGTCGGGGACAGCGGCATCACGGTCATCGGCACGCTCCCCGTTTCACCGGCAGAGGCGGCAGGCATCCTCACCGGCGACCGCATCATCTCCATCGAAGGAAAGACGACGCTTGGCGTCACGTCGGAAGAGGCGCTGAAGTCGCTGCGTGGCGACGCCGGGACGAAGGTGCACATCATCATCGAGCGCCCCGGAATCGACGCGCGGCTGCCGTTCACGCTCGAGCGCCGGAAGATCGAAGTGAATCCGGTGCGGCATGCGCTCGTACTGCGCGACAGCATCGGCTACGTCGATCTGGCGACGTTCAGCGCTGCGGCGGCAGCTGATCTGGCGCACGCGATCGACTCGCTGCGCAGCGCGGGCGCGCGTTCGCTCGTGCTCGACCTGCGCGGCGATCCCGGTGGATTGCTCGATCAAGGCGTGAGCGTCGCCGACCTGTTCCTCAACGAGGGACAGTCGATCGTCTCCACGCGTGGACGCGGTCCGGAAGAGACACAGTCGTTCGGCGATCACGCGGCGCAGCTCTGGGGCGACATGCCGCTCATCGTCCTCACCGACAGCTCGTCCGCATCAGCGAGCGAGATCGTCGCCGGCGCGCTGCAGGACCACGATCGCGCGGTCATCATTGGCACGGCGACTTACGGCAAGGGAAGCGCACAGCGCGTGTTCAAGCTCGATGACGGCGCCGTGAAGGTGACGACCGCCCTGTGGTACACGCCGAGTGGACGGAGCATCAATCGTCCGCGTCGTCCGGTGACGGACGATGACGACGAGGACGAGCCGCCGAAGAGCGACTCGATCCCCGAGCGGCCGAAGTTCAAGACTGACGCGGGACGCGTCGTGCTGGGCGGCGGCGGCATCGTACCGGATATCGAGATTCCAAAGCGCGTGATCACGGCCCACGATAAGGCACTACAGGCTGCACTCGGCGCGAACGTGCCCAAGTTCCGCGACGTCATCGTGCAGTACTCGCTGTCGCTGCGGAAGACGCGCGGGGTGACCGATACGAACTTCACCGTCACGCCGGCGATGCGCGCCGAACTGTATCGGCAGTTGCAGACGCGCGGCGTGACCGTACCGCGCGCCGTGTACGACTCGGCTAGCCCCCTCGTCACGCGTGCGCTCACTGGCCAGCTCGCGCGCTACGTCTTCGGGCAGCGCGTCGAGTTCTCGCGCAATCTGCGCGACGATCCGTCGATGATGCGCGCCGTCGAATTGCTGACCGGCGCGAAGACGCAGAAGGAGCTGTTGGCGCGCGTACCGCGTCAGCTCGAGAAGTAGGCGCGCTTCGCGTGCGCGTTCGTCATGCGTACGCGAACGACGCCTCGGCCATTCGCGGGCTCATCGACCTCTACGTCGCCGACGGGACGCTGCTGCCGCGCACCGCTGAATTCATCGCCGCACATGCGGAGCATTTTCTCGTCGCCGAGGATGACGGTCACGTCGTCGGTTGTGTGCATCTCGACGAGTATGCGCCGAGCCTTGCCGAGCTTCGCTCGCTGGCGGTGGAGACGTCGGTGAAGGGGAAGGGGATCGGCACTGCCCTGGTGCGCGCGACCGAGGCGATGGCGCGTCAGCGGGGATGCGCGACGCTGTTCGCCGTGAGCAACGACGAGGCGTACTTCAACCGCTTCGGTTTTTTTGCGCGGCACATTCCCGAGCTCGACCGCGAGCGCAGCGAAGTCAGCCGGTACAAAGGCGTGTTCGCGAAGGACATTGGAGTGGTGTAGACCTTGCCCCTATTGGAAGGTCCAATCAACTCAGGAGCAGTAGGCAATGTCTGAGCGTAACAAGCCCCACAACGGACGAGCTGTTGACGGACACCTGCGGGTGCGCAAGGCCGACGTGGATGATCTCGTGACCGATCCCGAAGGCACGAACTACCTGCGTGACGACATACGACTCGGCGGTGCAGTCGAAGACACGGGGCCCGACGCGGGCCTACGCGGCGCGCACATCACCGAGCTCGTCGAGGAGAACCGGGAGAACGTGAAGCGGACGACGAAGGGCCCGTAAGTAAGGGGGCGCTGCGCTCCGCGCTGCCTTATTGGCGCGGTGCGCTGCGCCCTTGGTCGCCTAGTCGCCGCTTTCAAGCTCCTTCAGCAATTTCTTCGGCGCGATCAGCCTGTACGAATCCATCAGCAGGTCGGCGACTTCGGCCCAATCGACATCGCCATCGAGGTAGACGCCCACCCAGCCGCTCGTTCCGACGTACGGAGGCCGGAAGAATTTCTTGGGCGCGTGCTGGAGCATCAGCTCCTGGTTGCCTGGCGCGGCCTTGCACCAGACGCCCGGTCGTCCGCCGCCGTGATGGTTGTTCGCCGCGGCGTACATGGCGAAGAGCTTGTTCTTGACGCGAAAAGTCGGCTCGCCCCACGCTTCCACCTCGTGGGCTTCAGGCAGGGCGAGACAGATCTTTCGCAGTCGGAGCAAAGGACGCGGAGCCATGGGCGAAGTGTGCCCAGGCGCCGCGGTCAGCGCAATCCGGCGGCGTGGGCGATGCGGTCCGCGAATGTATCGAGCTGATCGAGTGCGCGATTGATCAGCACCGTGAGATCGCGCGACCCGGCCGGCGTCGGCAGCATGCGACGATATGGCGGCGGGCCGTCAGCGGTTGCCAGCGCCATTGGCGGAACGCGGGGCGGCGGATTGAGCCCGCCGTCGGCCTGCGTTTCGGGTTGCGATTCGTCCATGACGTCTGCTCCGCGAAAGGATGCAGCAGTCCGTACGCGCGCCGCGGAGCGAAGGTGTCACGCGCTCAGCGCGCGACGACGCGCACTCCGGCCGGCGGCGTGAACACGAATGCCTTTGCATCCACCGGCACGTTGGTCTTGAACGACGTCAATCGCACCTTGCGCTGCACGCCGCTCTGGTCGGTGACCTCGAACTGGCGAATCGTCGCATCGTCATCGTCGATCCACACGGTCGCCTTGAGGAACGCCGCACCGCTCGTGTTCTTCGGAACGAGATTGAAGCCGTGCGTCGCGCGACCGCTCACGGTCTGTGCGCCCACCGCCTCGATGTTGTACTTCGTGCGCGGTGCCGTGAGGAACTGGGCCGTGAGGTCCACAGTGCCCGTGCCGGCAGCGCTCTGCGGCGTCTTGATGACCTGATCGGGCGCCGTACTCGGCAGGTAAAGCCACACGAACTTGCCGTCAGCCACGATGCGGTCGTTCGCTGGGTCGGCAAAGTGCACCGCGAGCTTGGCTGGCCGCTCCTGCTGATATTCGCCGCTCGCCGTGAGCGTACGGCCAGTGAGCGGGTTGTTGATCGTCTGCTCGAACGTGGCGCGCGCCGTCTTGACCTTCGCCCAACCGGCTACGGCGCGATCGAGGAGGTCGCCTTGCGCGGCGCGCGTCGTCGGACGCGCGTCGCTCACGGCGGTCGTACCAAGTAGTGCTGCGGTCAGCGCGACCGCCATCAGTCCACGTCGTGTCATGCGTGCTCCAGCGTGTCGGCGCGCTCGTGTGCGCACGTCAGTCCTACCCGTGCGCAGCAGTTGCGGTTCCGGAAGTGGCGGAGATGGAGCGGCCGATCGCGTCGGCGATGGAGCGAGCTTCGCGGACGAGTCGGGCGAGCTGATCCGGATAGAGCGATTGGCCGCCATCTGACATCGCCTTCTCGGGATCGGGATGCATTTCGACGAGCAGGCCGTCCGCACCCGCAGCGATGGCGGCGCGACCCATCGGGATGACCTTGTCGCGCAGTCCGGTGCCATGGCTCGGGTCGGCGACCATCGGCAGGTGCGACAACTTCTGCACGAGGGGAATCGCCGTGAGGTCGAACAGGTTGCGCGTGGACGGGTCGAAGCTGCGAATGCCGCGCTCGCACAGGATGACCTGCGTATTCCCCTCGGCGAGGAGATACTCAGCGCTCATCAGGAGGTCGACGATCGTCGCGGCCATGCCGCGCTTGAGCAGCACCGGCCGGCCCAGTTTACCGATGGTCTTCAGCAGCGCGTAGTTCTGCATGTTGCGCGCGCCGATCTGGATGCAGTCGGCGTATTCGGCGACGAGATGCGCGCCCTCTTCGTCGAGCGCCTCGGTCACGATTGGAAGTCCCGTTTCCTGCCGAGCCAGCGCGAGGAGTTCGAGTCCCTTCTTGCCAAGCCCCTGGAAGGAATACGGAGAGCTGCGCGGCTTGAAGGCGCCGCCGCGCAGCGCGTTGGCACCTGCGTCCTTTACCTGCTGCGCCGCGAGGACGATCTGCTTCTCGTTCTCGACGGAGCAGGGGCCTGCGATGATCGGGATGTCCTTTCCACCGAACACCACGCCCGGTCCGATCTCCACGAGCGTGTTCTCCGGCCGCCACTCGCGCGACACCTGCTTGTATGGGCGCGAGACGTGGATGATCTCCGCCACGCCGTCGAGTGA